>Ga0209057_1000733_pt1 | contig 28507 bp, 24 predicted proteins | sample GraSoiAngelo_146_FD_185903 | JGI IMG/M metagenome (GOLD analysis project Ga0209057, IMG submission 185903) | Grasslands soil microbial communities from the Angelo Coastal Reserve, California, USA - 14_1009_05_30cm (SPAdes) (version 2) | ecosystem: Environmental > Terrestrial > Soil > Grasslands ... | reverse complement strand
CTCCTCGTCGGTGTGCACCTTGAAGGTCGGGTCCTCCTCCGACAGCCGCTGCAGCGCCATGCCGAGCTTCTCCTGGTCGACCTTCGTCTTCGGTTCGATGGCGACCGAGATCACCGGCTCGGGGAAGGTGATCGACTCGAGCAGGATCGGGTGCGCCTCGTCACAAAGGGTGTCGCCGGTCGTGGTCACCTTCAACCCGACTGCGGCCGCGATGTCGCCCGTGAAGACCTCGTCGACGTCCTCGCGCCGGATGGCGTGCATGCGCAGGATGCGGCCGATCCGCTCGCGCTTGCCGGTCGACGCGTTCATCACCGACGAGCCCGCCTTCAGGCGCCCTGAGTAGACGCGGAAGAACGTCAGCTTGCCGACGCCTTGCGGGTCCATCTGGATCTTGAAGGCCAGCGCCGAGAACGGCTCGTTGTCATCGTGCTCGCGCACCTCCAAAGCGCCGGTCTTCGGGTCCTTGCCCTCGACCGCCGGCACGTCCGCCGGCGACGGCAGGTAATCGACGACCGCATCGAGGATCGGCTGTACGCCGCGGTTGCGGAGCGCAGCGCCGCAAAGCACGGGGACGAGCACGCCCGCGACCGTGCCGCGGCGCAATCCCGCCTTGATCTCGTCCTCGGCGATGTCCTGCTCTTCGAGGTACTTGTGCATGATCCCGTCATCGAAGTCGGCGACGGCCTCGATCAGGTCGTGCCTGTACTGGCTGACGAGGTCCTGCATGCCGGCCGGGATGTCCAGCGACTCGGTGCTCTTGGTGCCGAGGTCGTCGGTGTAGACAATCGCCTCTTTGCTCAGCAGGTCGATGTAGCCCTGGAAGTTCGCCTCGGAGCCGATGGGCAGCTGGATCGGGATCGCCCGGGCGCCAAGACGCGTACGGATCGAGTTCAACGAACCGTAGAAGTCCGCCCCGATGCGGTCCATCTTGTTGATGAAGGCGATGCGAGGTACGCCGTAGCGGTCGGCCTGGCGCCAGACCGTTTCGGACTGGGGCTCGACGCCCGCGACCGCGTCAAAAACCGCGACCGCGCCGTCGAGCACACGGAGGCTCCGCTCGACCTCGACCGTGAAGTCCACGTGCCCGGGTGTGTCTATGATGTTGATCGCGTGGTCGCGCCAGTTGGCCGTCGTCGCGGCCGACGTGATCGTGATCCCGCGCTCCTTCTCCTGGACCATCCAGTCCATGGTCGCGGCTCCCTCGTGGACCTCGCCCATCTTGTGGATGCGTCCCGCGTAGAAAAGGATCCGCTCGGTCGTCGTCGTTTTGCCCGCGTCGATATGCGCCATGATCCCGATGTTTCGGACCTTGTCGATGGCGACGGGACGTTCCTGCATTTTCAGTGCCAAGTTCATGTCTCTTAGTACCGGAAGTGCGAGAAAGCTTTGTTGCTTTCGGCCATCCGGTGGGTCTCCTCTTTGCGCTTCACCGCGCCGCCGGTGTTCTGCGCAGCATCAAGAATCTCGTAGGCGAGCTTCTCGGACATACTCTTCCCGCCTCGCTGCCTCGCGAAACGAACCAGCCAGCGGCGGGCGAGCGCAAGCCGGCGCTCGGGGCGGATCTCGACCGGGACCTGGTAGGTGGCGCCACCGACGCGCCGAGGCTTGACCTCGAGCAGTGGCGTCGCGTTGCGCAGGGCTGAGTCGAAAACCTCCAGCGGCTCCTTCTTTGCCTGCTTGGAGGCGCGGGCCAGCGCGTCATAGACGACCTTCTCGGCCGTGGACCGCTTGCCGCGGCTCATGACGACGTTCACGAACTTGGCGATCGCCTCCGACTGGTACACCGGGTCGGGCGCGACGACACGCTTGACGGGACGGTTGCGGCGAGGCATCAGGCTGCCGCCTTGCCCTTTTCCCGCTTCGCTCCGTACTTCGACCGAGCCTTCTTGCGGTTCTTGGTCCCGGCCGTGTCGAGCGTGCCGCGGATGATGTGGTAGCGGACGCCCGGCAGGTCTTTGACGCGGCCTCCCCGGATGAGCACGACCGAGTGCTCCTGGAGGTTGTGGCCGATGCCCGGGATGTAGGCGGTGACCTCGATGCCGGTGGTCAGCCGGACGCGCGCGACCTTGCGGAGGGCCGAGTTCGGCTTCTTGGGGGTCTGGGTGTAGACGCGCACGCAGACTCCCCGCCTCTGCGGTGAGCCCTTGAGAGCGGGCGCCTTAGACTTCGCTCTGGCCGCCCTGCGCCCAAGGCGGACCAACTGCTGGATGGTTGGCAAACGGTTCTCCGAATGGCGGTTTGATTCCCGCGCGGCAATAGCCGATTGGGCGACAAGCGATGAGTATACCCAAATCCCATTACTTCGAAGCTCAGCCGGCCGTTCCGTCGCACCCCCGGATCGTGCGGCTGCGGCTGGCCGCGCTCGATCTGGAACTACAGGCCGACCGGGGAGTTTTCGGGTCGAAAGGAGTCGACCTCGGCACGATGGTTCTGCTCCGGGAGGCCCCTCCCCCGCCCCCGCAGGGCGAGCTGCTCGACCTCGGGTGCGGATATGGGCCGATCGCCATCGTCCTGGCCCGACGCGCGCCGGAGGCCCGCGTCTGGGCGGTGGACGTCAACGAACGGGCCCTCGAGCTGACTCGGCTGAACGCTGCCGCGGCTGACGCGCCGAGAATCACGGCCTGCAAGCCGGACGAGGTGCCGGACGATGTCCGTTTCGACGCTATCTACTCCAACCCCCCTGTGCGGGTCGGCAAGCGGCCGCTGCACGAGCTCCTGCTGGGGTGGCTGCCGCGCCTGAAACCCGGCGGCGCAGCGTACCTGGTCGTGCAGCGAAACCTGGGCGCCGACTCGCTCGCAAAGTGGCTGGGCGAGCAGGGCTTTCTCGTGGCTCGCTTGAAATCGAAAAAGGGTTACCGGGTCCTGGAGGTGAAAGCCGGCTCTTAACAGGCGGGGTTGACCCAGTTTTTCGAAATCGCCAAGCTCAAGCGAGGTTCGGCCGGCGGGGGAGGGCCCGGCAAGAAGAAGGGAGGGCCCCCGAATACCTACGCCCTACGCCTGGCCGGCGAAGTGGCAAGCCGCGACCTGGTCCCGCGCCCCATGCGCCTCCAGCGGCGGCTCCTGCTCCGAGCAGATCCCCGGCGCCCGCGCGATGGGGCAGCGCGGGTGGAAACGGCATCCCGACGGCGGATTGACCGGCGAAGGGATCTCGCCCTTCAACGAGATCGGCGCCCTCTCGCGCTCGACCGCGGGGTCGGGCACGGGGATCGACGACAGCAGGGCCTTGGTGTAAGGATGTTGCGGCCGCTCGTAGATATCGTTCCGTCCAGCCGTCTCCACCACCTTGCCCAGGTACATCACCGCGATGCGGTCCGACAGGTGCCTCACGACCGCCAGGTCGTGCGCGATGAACAGGTACGTCAGCTGGAACTCTTTTTGAAGATCTTGCAGCAGGTTGATGATCTGCGCCTGGATCGAGACGTCCAGCGCGGAGACCGCCTCATCGCAAACGATGAACGACGGGTTCACCGCCAGCGCCCGAGCGATCCCGATTCGCTGCCGCTGCCCGCCAGAGAACTCGTGCGGATACCGGTTCGTGAAGTTGGGGTTCAGGCCCACCAGCCGGAGCAGCTCCTGCACCCGTCGCCGCCGGTCCCGCATGGAACCGATCGCGAAGTTGTCCAGCGGCTCCTGCAGGATGTCGCCCACCGTCATGCGCGGATCCAACGAAGCGAACGGGTCCTGGAAGATCATCTGCATCTTCCGGCGCACGCGCCGCAGGCGCCAGCCGCGCAGCCGGGTGATGTCCTGGCCGTCGAACACGATCTTGCCCGCGGTCGCCGGCAGCAGCGCGGTGATCAGCCGGGCGAGGGTCGACTTCCCACAGCCTGACTCGCCGACGAGGCCCAGCGTCTCGCCGCGCCGGATCTCGAGGTCGACCCCGTCCACTGCCCGCACGGCCCCGCCGCCGAAACCGGAGATCGGAAAGTGTTTGAAAGCGCCCGCAACGCGAAGCAATATCGGGTCGGCCGTCACGGAAGAAGCGGGCGCTCTTTCAGCTGCCTGCAACGCTGTCGACCTCCGCAGCCGCCGCCTCAGCGTCCGCCTTAAGCTTCTGCGCCGCCTCGATCGACAGGGCGCTCGCTTTGGCCGCCGCGACGTCGTCCTCCTTCACGTTCCGCATCAGCACCCAGCAGCGCGCAACCTGATTCAGCGCAACCTCGCCAAGAGAGGGTTCCTCCACGCGACAGCGGTCGATGACGAACGGACACCGCGGGTGGAACTTGCAGCCCGGCGGCGGGTTGGTCAGGTCAGGCGGCAGGCCTCGAATCGACACCAGCCGGTCCTTGCGCGCCTCGTCGACACGCGGCACCGACCGCAGCAGAGACCACGTATAGGGATGCTGCGGACTGCGAAAGATCTGCTCGACCGGTCCCTCCTCGACGATCCGTCCCGCATACATCACGACCACGCGCTGGCACAGCGACGCGACCAGCGCCATGTTGTGCGTGATCAGCATCATCGCGGTGCCCAGCTCCCGGTTCAGCTGCTTCATCAGCTGGATGATCTGGGCCTGCACGGTGACGTCCAGGGCTGTCGTCGGCTCGTCGGCGATCAGCAGCGACGGCTCGTTGGCGAGACCCATGGCGATCATCGCCCTCTGCCGCATGCCGCCCGAGAATTGGTGGGGGTAGTCCTTCACCCGCGTCTCCGCCGCCGGCACGCGCACACGCTTCAAAAGCTCGACCACGCGCGTCTTGGCCAGCGAAGCGGAAAAGCGGTTGTGCGCCGTCATGGCCTCTTCGATCTGAAATCCGACCTTCGTGACCGGATTCAAGGACGTCATCGGGTCCTGGAAGATCATCGCGACGTCGCTGCCCCGAAAGTCGCGGATCTCTTCGTCGTCCATCTTGGTGACGTCGCGGCCGCGGAACAGGATCCGGCCTGAGGTGATCTTTCCAGGTTCGGGCACGAGCCTCAGCACCGACAACGCCGTGATCGTCTTGCCGCATCCGGACTCGCCGACCACGCCGAGGGTCTCCCCCGCATCGATGTGCAGCGAAACGCCGTCGACGGCGCGCACCACGCCGCGCGATGTGAAGAACTGCGTGTGCAGGTCTTCGATCTGCAGCAGTGTCTGGCCCAATTCGGCTACCGAACCTACTGAAAGCTAGCGGCGCATTCGCGGGTCAAGCGCATCTCGGAGGCCGTCGCCCACAAACGTGAACGAGAGCATCGTGAGCGCTACCGCTATGCCTGGGAAGATCACCTGCCGCGGGTCGGCGAAGATTCCGGCGTATCCGTCCTCGATCATGACCCCCCAGCTCGGCTCCGGGGGCCGGATGCCGATGCCCAGGAAGCTGAGGGCAGCCTCGGTGAAGATCGCAGCCGGGATCCCGAACGTCAGGGTCACGATCACCGGGCCGAGCGAGTTGGGCACCAGGTGCTTGACGATCAGCTTCAAAGGAGACGTCCCGGTCATGATCGCCGCCTCGACGTACTCCTTCTCCTTGATCGACAGGACCTGCCCGCGGACCAGTCGCGCCAGCCCGACCCAATACACAAGGCCGAGGGCGATGAAGATGCTCCAGAAACTCGGCCCGAAAGCGGCCACGAAGACCAGGACCAACAACAGGTCCGGAAACGCGTACATGATGTCCGTGAATCGCATCAGGAGGTTGTCGATCCAGCCTCCGAAGTAGCCCGCGGCCATCCCTATGCTGCCCCCAATGCCCAGGATCAAGAACTGGACGACGATCCCGATGGTCAGCGAGATGGAAGCGCCGTAAAGGATGCGCGAGAGCTGGTCGCGGCCGAGGATGTCCGTCCCCAGCGGATGCTGCAGCGAAGGTGTGGCATATGAGTTCGTGACGTCCTGCAGGAAGGGTTCGTTCGTGAGGTGAAGAATCTTCCACAGGCCTCCGGGCGTGGCCGGGAGCCTCGCTCCGAGGGCCAGAACGATCATCACAACGATTACGACGAGCCCGGCGACGGCAAGCCGGTTCCGCCGGAAGCGGACCCAGGCGTCCTTCCAGAGCCCGGTCTGCTCAGGAACGTCCCAATCGACCTGGTGGGCGAGGCCGATCGCGGTCGCCATCAGTCGGTCAATCTCATCTTTCGGTCCACGTCATCACTCCGTCAACCTCACCCGCGGGTCGATGAACACGTACAGCACGTCCACCACCAGGTTGACGAGCGCGATCAACAGCGCGAAAAGAATCGTGGTGCCCAGGATGACCGTGTAGTCGCGGGCGGCGATCGAGCTGACGAAGGTCCGTCCAATGCCCGGGATCGAGAACAGCGTCTCGGTTATGAACGAGCCCGTGATCAAGAAAGCAAAGGTCGGCCCGAGCGCGGTCACCACGGGTATCAAAGAATTCTTCAGCACGTGGCGAATCACGACCAGTCGCGCCTTCAAGCCCTTGGCCCACGCGGTACGGACGAAGTCCTGGCGGAGCGTGTCGAGCGTGCTCGATCGGGTTAGGCGCGCGATGTACGCCGTCGGCAGGGCACCCAGCGTGATGACCGGCATGATCAGCTCCACCTGGAAAGGGTTGAACGGGGAAGGCATCCCGCCGGTCGGAAAGTAGAACGTGCCCCCGGTCAGCTTGTTCATCCCCAGGGCGAAGATGATGATCAGGAAGATGCCGACCACGAAGTTCGGCGTCGATGCTGCGGCGGTGGCTAGCCCCAGCGCGGTGTAGTCGACCAGCGAGTTCTGGCGCAGCGCGGCGATCACGCCAAGGCCGATGCCGATCGGCACCAGCAGGATGAACGTGACCGCGCCGAGGGTGAACGTGTAGGGCCAGCTGACCAGAATCAGATCCGAGACGTGTTGCCCTGGTTGGCGAAGCGAGTCGCCGAAATCGAAGTGGATCACTCCCCAGACGTAGATGAGGAACTGCTGCCAGAGCGGCTTGTCCAACCCGTACTTGATGTTCAGGTTCTCGACCACCTGGGGCGACAGCTGGCGACCCTCACGGTCCCATGGGCTGCCCGGTGCCAGGTGCATGAGGACGAAGGTGATGACGATGACGAAAAAGAGGACCGGGATCATCCAGAGAAGCCGCTTGACGATGAAGATCGTGAGCGTGGTGCCCCGACCCGTGGGGATCCACGACAGAAAGGACGGGGCGCCCCTCCGAAAAGGGGCGCCCGCTGTTACTGACAAATCTCTTCCCTGGGTTCCTTAGGCGGCAATGTACATCGAGGTCGGCGTCGCCACATCGCCGATCCAGTCGTCGTCGAGTGCGGTCTTGGTGTAACCCTTGACCTTGGAGGCGATCAGGAGGAACTTCTCGTCCTGGTAGAGGAACATCACGGGCGCTTCCTGCTCGAGGAGCTTCTGCGCCGCGCTGTAGGCAGTGTCGCGGTCCGCCTGCTTCGGGGCGTTGTCGCCCTTCTGGACCAGGTCGTCGTACTGCTTGTTGCTCCAGCCGCTGAACTGGTTGCCGCTGCCGGTCACGAAGATGTCGAACCAGTCCTGGCCGTCAGGGTAGTCCGCCTGCCAGCCCGAAACTCCACCGATGGAGTAGTTGTGGGTGCGCAGGTTGCGTGCGTAGGTCTTGCTCTCCACAGCGTCGACGGTGACGTTGATGCCGAGGCATGTCTGCCACTGCTGCTGGAAGAACTCGGCGGTCACCTTGCGGGCCGAGCTCGCCGAGTACATGTAGTGGAGGGTGGCCAGCTGGGCGTCAGTCACGCCCGCGCTCTTGGCCTTGGCGAGGCTTGCTTTGGCCGCGGTGCAGTCGAACTTCTGCGTGTCCGACGGCTCGTAGCCCCTCTCGCCGTTGGGGATGAAGTAGGTGGACGGGGTGCCGATTCCCTTGCGCACGTTCTTGATGTAAGAGTCACGGTCGATCGACTTCGAAAGCGCGAGCCGCAGGTCCGTGTTGTTCAGCGGAGCTTTGGTCGTGTTGAAGTCCACCCACCAGTTGAGCAGGGTCGGTCCGCGAAGGACCTGCTTGCTCAGCTTCGGGTCGCCCAGCACGGTGGGCACGTCCGGCGAGGGAACGCCTCGCGTGATGTCGAGCTCCCCGTTCTGGAACTTGGCGAACTCGACGTTCGCGTCTGTGTAGTAGAGGAGCTGCACCTTCTGCAGCACCGCTTGCGTCCGGTACTGCTTGTTGGGCGACAGGGTGATGTGATCTTTGGGCACGAGCTCGGAGATCACGAAAGCCCCGTTCCCGTGGATCTTGGCCGCGGCGTCCGGAGTCACGGCTCCGAAGTTGGCGCCGGCTGCATCGACTTCCGACTTCTTGATCGGAGCCGCCAGCCAGAGGCTGGTCACCCACTTGAACCAGGGGGCGGCGTGGTCGAGCTTGATGACGAAGGTGTTCGCGTCAGGTGCGGAAACGCCGAGGCCGTCGACGAACGTCTTGACTGCGGCCGCGTTCTTAGCGTCTACGCCGGCGTAGCCGCTGGCACCGGCGATGATCTCGAAGAATGACTCGTACGACGCCGCGACCGTCGGGTCGAGGATTCGCTTGTACGAGGTCACAAAGTCGCTCGCGGTGACGGGTGTGCCGTCGCTGTACTTCTCGCCGGAGCGGATCTTGAAGGTCCAGGTCAGACCGTCTGGCGAGATCGTCCAGCTCGATGCAGCGGCGCCTTCGACGTCAGACAGGTCGCCTTTGGGGCGAGTCAACGCTTCGAACACGTTGCGACCCACGGCCGCCTCGTACACCCACTGCTGCTGCGTGGGGTCGAGCGTCCCGGGCTCGGTGTCGATGTTCACACGAAGGACCTGCTTGTCGGGAGGCGCTTGGTTGTTCCCGGTCGTTGTGGTGGGGCCGCACGCTACGGCGGCAAACACCCCTGCAGTCGCGAGCGCTAACGCTCGGATGCTTACACCTAGATGCATACGCGTCTTACCTCTCAGACTTTTCCTGCGGCCTTCTTCCCGACGGCGGGGCGAGAGTGCGCCGGCAGCAGGACTTACTCACACAGCCTCAGCGGCCAGATCGAATTCTGTTGTGGTTGGCTCACAAGTGTCAAGTTTTAGAGCAAACAGTACGGGCCGAACGGCCGTTCGGGAACCTTCCTAACCGGGCTTTCAGTGGGGAGCGATCGACAGCTGTCCGGGTGCGAGCGCCCCCGGCCACTCGTCCACCGGCGAAGTGGCCACGCCGCGCACGTAAGGCGCGACCAGGTACCAGCTCACGGTCTGGGCGAGAAACGCCACCGGAGCCTCACCGACCAGCATCGTCTGCGCCTGCAGGTACTCCTGGTCCCGCCTCGCCCCCTGGGTGTCGGTTCGCGCGACCCGGACAAAGTTGTCGTACTGCTCGCTCTGCCAGAAGGCGAAGTTGTAAGAGCTCGTGGTGAGGAAGACGTCGTACCAGTCCGCCTGGTCGGGATAGTCGGCGCTCCAACCGTCCGGCCCGGCGATCTGGAACTCTCCGCTGTCCTTGTGCGCGCTGAGAGTGTTGGGGTCCAGGGCCTGGAGGACGACGTTGATGCCCAGGTTGGTGACGAGCTGATCGTGCACGAACTTCGCCGTCTTGGTGCGGAAGTCAGACGACTGGTCGTAGCTGAAGGTCACCGAGACCTGCTTGGCCGACAAGCCTGAGGCGGCAAGAGACGCCCGCGCCTGGGCGACGTCGAACTTCTGCGATGTCAGGTTCGGGCTGTAGCCGTGCATCCCTTTGGGGATGAAGGTCGTCGCGGGCAGGCCCTGACCCGCCAGCACCTGCGACACATACGCGTCGCGGTCGATCGCTTGCGCCATCGCCAGCCGAAGTCTCACGTTGTCCAGCGGCGGTGAGTTGACGCGAAACACGAGCCAGAAAACGGTCAGGTTGGGTGTCTTGAAAAGCTGACGGCTCAGCTTGGAGTCGCCGGCGACCGACGCGGCCTGCGGTGGCTGCACCGTGATCTCGTCGAGCTCGCCGTTCTTGTACTTCGTCAGCGCCACCGCGCCGTCGTTGACGATCATGAAGTCGATCCGGGTCAGCGTCGGCTTGCCGCCCCAATAGTTGGGGTTGCGCTCCACCCTGACGTGGTCGTTCTTGACCATCTCGATGACCTTGAACGGCCCGTTGGTGACCAACGTCTCCGGGGTCGCGGACCACTTGTCTCCGCTCTTGGCCACGACATCCTTCCTGATCGGCGCACCCGCCGGCATCGCGGCCAGCCACAGGAACGCGGGGTCCGGGTGCGCCAGCTGCACCTGGAACGTGAGATCGTCGACCGCCTTCAGGCCGAGCGTCCCCAGCGCCCCATCGATGGCCGCGCCGTCGCGCTGGGGGTCCATCAGCGAGACGCGCAGGCCGTTCAAGACGGCGTCGGCAAACAGCGTCTCGTTGTAGGCGGCCAGGCGCGGATCGATCAGCCGTTGCCACGCATAGACGAAGTCCTGAGCTTTGACCGGGGTTCCGTCCCAGTACTTCGCCGCACTCCGCAGGTGGAACACGTAGGCGGTGCCCGCATCATTGGCTTCGTAGCTCTGCGCCGCCGCTGGGAAAACGCCGGTCAGCTCGGCGTTCGGTTTCAGAAGAGGTTCCGAGATCGCGCGCAGCACCGCCGTCTCGTACGAGTACTGCGTCTGGCCGGGGTCGAGAGTCGCGGGCTGGTCCTCGAGCATCAGCCTCAGCACCTGATCCTTGGCGAGCTTGGGCCCGATGGTGACCCCAGAGTCACACCCAACCAGAACCAGAACCAGAACCAAAACCGTGAAGGCCCCAACCAGCCTTCGGCCCAGAGTCACGACCTCATCATCTAATAAACCCGCGTGGTCAGTAGGCCGGATTGACTCCGGCCGTCCGCAGACGCTGCCCGGGGTCGCCCAGCACTCATTGCAACTGGTACAGCCGACGATTAGGAGGGAGAGTCATGAGAGGGAACCTGGGTTCCCTCTCATACATAAAAAGGAGGCAACCCTGGCGGGCGCCCCCTTGTGCACGTAGACCGTGAGATTAACCCAAATCGGGCTCAATTTCTAGCTAAGACCAAACAACCCGAAAGAGAGCAGCGGCGCTTGCCCGGCCGTCAGGCCGGGTCGGCATCACCTGCTGGGGCCCCCACGCCAAAGGCGTGGGGAGCATGAGAGGAAACCGGAGGTTTCCTCTCATGTTTTTCTAGACCGATAGGGTCTCCAGGTCGATCGGCTCCTCCTCGAGGATCCGGGCCGCCTGCTCCCGCTGCTTCTTGTAGTAGTCCAGCCCGGTCCCGGCCGGGATCAGCTTGCCGATGATCACGTTCTCCTTCAGGCCGCGCAAGCGGTCGACCTTGCCGGAAATCGCCGCCTCTGTCAGCACTCGGGTCGTCTCCTGGAACGACGCCGCCGACAGCCACGAGGTGGTGTTCAGGGCCGCCTTGATGAGGCCGAGCAGCACGGTCTGCGCTGTGGCCGGCTCGCCGCCCTCCGCCAGCGCCCGCGCGTTGCCCTCCTCGTACTCCCACTGCGAAACGATCTCGCCCGGCAGGAGCCCGGTGTCCCCGGCCGAGTCGACGCGGACCTTCCGCATCATCTGGCGGACGATGACCTCGATGTGCTTGTCGTTGATGTCGACGCCCTGCGACCGGTACACCTTCTGGACCTCGTCCACGAGGAACGTCTGCACCGCTTCCTTGCCGAGGATGTGGAGCAGCTCCTGTGGTGAGATCGAGCCTTCGGTGATCTGCTGGCCCGCCTTGATCACGACCTTCTTGCCGTCGCGGCGGTCGAGCTCCGGCCGGATGCGGACCTGGTGCGGGATCGGGTACTCGCGCACCTCTTCGTCCACGGTCCGGACGGTGATCTCTTTGGCGGAGACGGCGACCTTGCCGGCGTGACGCGTCCGGATGCTATTGCCCTTGGCGTCCCGCGCCAGCTCCTGGCCCTCCATCGCTTCGTCGCCCGTCTTGACGAGCGACTCCATCTTGGCGGCCAGCGGGTACGAGACCTCGAACTCTTCCCTGGAAGTCACGCGCACCTTGCGCGATCCTTCCTGGCGGATGATCTCGAGCTCGCCGTCGATCTCGGAGATGATGGCCTTGCCCTTCGGGATGCGAGCTTCGAACAGCTCCTCCACGCGGGGCAGGCCCTGCGTGATGTCGACACCGGCCACACCGCCGGTGTGGAAGGTACGCATCGTCAGCTGGGTGCCCGGCTCACCGATCGACTGCGCGGCGATGACTCCCACCGCCTCGCCGATCTCGACCAGCTTGCCGGTCGCGAGGTTGCGGCCGTAGCACGTGCGGCAGACGCCTTCGCGCGCCTCGCACACGAGCACTGACCGGATCTTGACCGGAACGCCCGCCGCGACGATCTCTCGCGCGACGTCGTCGATGATCGACTGGCCGGCCGGCACGAGCACCTTGCCCTTCACGGACACGTCCTCAGCCGCCACGCGGCCGGCGATCTTCTCGAAAATCGGCTCGCTCTTGGCACGCTCCGGCGTGATGTCGCGAATCCAGATGCCGTTGGTGGTGCCGCAGTCCTCCTCACGCACGATCACGTCCTGCGCCACGTCGACCAGACGCCGCGTCAGGTAGCCGGAGTCGGCCGTGCGGAGCGCGGTGTCGGCCAGGCCCTTGCGCGTGCCGTGGGTCGAGATGAAGTACTCGAGCACGGTCAGACCTTCGGTGAAGTTGGCCTGGATGGGCAGGTCGATGATCCGGCCGGTCGGGTCGGCCATCAGCCCACGCATGCCCGCCAGCTGGCGGATCTGCTGGATGTTGCCGCGGGCGCCCGAGCCCATCATCATCCAGATCGGGCTGAACTTGTCGAATGCCTGCTCGGTGGCGTTGCCGACCTCTTCGTAGGCCTTCTGCCACAGCTCGATCACCTTGCGGTACCGCTCGTCGTCGGTCATGACGCCGCGGCGGTACATGCGCTCGACATCGGCGACTTCCTTCTCCGTGGCGCGGATGACCTGCCACTTGGTGTCGGGGTGCGGAATGTCCATTGCCGAAACCGTGATTCCGGCCTGGGTCGCGTAGCGGAAACCCAGCCGCTTGATGTCGTTGACCACGATGGCCGTGACGTCGCTGCCGTACAGCCGGTACAGCTCAGCGACCAAAACGCGCAGCAGCTTGCGGTCGTAATGGGCGTTCTGGAACGGGAGGGCTTCCATGGTCGGTTCCATCGGAGCCTTGCCAACCGGCAGGGACTGGTTGAACACGACGCGACCCGCAGTCGTGACGATGAGCTGGTCGCCGATTTTGACCCGGATCCATTCCTGGAGCTTCACGACCTTGGCCTCCAGGGCCAGCACCACTTCGTTCTGCGAGGAGTAGGTGCGCAGCTTGGAGGCGTCGGCGGGCTGCTCGCCGCGTGTGGCGGTCAGCCAGTAGCAGCCCAACACGACGTCCTGGGTCGGCGCCACCACCGGGTGGCCGTCCGCCGCGGACAGGATGTTCTGCGAGGACATCATCAGGTTCTTGGCTTCCGCGATGGCCCCGCTGAAAAGCGGAACGTGCACGGCCATCTGGTCACCGTCGAAGTCGGCGTTGAAGGCGGCGCAGACCAACGGATGGATCTGGATCGCCGAACCTTCGACCAAAACCGGCATGAACGCCTGGATGCCAAGGCGGTGCAGGGTCGGGGCGCGGTTGAGAAGCACCGGGTGTTCGTGGATGACCTCGTCGAGGACGTCCCAAACCTCGGACCTGCTGCGCTCGACCATGCGCTTGGCCGACTTGATGTTGGTCGTGTAGCCCTTGTTCACCAGCTCGCGCATCACGAACGGCTTGAAGAGCTCGAGCGCCATCTTCTTCGGCAGACCGCATTCGTGGAGCTTCAGCTCGGGGCCGACCACGATCACGGAGCGGCCCGAGTAGTCCACGCGCTTGCCGAGCAGGTTCTGGCGGAACCGGCCCTGCTTGCCCTTGAGCATGTCGGACAGTGACTTCAGCTTGCGGTTGCCCGTGCCGGTGATCGCGCGCCCACGCCGGCCGTTGTCGATCAGGGCGTCGACCGCTTCCTGGAGCATCCGCTTCTCGTTGCGCACGATGATCTCGGGCGCGCCGAGCTCGAGCAGCCTCTTCAGGCGGTTGTTGCGGTTGATCACGCGGCGGTACAGGTCGTTCAGGTCGGAGGTCGCGAAGCGGCCGCCGTCCAGCTGGACCATCGGGCGTAGTTCGGGCGGGATGACCGGCAGCACCTCGAGCACCATCCACGTCGGGCTGGCGTTCGACTTGCGGAAGTCCTCGACCACCTTCAGACGCTTGATCGCCTTCTGCTTGCGCTGGCCGCTGGTCGACTTCGACTCCTCGCGCAGCCTGTACATCTCGGGCTGCAGCTCGATGCGAGAGAGCAGGTCGCGGACCGCCTCGGCGCCGATCCCGGCGCGGAAGGCGCGGCCGAACCGCTCCTGGTAGTCGCGGTACTGGGTGTCGGTCAGGATCTGCTTGGGGTGCAGCGCTTCGAGGTCGGTCCGGGTCGCCTCGATCTCCTGCTGCAGCGCCTCGAGCTGGCCCTGGATCCCCTCGCGCTCGGTCTTGGTCGCGGCCTCGATCGAAGCCTCGAGTGCCTTCTTGTCGGTGTCGAGGCGCTCCTTGGCGCGCTTCTGCGCGGCCTTGGTGTTGGCCTCGAGCTTCTCGATCTTCTCCTGAACCTTGGAGAGCACGCCCTTCGACATATCGCGCGACATCAGGTCGCCCTTGTCGATCACGGTCTCCTCGTCGCCGTCGAGCCCGACCGTCATCGTCCGGCGCGACTTGGTGCCGACGCCGGCCTTGATGTGCTCGGTCGCCTTCTTGCCCTGGGTGGTCAGCGCATCGACGGATTCCTGCAGCTCCTCTTCGAGCCGTGCGACCTCCGTGTCGACCTCGCCCTTCAGCTTCTTGGACTTGGCCTCGTGGTCCTGGCGCAGCTCGCGCGCCTTGGCGTCGATGTCCGCCCGCAGGCGAACCGCGCGCTCGTCCTTGTCCATGTTGAGGACGGCGAGCATGTCCTGGCGGACTTCCTCGTGCACGTCGGTGACGATGTAGTTGGCGAAGTAGAGGATCTTCTCCAGGTTGCGCGGAGACATGTCGAGCAGCAAGCCCATGCGGCTCGGGATGCCCTTGAAGTACCAGACGTGGCTCACGGGCGAGGCGAGCTTGATGTGGCCCATGCGCTCCCGGCGCACCTTGGACCGCGTCACCTCGACGCCGCACTTGTCGCAGATGATGCCCTTGTAGCGGTAGCGCTTGTACTTTCCGCAGTGGCATTCCCAGTCCCGGGTGGGACCGAAGATGCGCTCGCAGAAAAGACCATCGCGCTCCGGTCGGAGCGTGCGGTAGTTGATCGTCTCCGGCTTCGTGACCTCGCCGTGCGACCACGACATGATCGTGTCGGGCGACGCCAACGAAAGCTTTAGTGCGTCAAAGTTCTCAAGCTTCAGCAAGTCTTCCTCTTCTCTCCTATTCCGCGCTGTCTTCCCCGAGCTCTTCGCGCTCGAGGCTGATGCCGAGGTCCAGCGGGATCTCGGGGATGTCTTCTTCACTAAGCACGATCTGGCGCTCGTCCTCGCTCAGGATCTCGACCCCGAGCGCAAGCCCTTCCAGCTCCTTGACGAGCACGCGGAACGACTCCGGGATGCCCGCCTCGAGCGTGTTGTCGCCCTTGACGATCGCCTCGTAAGCCTTGACGCGGCCGACGATGTCGTCCGACTTCACGGTCAGGATCTCCTGCAGGACGTGCGCGGCGCCGTACGCCTCGAGCGCCCACACCTCCATCTCGCCAAATCGCTGGCCTCCGAACTGCGCCTTGCCGCCCAGCGGCTGCTGGGTGACCAGGCTGTAGGGGCCTGTCGACCGGGCGTGGATCTTGTCTTCGACCAGGTGGGCCAGCTTGAGCATGTAGATCAGGCCGACGGTCACCGGCTCGTCGAACTCCTCGCCCGTGCGCCCGTCGCGCAGCCGAACCTTGCCGTCTGCCGGCAGGCCTGCCTTCTCGAGCTCCTTGACGATGGTCGGCATCGGGGCGCCGTCGAAGACCGGGGTCGCGATCTTGATCCCGAGCGTCGCTGCCACCCAACCCAGGTGGGTCTCGAGGACCTGGCCCAGGTTCATGCGGCTCGGCACCCCGAGCGGGTTGAGCACGATGTCGACCGGGGTGCCGTCCGGCAGGTACGGCATGTCCTCCGACGGCATGATCCGGGCGACCACGCCCTTGTTGCCATGGCGGCCGGCCATCTTGTCGCCGGCCGAGATCTTTCGCTTCTGGGCGATGTAGACGCGGACCATCTCATTGATGCCCGGGCCCAGCTCGTCCTTGTTCTCGCGCGAGAAGACCTTGACGTCGACCACGATTCCGCGCTCGCCGTGCGGCACCCGCAGGCTCGAGTCGCGCACCTCGCGCGCCTTCTCACCGAAGATTGCGCGGAGCAGGCGCTCCTCCGCCGACAGCTCGGTCTCGCCCTTCGGCGTGATCTTGCCCACCAGGATGTCGCCCTGCTGGACCTCGGCGCCGATGTACACGATGCCGCGCTCATCGAGGTTGCGCAGCGCGTCGTCCGCGACGTTGGGGATGTCACGCGTTATCTCTTCGGGACCGAGCTTTGTTTCGCGGGCCTCGGACTCGTACTCCTCGATGTGGATCGAGGTGTACAGGTCTTCTTTCACGACGCGCTCTGAGAGCAGGATCGCGTCCTCGAAGTTGTAGCCCTCCCACGGCATGAAGGCGACGAGCACGTTGCGGCCGAGAGCCATCTCGCCGTTGTCGATCGCGGGACCGTCCGCCAGGATGTCGCCCTTGTCGACGTGCTGGCCGGGCTTGACGATCGCCCGGTGGTTGAGGCACGTGCCCTGGTTGGAGCGAGCGAACTTCTGCAGCGGATAGTGGCGCTCTGCTCCACCGCCGTCCGGCTTGACCACGATCTCGAACACGGGCGTGGCGTGCACTGACTTGAGCTCTTTCGGGTGGGCGATGTCGGTGACCGTCCCGGCAACGTCGGCGACGATCATCTCGCCCGAGTCCTTGGCCGCGTAGTACTCCACGCCGGTGCCCACCAGCGGCGCGTCGGTGACGAGCAGGGGCACGGCCTGGCGCTGCATGTTCGCGCCCATCAGGGCGCGACCCGCGTCGTCGTGCTCGAGGAACGGGATCATCGCTGTCGCGACCGAGACGATCTGCTTCGGCGACACGTCCATGTACTGGATGTTCTGGATCTCTTCGATCTTGAAGTCCCCGCGGGCCCGAGCCGGCACGCGCTGGTCGACGAAGTTGCTCTCCGGCGTCAGCGCGGCATTCGCCTGGGCGATGCCGAACATGTCCTCCTCGTCGGCGGACAGGTATTCAACCTCGGTTGAGACCCAGGGCACGATGTCGACCGAAGCGACGCGCGCCTTGATCAGCTTCTGGATCGCCTTGTCGTCCAGCACCTCGTGCGCGGCCAGCACCTCGGTCCCTTTCGGGTCCGCCGCCGCGCGGCGCAGCGTGCGGCCGACGAGCTTCGGCGCGATGTCGTTGTTCAGCGACACACGGTTGTAGACGCGGCGGAATGGGGTCTCGATGAAGCCGAACTCGTTGACCTTGGCGTAGGTCGCCAGGTTCCCGATCAGGCCGATGTTCGGACCTTCCGGGGTCTCGATCGGGCAGATGCGGCCGTAGTGGCTGTGGTGAACGTCGCGGACGTCGAATCCGGCGCGCTCGCGGGACAGTCCGCCGGGGCCCAACGCTGAGAGACGCCGCTTGTGCGTCAGCTCGGACAGCGGGTTGTGCTGGTCCATGAACTGCGAAAGCTGGCTGGAGCCGAAGAACTCCTTGATCGCCGCGACCACAGGACGCGCGTTGATCAGCGACGCCGAGGTGACCGTGTGCGGGTCACTGATCGTCATTCGCTCTTTGATGATCCGTTCCATTCGGATGAGGCCCATCCGGAACTGGTTCTGCAGCAGCTCGCCGACCGCCCGCACCCGGCGGTTGCCGAGATGGTCGATGTCGTCGGGGATCTGCTTCTCGCGCGGCGCGTTGTTGAGCTCGATCAGCTTGCGCAGGAACGCGATGAAGTCTCCCTTCTCGAGGATGCGCAGCTCACGCTGCCGGACACGCTCGAGGATGTCCTCCTCGTCACGGCCCAGGCGCTTGTCGACCTTGTACCGGCCGACGCGGCCGAGGTCGAACCGGCGCGGGTTGAAGAACAGCGACTGGAGCAGGTTGCGCGCGTTGTCCACGGACGGCGGGTCGCCGGGGCGGACACGGCGGTACAGCTCGAGGAGCGCGTCCTCGACCTTGTTCGTGGTGTCCTTGTCCAGCGTCGACTCCATGTAGTGGTGCTCGGGGTTGTTGTCGACGTCGCCGAACATCTCCAGCAGCGCCCGCTTCTGGGCCTCGCGGTCGTTCTCGGTGCCCTTCAGCTGAGGGAGCTCGAGAGCCTTGAGCAACACGGTCACCGGGACCTTGCGCTTGCGGTCGATCTTGACCGTCAGCAGGTCCTTGGCCGAGGTCTCGATCTCCAGCCACGCGCCGCGGTTGGGGATGAGCTTGGCGCCGAACAGCTTGCGACCCGTATTCGGGTCTTCGGCCGCGGTGAAGTACACGCCGGGCGAGCGCACCAGCTGCGAAACGACGACGCGCTCGGTGCCGTTGACGATGAAGGTCCCCTCGTCGGTCATCATGGCGAAGTCGCCCATGTAGACCTCGGACTCCTTGATCTCCCCCGTCTCCTTAATAGTGAGGCGAGTCCGGATCCGGAGCGGCGCCGCGTACGTCATGTCGCGGTTGCGGCACTCTTCGACCGAGAACTTGGGCTGCCCGAATTCGTAGTCGAGGAACTTCAGCTCGAAGTTCTTGCCGGTGTAGTCGGTGATGGGGTTGATTTCGTCGAACAGCTCGCGCAGGCCATCGGATTTGAAAAATCTGAACGACTCGAGCTGGGTGGCGATGAGGTCTTTCAGCTCGACGAGGTTCGGGATGCGGCCGTAGCTAAGGCGCGAGGGGGCTCTCATCTCTGAGATCAATTCGGTTCTCCTTCCAGGAAAAAGGGCGCGCTCAGTTAAAAGGCAGGATGAGCGGCCGGGACGTGCACAAACGGCGAGTATACGACGAAATACCCCTCCACGGGGGCACTTAAACAAGACCAGGCGAAATCGCGACCTGGCCGTGGTTTCCGGGCACTATACCACCGCCCGGTTCCGGTCGCTAGGGTTTGGCTGACATGCCAGATTGGGGCGCCCTGCGGGCTGAATTCCCCCTCCTCGACCGCTGCATCTACTTCAACGCCTGCTCCCTCGGGCCTCTTCCACGAAGCGGCCGCGCCGCCCTGGCCAGGTACGGCCAGGACTGGGACGAGCAGGGCACGCCGGTCTGGTTCACCACCTGGCTGCCTCTGCTCGAGCGCTTCCGCGGCCGCGTGGCCGAGCTGCTCCGGGCGCCGGCCGGCTCGACCGCCATCGCCCCCTCCGTCTCGGTGGCGCTCTCGACCCTGGCCACCGGCCTGCCCCTGCCCCAAGGCCGGGACAAAGTGCTGATCGGGGAGCTGGACTTCCCGACCGTCGGCCACCAGTGGCTGAGCCGGCCGGAGTATGAGGTGGAGTTCGTGCCTTCGCACGACGGCATGACCATCCCACCCGAGGCATTCGCCGAGAGGATCGACTCGCGCACCGCGCTGGTCGTGACGACCCACCTTTTCTATACGACCGGCTACCTGCAGAACGTGCGGGCGATCGCCGACGCCGCCCACGCCGCCGACGCGCTGTGCGTGATCGACGGTTACCAGACCTGCGGCTGCGTGCCGCTGGACGTGGAGGCGATGGGCTGCGACGCGTTCGTCGGAGGCTGCCTCAAGTGGGTCAGCGGCGGGCCGGGCAACGCCTTTCTGTATGTGAAGCCCGAGCTCATCCCCCAGGTGCGGCCGCGCGGCACCGGCTGGTTCGCGACCCGCGACCCTTTCGCTTTCACGCTGCAGGAGCTCACCTTCGCCGACGACGCCCGGCGCCTGGAAACCGGGACCTGGGCGATGGCCTGCCACTACGCGGGTCTGGCCGGCCTGGAGCTGGTCCTGGAAGTTGGCGTCGACAACATCCAGGAGAGGCTTCGAGACCTGACCGACCGCATCCTCCAGCGCTGCGACGCGGCCGGCGTCCGGACGTTCACGCCCCGCGAGCGCGAGCTCCGATGCGGCATCGTGACCCTCGAGTGCGACCGGCCGGAGGAGGTCGAAGCGGAGCTTCACGCAGCGGGCGTGATCGTCGACTCCCGCCCCGGCCGGATCCGCCTGTCACCCCACTGGTGCGTAACGGAACAGGAGCTGGAACGGGGCATGGACCTCGTCATCACTTCCCTCTCCCCTCCAGGGGAGCAATCAGAAAGGCGCGGGTAGCGCGTCCATGACGGGCTCTGCCCGCAGGGCCAAGGTGAGGGGCGCGTAAGAAAGAAATAGCCGGGCCCGAAGACCCGGCTCTCCAACCCCAGACTTGGGTCAGACCTTACTTCATCTCCGCCGTCGCGCCGGCTTCCTTCAGCCTCGCCACCGCCTTCTCCGCGTCCGCCTTGGCCACGTTCTCGAGCACCGGCTTCGGCGCCGCGTCGACCAGGTCCTTCGCCTCCTTGAGGCCGAGCTGCGTCAGCTCGCGGACCGCTTTGATGACGTTGATCTTGCTGTCGCCGACCGCAGTCAAGGTGACGGTGAACTCCGTCTGCTCCTCTTCCGCCGGTGCCGCCTCGCCGCCCGCCGGCCCGGCCACCGCGGCCACCGCCACGGGCGCCGCCGCCTTGATGCCGAACTCGTCCTCGATGGCCTTCACGGCCTCGACCACGTCGAGGATGCTCCAGTCCTTCAGCGCCTCCACGAACTCTTTCGGGGTGATCTTCGTCGCCGCCATTCCTACGCTGCCTCCAGTTTGTTCTTGTACGCGTTCAGCGCTCCGAGGAGCTGCTGATGCGGGGTTTGCATGATCGCCACCAGCTGGCCGACGGGCGATTGAAGGGTGCCCATGAGCTGGGCGATGAGGGTCTCGCGGGACGGCAGGTCGGCCAGCTGCTTGACCTGGTCGGGCGAGAAGACTCGACCCTCGACGAGCCCGCCTTTGACGTCTAGCTTGAGTCGCGTCTGGCGGACCCACTCGTTGATCAGCTTGGCGGGTGCGCTCAGGTCGTCATAGCCGAACGCGATGGCCACCGGGCCCTCGAGCTCGGATTGCAGCGCCGGTGCGCCGGCCGCTTCTGCGGCGCGCCGGGCCAGCGTGTTCTTCACGACCCGGTACTCGACGTCTCCGGTGCGCAGCTTGCCGCGCAGATCCTGGATCTGGCTGACGGTCAGGCCGCGATAGTCGGTCAGGACCGCGACCTTCGCCTTCTTCAGCTTCTCCGTCAGCAGCTCGACCTGCTCGGCCTTCTGCTCCTTGCGTGCTCTCGGCAAATAAAAAATCCTCCCTGCCCATTCAATGCCAAGGCAGGAAGGATCGAAGAGTCCTTCACTTCCGATTGCCTCGGTAGGGAATTAAGCGGAGCCTCTGGCGCCACACCTACGGTCTAGGGCAGATCGCGAATTATACGCGAGCCTTTTCCCAGTCCTCCCGCATGAGCTCCGTGAGAACCAGGTCGCGCCACTCCCCATCGACGAACTGATCGCGGCGCCATCGTCCCGCCTCTCGGTAGCCGGCCGCCGCCTGCGCGCGGGCGCTGGCCTCGTTCCCGTCGACGTATCCCGACTTCAGCTTGCGCAGCGGCAGCTGCATGAACGCGTACTCGGCTCGCAGCTGCATGAGCTCGCGCGCGAGTCCTTTGCCCCAGACAGTCTTGTCGCCGATGATCGTGCCGGTCATGCCGTGGCCGTTCCGCCAGTCGATCAGCATGATCGAGGTCGTGCCCACCGGCGCACCCTGAAACTCGACCACCCACTGGATCACGTTTGGATCCTTGGCCAGGTTCTCGAGCCACGTCTTCTCCTCTTCGATCGAAGGCGGATGGCGCCGCATGATGAACCGGGTCACCTCGAGATCGTCAAACCAGGTGATCATCACTTCGGCGTCCTCGGCGCGAGGCGGCCGCAAGCGGACCAGCTTGCCTTGAATCACCGGGCCGTACATGGCCCGAAAGCCTAGCTGGCGACGTGCAGCTTGGCGGCTTCCTTCACATCAACAGGTACCGACGGACCTTGCGTCGAGACGAGGTAAAAGCTCCGCAGGTACTGCCCCTTTGACGTGGCCGGCTTGTTGCGAATCAGCGCGTCGACCAGCGTCGCGAGGTTCTGGTGCAGCTGGGCCTGGTCGAATGACACCTTGCCGATCGGCACGTGGATGATGCCGAACTTGTCGGTCCGGAACTCCACCTTGCCGCCTTTGGCCTCACGGACCGCGCGCGCGACGTCTTGCGTCACCGTGCCCGACTTGGGGTTTGGCATCAGGCCGCGCGGGCCGAGGACCTTGCCCAACGGGCCAACCTTCGACATCATGTCGGGCGTCGCGATCGCCGAATCGAAGTCGGTCCATCCGTCCGTCACCCGCTTGACCAGGTCGTCTCCGCCGACCACGTCCGCGCCCGCGTCCTGGGCCTCGCGCGCCTTCTCACCCACGGCGAAAACAGCGACGCGGACCTTCTTGCCGGTGCCGTTAGGCAGCACGACCGATCCGCGCACCATCTGCTCCGCGTGGCGCGGGTCGACCCCGAGCCGGATATGCGCCTCGACTGTCGCGTCGAACTTGGAGATCGACGTCTCCCGGACCATCTGGCAGGCAATCTCAGGGTCGAGACCGCCGTTGCCGTTGCTCGCCACCGCGGCCTCGACCTTCTTGGCCGCCTCGATGTACTTCTTACCCCTCTTCTTCGGCATCGGGCTCTACTCCACGACCTCGAGGCCCATCGAGCGTGCGGTGCCCTCGATCATCTTCATGGCGGGTTCCGCATCGTATGCGTTGAGGTCCTTGCGCTTCACCTCGACGATCTGCCGCAGCTGCTGGCGCGTCACACGCCCGATCTTCTCGCGGTTCGGCTTGGGCGAACCCTTGTCCACACCCGCCGCCCGCTTCAAGAGCTGGACCGCGGGCGGAGTCTTCAGAACGAACGAGAACGACCGATCTTCGTAGATCGTGATCAGGGCAGGCACCACGTCGCCGGCCTGCGGAGCGGTGCGCTCGTTGTAGGCCTTGGTGAACTCCATGATGTTGATGCCGTGCGGGCCCAGCGCCGTGCCCACGGGCGGCGCCGGCGTGGCCTTGCCGGCCTGCAGCTCGAGCTTGAGCACCGCGCGGACCTTCTTCTTACCCATTACCTAATCTATGTGTACCCGTAGATATGTCGTGACTAGTGGACTTTCTCGACCTGCAGGAGGTCGAGCTCGACCGGCGTCTCGCGGCCGAACATGTTGACCAGCACCTTCAGCTTGCCCTTCTCCGGGTTGATCTCGTCGACTTTGCCGTGGAAGTCGGTAAACGGCCCGTCCACCACCCGCACGGACTCGCCGACCTGGAACTCGACCCGGATCTTCGGCGCTTCCTGCTTCATCTGCTTCTGGATCGCCCGCACCTCTTTCTCTTGCAGGGGCACCGGGCTGTTCGCGGAGCCGACGAAGCTCGTCACACCGGGCGTGTTGCGGACGACGAACCACGACTCGTTCGACATCTTCATCTTGACCAGGATGTAGCCGGGGAAGATTCGCTTCTGGACGTGCCGGCGCTTGCCGTCCTTGATCTCGATCTCGTCCTCCATCGGGACGAGGACCTGGAGGATTTTGTCCTGCATGTCCATCGACTCGATCCTCTTCTCGAGGTTCTTCTTGACCTTCTCCTCATGCCCCGAGTAGGCGTGCACGACGTACCACTGGGGTTCGTCCTCGGGAGACGGGGTGTGGCTCTTCTCGACTGCCATCAGTGCGCTCCGTTGTTGTAGATGGTCCGCCGGGCGGCCTCGGCCAGGAAGTAGTCCGCGCCGCCGATGAACACGCCGAGCACGAGCACGGTGAAGATCACAACCATCGTGTAGCGGTAGAGCTCGGGACCGGTCGGCCAGACGACCTTGCGGAGCTCGTCGTAGACGTCGCGCAGGAACTGGCCGATTCCCGGCTGTTGGGCTGCCGGCTCGTCCCGCCGGCGGGTGGTAACGGCCACTACTTGGTCTCCTTGTGCGCGGTGTGTTTGTGGCACCACCTGCAGTACTTGCTGAGCTCGATCCGGTCCGGGTCGTTCTTCTTGTTCTTCAAGGTGGTGTAGTTGCGCCTTTTGCAGACGCCACAGGCCAGGGTGATGATGTCTTCCATAGTTGTCTCTTCGGTGGGGAGAAAGAAAAAAGCCTAGGTTTCCTAGGCGCTGTCAATAGTAGCAGAGGATCTCGCGCCCCCATTGACCGAACGCCAGGAAAGGGCTATAAGGCGATCGTACCGACCGCCCGGTCACCGAGGAGAGGGGAGCCATGCTGGGGTTCAAGCGGGTTTTAGCCATTTTCGCGGTCCTTTCGGCCCTTGTGTGGGCCGGTTCGGCGGCCGTCCAGGCGAATCCAAACAGGATGCCGTTGGTCGTGGGAGACCTGTCTGGCAACTTCTGCGGCAAGGCGGTTGGACCGATCCTGCTTCATATCGACGCCAAGGAGTACTTCAAGACCTACGCCACCAAAGACGGAGGCACGCGGATGGAAGTTAACGGCCGGGCGTTTGTCACGGTCACCACCGGGCGAAAGAGTCTCGTGTTCAACGCCAGCGGCCCCGGCACTGTCTACTTCGCGCATGACGGCTCACTACTTTCGGTCGTCTCTCGGGGACAGGTGTTCTACATCGGAACGAACGGCGGCCTGTGGGTGTTTGAGGGGCACATCGTCACCGACCCGGCCGGAAATCTCGTCGCGACTACTGGCCACGTCACGGACGTCTGCGCGCTCCTGAGCTAGAACGGCACGGCCCGGTCCACCGCGGACCGGGCCATATGATTCGATCGATGCTTGGCCAAACGATCGCCGTGCTGCACGGCGACCAGACCGGCGAAGAGCTCCTCCGGGAGGCGCTGCGCCTGCTCGAGCCCGGGGTGCTCGGCCTCGAGGTCAAGACGCGCGATTTCGACCTCTCGCTGGAGGAGCGCCGCCGCACCCGGAACCAGTGCGTCCTCGATGCCGCGGAGGCTCTCAAGCAGCTCGGCTTTGGCATCAAGGCGGCGACGATCACGCCGGAGGGTTCCGGCGACGTGGGCAGCCCGAACGCGATCCTGCGCAAGCAGATCGACGGCCGGGTCATCGTCCGCACGGGCCGCCGCATCCCCGGGGTGCGGCCCCTGGCCGGCGTGCACTCTCCGATCTCGGTGATCCGGATGGCCGTCGACGACGCTTACGGTGCGCGGGAGTGGCGCGAGGGCCACGACCTGGACGAGTGGGCGTATCGGACGGAGAAGATCAGCCGGCGCACATGTCGCATCGTCGCCGACTACGCGTTCAGCCACGCCCGGCGCATCGAGGCGAAAGTCTTCGGGGGCCCGAAGTTCACCGTCAGTCCCGTGTACGAGGGGATGTTCAAGGAAGAGCTCGACGCGGCCGCCGCGCGCCACCCCGACGTCCGCTACGACCCGCAGCTTATCGACGCCACCTACGCCCTTCTCCTCGCCACCACCGGCGAGGCGCTGGTCATTCCGGCCTTGAACCGCGACGGCGACACCCTTTCCGACCTTGTCATGCAGATGTTCGGCACCATCGCCGGTGCTGAATCGACGCTGCTGGCCTTCGACGAAGCGGGGGCGGTCGAGGTGGCGATGACCGAAGCGCCGCACGGCACGGCCCCGGCGCTCCAGGGCAAGAACGTCGCCAACCCGATGGCGATGATCCTGGCCGTTGCTTCCCTCCTGGGCTACATGAAGGGAGAAGAGGCGCGCCGGGCGTCGCACGCGGTCTACGAGTCGGCGCTGGAGGCTGTGTCCGACGGCGTGCGGACCGCCGATCTAGGCGGGCATACCTCGACCACGGACTTCACGAACGAGGTCATCCGCCGCGTCAAGACCAAGGTCGACGTTTGGAGCGCGCTCGCCGACATCGAGCGTTGAAATATCTCGCCCTCGGCGATTCGTACACCATCGGCACCGGCGCCTCCGACCCGTCGCGCAGCTGGCCGTCAATCATTGCGCAACGCCTGAACGCGGAGCTGACCAACCCGGCGGTGAACGGCTACACGACGCTCGACCTGATCCGCGACGAGTTGCCTTACCTGGAGCGACTGAGGCCAGAACTCGTTTCGATCTTGATCGGCGTCAACGATCTGGTCCAGGGGCGGCCGCCGGAGCAGTACCAGGATTCACTCTCGCGGATCTATGACGCCGTGCTCGATCTCGAGACTCCGCCCCGAGTAGTTGCGATATCGATTCCGACCTGGTCGTACGTGCCCGCGGCCGCCGACTTCGGCGGCAAAGATCGGGTCGCCACGCTCACAGGTGTTTTCAACGCTGTGGCGGAACGGGAGGCGCGGATACGCAACTTCACGTGGGTCGACATAGGCGAAGCAAGCACCTCGGGCATCGGCTCAGCCGGCTGGATCGCGTCCGACGACCTGCACCCGGGCGACGCGCAGTACGCGGCCTGGGCCGAGGTGATCTGGCCTGCCGTCAGCGCGTTGATGCGGTAGCCCACGTCGACTTCATTCCGCACGTCTGACGCCAAACGCACCCTTCAAGGGCGGTCGATACGCACGTTTGGCGCCCAACGTTCCTTTCGGACGAACCCCGGGAATTGAGCTTCTAGACCGTGATTCTCTTGAACGACTCGGCGTACTGGTAGCCGGCCCTCTTGCCGATGTCGCGATGCCGCTTGCGCATGAACTTCTCGAAGTCCCACTCGCGCCCCGGCTTGGAGACCTGGCTCTTGTGCTTCTTCAGCGCATCCATCTTTCGATCCAGCGTCGAGGTGACGTCGACGTAGTAGTCGCCCAGCGTCCAGAACGGGATCCAAACCTCTTTGACCTCGTGCGGCTCGAACCCCTCCTTCAGCAGCGAGCGGAAGGCGCGTGGGTTGCGCGAGTCGGGATAGACCGCCGCCATCGTCGCCTCGCCGACCGCCAGGTGGTCGGGGTGCGACCCGCCCATCGGCGCATCGAGCACCCTTCCCGGGATGTGCGTGATCACCAGGTCCGGCTTGTACTTGCGGATCATGCGCACGATGTCGCGCCGCAGCTTGAGGTCAGGCGTCAGGTGCCCGTCTTTGTAGCCGAGAAACTCGACGTTCTTGACGCCGAGGATCTTGGCGGCGGCGCGCTGCTCCTTCTCGCGGATCGCGACCAGCTCGGCGTCCTTCTGCTTCGGGTCCTCGCCACCCTGCCGGCCGTCGGTGACGATGACGTAGGTGACCTCGGCGCCGCTGTCGGCCAGCCGCGCGATCGAGCCACCCGCGCCGAAGTCCGGGTCGTCCGGGTGGGCAGAAACGACCATCACCCGCTGGAACTTGGGGAGCCGGCCGTTGCTGCGCGAGGTCGCCATGCGAAAGAAGGTTAGAAGCTAGCGCTTCGACTTTGCAGGCGCGTTGAGCGAGACCAGCGGGACCGCGGGCTGGATCGGCTTCCACAACAGCTCGAGCTGCTCGGCGGTGAGGCGGGTGCGCGCGGCGATGACCCGTCCGCCGAAAGCCGCGGTCTTCACGGCGGCCCACCCCCCACTCCCGGCCAGGCGCATCGGCACGGTCACGACCGCGGCCAGCGCCGCCGCCTCCTCGCCCGGTCGCGAGCTTCCGTCGGCGATGGCGCCGGAAAGCACGCTGGACAGCGCGTCCTCGAGCTGCCACGGCCGGGCCAGCGCGGCGCACTGGGCCGCGCCGAGCCTGCCCACCGCCGTCACGTAACGCGACACCATCGCGCCCAGCGACCGGGGGTTCGTCACCGGGATGGCGGACGCGAATGGCGCGTACGAAGCCGCGAACTTGATCGGCGTCAGGTGGTGGCGTTGCACCAGCGCGGAAACGGCGTGCCACGCCGCGACCGCCTCGTCGTCGGAGCGTCCGCCGAAGAAGTCGATCAAAGCCGTGCCCGCGTTCACCAGCGGCGCCACGGCTTCCTCGTTCGCGTCTGGGGCCGCGGCCGCGATGCGCTGCCACTCCGCCTTGTCGAGCGAGGCGACCCGGTGCGCGAAACCACCGCCATTCAGCGCCTGGAATGCGATCACCGGTTCGAATGGCGCGAGCATCTGGCGGACCTGGTCGAGGTTGACCTTGCCGTGCGACTCGATGGCGAAGCCTGCCCGCTCGACGGCCGCGAACGCCCGGCATCGCGTGTATGTGTCGAGGTCGCGAGTCCCCTCCAGCGTCGCCAGGATCGACCTCACGACCCCTGCCGGCTCGGCGCTCCCCTCCCGCGTGACGCTCGCCACCAGCTTCCGGCGGTCCAGCACGCGCAGCCACTGGATCGGGCTCAGCTCAGCGGCGCCTTTGATGAAGGCGGCGACCTCGGCATGATTCGGTCCATAAGGCGCGGGCGGGCGCGCGGCGGCCGGTGCCGCGGTCCGGCCGCGAGGCGGCCTGGTGATCTTGTTGATGGCGTTGTTGACCGCTGTGCGCACGCGCTCACCGGCCGGTACCGTCTCGACCTCGCTCAGCGACGCCAGTGGAATCACCGCTTCAAGGGGCGCCCACAGCTCGCCGACCTCCGCGGGGGTGAGCTCACCGATGGCGCCCAGGACCCGGCCGCCGTGAACAGCCGTGCGCACCGCCGACCATCCCTCGTCTCCGGTCAGCAGCTGGGGGACCAAGGCCAGCGCCGCGAGCGCGACC
>Ga0209057_1000725_pt1 | contig 28598 bp, 31 predicted proteins | sample GraSoiAngelo_146_FD_185903 | JGI IMG/M metagenome (GOLD analysis project Ga0209057, IMG submission 185903) | Grasslands soil microbial communities from the Angelo Coastal Reserve, California, USA - 14_1009_05_30cm (SPAdes) (version 2) | ecosystem: Environmental > Terrestrial > Soil > Grasslands ... | reverse complement strand
CTGCTCGAAGCCTTTGAATACACACCCGATCTGCTCGAGCTCGCCCAGGTAATCGTTGATCCGCCCCGCCACCTCGTCGATGCTGGCGCGCAGCCCCATCTGCTCGGCCGACTCGCCCCATTCGGGCCGCGCCTGCGCCGCCACCAGCTCGTACTTGCTCACCAGGTCGCGCCACTCAGGATGCAGCGTCACCAGATCGGCGACGATGCGCTTCACGAGCGGCAACGTGCGATTGGCTTCGGCGAGGGTGAAATATTTCCGGGGCACGGAGTCAAAATAGACGGCTAGGCGGCTAGACGGCTAGACGGCTAGGCAGACGCCTAGACGCCGAGACGCCTAGCGGGGATTAGTCGTGAGTGATGAGGTAGGCTTAACTGCACTCTCACTCCTCACCGCCGCTGGGCGTCTAGGCGTCTATTTTTTGGCGTCTGCCTATCCGTCTATCCGTCTACGCCCCTAACAATGACGATTCCCTGTATGAACTCCGGATGTGGAATGAAACCCACCACCCTCTTGTCCTCATTCACTACGACTATCGTCGAGCGAATGTGCGTGTCCTTCTCGTCCAGCTGTTCTATTTTGAAGCCGCTGAGCTCCGTGTCAGGGCTGACGACGATGGTGTCGGTGCGCGCGTGCTCGAGCGCCTGGCAGTCGGTCGGGTCGTGTCCCGCGGCCACACACTGCGTCACGATGTCGCGGTCGGAGATCGTGCCGAGATAGCGGCGGTCCTTGGGATTGTCCACCACGGGCACGACCGAGATGTCCTTGGCGCGCATCAGGAGGGCCACCTCGGCGCTGGTAGCACCGGCGGCGGCGACGAACGGCTCGGGGATCATGATCTCGCGGGCGAGCATGCGGTTAATGTATCAGCCCAAAGCCCGCCGCGTCTCGCGGAGCCCCGCCTCGAGATACCGTTCCCCGGCACCGACGGCAAAGGTCGCCTCCCGCTCCGCCACGGCCCGAACCACGACCAGCTTGGGCGCGTCCGTGGGCCAGTCCGCGATCGCCCGCTCCGTCTGCGCCGCCATCATGATGCGGATCGCCTCGCCGTGGGCGCGGATCAAAGGCGGCGGTAGAAGGCGGTGGAGGGCGGTGGAAGGCGGTGGAGGAGGTTCGTCAAAACCCGGGCCGACGTGGACCGCTACAACCAGATCGGCCGGGATCGACCGTGCTACCTCGAGCGCCAGCACCGCCCTCAAGCCTCCATCCCCCAGCCGCCGGCCGTTGATGACGACGGGCGGGAAGTAGAGCGGCAGCGCGCAGGAGGCATACAGGGCGTCATGCAATCCGACCTCGCCGCCCAGTCCCCCCTCTCCACGTAGTGGAGAGGGGGACAGGGGGTGAGGACCGGTGGGCGCACCGAACAGGACCAGTTCGCCCGAGTCCAGGTCCGTCGCGGTGACCGTCAAGGGGATCCGCAGCTGGTCAAATCGCGTCGCCGGCACGAACCGCTCGATCGCGCGGCGCAGCCCGGCCGGTTTGAGCAGGTGCGACGCGAACACGCCCTTCAGGAGCGCCAGGGAATCGACGCGCGCCACGTCGCGCTGCGACAGCGAGCGCGCCGCGATCACGATCTCGTCGTAGGTCGCGCCACTGGCGCACGCTGCCGCGATCACGGCGCCCATCGAAGTGCCTACGAGATGCGTCACTTGTAGGGGCGCAGCATGCTGCGCCCCTGCCTCTTGCAACGCCTTCCAGGCGCCAAGGCAAGCGAGCGACTTGGCCCCGCCGCCGCCGAACACCGCCACCACCCGGGCCACCCCGCCGCCCCTATTGCGGATTGCGGATTGTGGATTGCGGATTCGACGATCGCCCTTCCAATCCGCAATCCGCAATCCGAAATCCGCAATTACTCATTCTCCCGCCCCCGTATCGTATCTGCGATCCATCACCCGACTGGCCCGCCGTTTGGCCGCCCGGTCATACCGCCGCTTTTCGTCGGGCGTCTCCGGCACGATCGGCGGCACCTCGGTGGGGACGCCCTTGTCGTCCAGTGCCACGTAGGTGACGTAGCAGGAGTTGGTATGCCGCTTCTGGCCCGTGAGCACATCCTCGGCGATGATCTTCACGCCCACTTCCATCGAGGTGCGGCCCGCGAAATTGACGCGCGCGAACGCGGTGATCAGCTCGCCCACATGGATCGGCTCCCTGAAGTCCACCTTGTCGACCGACACGGTGACGCAGGGCCGGCTGGCGTGGCGGATCGCGCTCACCGCGGCCACGCGGTCCACCAGCGACAGGATGATGCCCCCGAACACGTTGCCCAGCAGGTTGGCGTGCTGCGGCATCATCAACTCGGACATCACCGTCTCCGAGTCGCGAGGATGCTTGGCGCGCATCAGTAGTCCACCGGCCGGAGATAGAATTCGCCGATCGCCGTCTGGGACATCACCGCGACCGTGGGGAGCCGCCGCTTCCAGTGGGTGGACTCGAGCCGCCGCTCGACCTTGTCGACCTCCTCGCGGGTGAAGCCGCGCGCGACGATGTCGTCCGGTCTCAGGCCGCGGATCAGGTAGTAGAGGATGCGGTCCACCTTGTCGTAGCTGATGCCGTAATCGCCCTCGGTGGTCTGCCCGGGGACGAGATCGGGCGTGGGCGGCTTCTGGAGAATGACGTCCGGGACACCGACGTGACGCGCCAGGGCGCGCACTTGCGTCTTGAACAGGTCGCCCAACGGGTTTACGGGGGGCGTGTCGTCGGCGTGCCAGGTGAAGTAACCCAGTAATCGCTCCGATTTGTTGCTCGTGCCGATCGGCAGGGCCTTGTACTTGGCGGACAGGTCGAACAGCACGATCATGCGCTCGCGCGCCATCACGTTGCCGCGGCGCGTGGGATCGGCGGCGCCGTTCGTTTCCACCTGGGAGAGATAGCCGTCCACCGCGGCGCTGATGTCGATCGTGAGCGCCTCGATGCCCAGGCGGTCGATCACGAGCTGCGCGTGCTCCAGGCTCTCGGGCGACGAGGTCTTGTAGGGCATGCGCACCGCGATCACGTTTTGCTTGCCGAGGGCCTCGACCGCAAGAAACGCCGTGAGCGACGAGTCCACGCCCCCCGACAGCCCGACGATTCCCTTGGCGAACCCCCGGCGGCGCACGACCTCGTCCTTGAGAAACGAAACCAACCAGCGGCGAGCGAGATCGGGATCGATGGAGAGTGGATCTCCTTCCTCCACACCCTTCCCGACGATGTGAATGCGGGATGCGGGATGCGAGATGCGAGATGCGTGGGACCCATTCACCGCAGGGTCGAATTTGACGGGCCGTCGTTTACGCATCCCGCTTCCCGCATCCCGCATCCCGAGGGTCTTGATGAGATGCGGGAGGTTCACCTCGAGGTCGGCTAGAAGTGGCGACTCCGCCCGCGCCCGCGTCAGCTCCTCGAAGTCGAGGTCGTAGGTGAGCACCGCTTCTTCGAACAGCGGCCCGCGCAGCAGGATCTCGCCGCCCGGGCTCACGAGCACCGAGCCGCCCGGGAACCCCTTCCCTCCCTCGAACCCCACCAGGCTCGCGAACGCGACCCACACGCCGTGCTCGTCCGCGATGCCCTTGAGGATCCGCTCCCACCGCACCACGCTGGCGGGCAGGCGGGTCCCCTCCTCATCCATCCCGGTGCCGCGCGCCGGCGACGCGCTCGGCACGATCACGAGCTGCGCGCCCTGCAGCGCCGCGATCGTCCCCGTGATCGAGTGCCAGGCGTCTTCGCAGATGAGAATCGCGACGCGCCCGACGCGCGTGTCGAAGGCCTGGATGTCGCGCCCCCGCTCCACGAACCGCTCCTCGTCGAACACGCCGTAGGTCGGCAGGAACACCTTGCGGTGGACGTGCTTGATGCCGGGTGAGGCGTGGCCGGGTGAGGCGCTACCGGGTGAGGCGTTGCCGAGAGAGGCGCTCCCGGGAGAAGCGTTGCCGAGTGAGGCGTAAAGACAGGAGTTGTAGAAGTGGTTCTGGAACACCTCGTAGAACCCGACGGCGACGTCGATGGGAGGGGCTGCCGCCGCCTCGTGCTCGACGGTGAGATCGCGAAACAGCGTCCCCGCGGTCACGGCGACGTCGCGCACGCCGCCCTCGACGAAGTAGCCCGAGGTCACGGTCTCGGGAAAGATCACCAGGTCCACCGGCGGGTCGAGCTTGGCGATCTGCGCCAGCACGCCGCCGATCTTCTGGAGATTGGCGGCATACTCGCCCTTGCTGGGGCGGATCTGGGCGATCGCGATACGCGGCATGCGGGAAAGATAGGCGGCAAAGGGCGGCAAAGGGCGACGAGTTCCTTGCCGCCTGTTGCCGCTTGTTGCCGCCCGTTGCCGCCTTGTAGAGCTTTTCGTCATGATCGTATACATCGCGCTGGGTGGCGTGCTCGGCACGCTGGCACGCTACGTCCTGCAGGGCGCCTTGCAAATCCGCGGCGGGACTTTTCCCACGGGCACGCTCGCGATCAACCTGGCGGGCTCGTTCCTGCTCGCTTTCATCATGCGGTTCGCCACCGGCTCCACGGTCATCTCCCCCGAGCTGCGCGGCGGCCTGACCATCGGGTTCTGCGGCGCGTTCACGACCATGAGCACGTTCAGCTACGAGAGCATTCGGCTGCTGGGGGACGGCGAGTACTGGTACGCCGGGTTGTACATGGGCGGCACCATCGTCGGCTGCCTCGCGGCCGTGATCACGGGAACGGCGCTGGCGAGCAAACTGCTGTGACGGGAGGCCCCATGCCGCATCGCTTCGAGGGTGAGCGCACGCTGATGCGAATCTTCATCGGCGAGAGCGACAAGTATCACGGCAAGCCACTGTACGAGGCGCTGCTCGAGAAACTGCGCGCCAAAGGGCTCGCGGGGGCGACGGTGCTGCGCGGCGTGGCCGGGTTCGGTGCCTCGAGCGTGATGCATACCGACAAGGTGCTGCGGCTGTCGCTCGATCTGCCGCTCATCATCGAGATCGTGGAGACCGAAGAGACGATCCAGTCGATCCTGCCCGACCTGGACGAGATGATCGGGGGTGGGCTGGTCACGCTGGAACGGGCCAGGGTGATTCTGTATCGACCCGCGAGCGCCCGGTGAGGATCCCGCCCTGAAGGGCGGGCTCGGCCCGGTGCGCCCTTAAGGGCGCACGTTGCGCCGAGCCGGGGCTTCAGCCCACGGATCACTCGGAAACCGGCACCACCCGACCAGTCTTGACCGTCCAGCTCAGCGCGTACGCCCCCACCAGCAGCGCCCCCGTTTTCGCCACCAGCCCCGGCCGCCCCAGCGCCGTCCCCACGAACAGCGCCGCGTAGACAGCGACGAAGGCGAGCGGCACCCACGGAAACCACGGCACGAGAAACGGCGCATCCGGCTGGCGGGCGCGCAGCCGGAACAGCGACAGCACCGTGAAGCTGTCGATCACGAGGATCACCGTGATGGCCAGTCCCAGGAGCGACTCGAACGAGCCCGTGGCGGCGAGCGCGATGGCGACCGCCCCCACCAGCAGCATCGCGACCCAGGGCGTGCCACCCGCGTTCACGAGCGCCAGGGCGCGCGGGCCCAGCCCCTCGCGCGCCAGCCCGAAGATCACACGCGGCGTCACGAAGATGTTGCCGTTCAAGGACGCCAGCACCACGAGCACCGCGAGCGCGGCCACGAGCGTGCCGCCGCGCGCCCCGGTGAGCTCGGCCGCCACGTCGCCCGGTGCCAGGTTCGACGCGGCGATGCGGTCGATCGGCAGCACCTGGAAGAAACTGGCATTGAGCAGGAGATACAGCGCCGCCGCGATGCCGATCCCGCCCAGCAAGATGCGCGGCAGCGTGCGGCCGGGGTCGACCACTTCTTCCGCGATCTTGGCGACGTCGAGATAGCCGTAGTAGGTCCAGATCACCGCCTGGGAGGCGAGCGCCAGCGCGACCAGGGTGGCGGTGCCAGTCGGCGCCATGGGGAGCGTCGAGCGCCAGCCGGAACCGCTGCCCAGGGTGAACGCGAGCACCACGACGGCCGTGAGGGCGAGCACTTTCGCTCCGGTCACGAGGTTCTGCACCCAGCGCCCCGACGCGACGCCAGCGAGATTGATCGCCGTGAACAGGGCCGCCATCCCCGCCCCGACCCAGCGCGTGTGCGCCGGCTCGAGGCCGAGGAGCCGCCCGGTGTACTCGCCGGCCACGACCGCGATGCCCGCGATGGCGGCGGGATAGATCGCCAGTCCCTCGACCCAGCCGACCACGAAGCCAGCGCGCGGGCCGAACGCCTCGCGCACGTACACGTACTTCCCGCCCGCCGCCGGGTGCCGCGTCGCGAGCTCCGCGAAGCAGAGCGCGCCGACGAGCGCCAGGGCGCCGCCCGCGATCCAGGCGACGAAGGTGAGCCAGGGGCGCCCCAGCTGCGCGGCCACGAGGCCGGGCGTGCGGAAGATCCCCGACCCCACCATGATGCCGACGACCATGGCGAGGCCGTCCACCAGGCGCAGCGATCGTTTCAGGTCCGTCATGGCGGGGGAATGTGCACCGGGAGGGAATGTGCACGCAAAGAAGTAGGGGCGCAGCATGCTGCGCCAAACCGACCTAATCGATTTGTCTACGGCCGCCGGCGACCGCCCCCGCCCCCGCCTCCACCCCCGCCTCCATGATTGCCACCGCCGCCGCCACCACCGCCCCGACTGACGCTGCCGCCGCCACCACCGCCACCACGGCTGGGCGGCGGGGACGAGCCACGGTCCCGCCCACCAGAGTCGCGCGGCCGCTCGACCGCGGGCCGGTCGTTGCCACGGGACGGCTCACGCCGCTCGGGCTCGCGCGCGCGAGGCTGGTCGGCCGCGCGATCGGGACGGTCCGGCCTGCTCCTGACATCGGGCCGATCGGGATGATCCGGGTGATCGGGACGATCCGGGTGGTCGGGCCGATTCCGGACATCGGGCCTGTCAGGGTGATTGGGCTGATCGGGGTGATCGGGCCGCTCGCGCACGGGGAACGTCGCCGGGCGCACCCGAACGGCTCGCGGGTCCGAGCGCGAGACGAGGTTCAGGGGATCGCGGGACCGCGGTCCGATGCCACCCGTGTTCACATTGGTGCCGAGCCGATCTTTGAAATACAGACCGGAGCCGACGCCGGGCCGCAAGCGGTTCACGAACAGGTTGTGCGGCTGGTTGTAGAAGGCGGCGCCGCCCGTGTAGTAGATGTACGGGCGATACACGAAGGGCCGCCGGTAGCCGAAACCGAACCCGCCGAAGAAGAACGGATCGTAGAACGGACTATAGTACGCCGCGCCGCAATAGAACGGGTCGTAGAAGAACGCATCGTAGCAGGAGCCGAAGTAGCCGTACCGGTACGGCCAGCCCCAGCCGTAGCCGAAGCCCACGTCGTAATACGACGGGTAGTAGTCGCGGTAGGCCCGCTGCGCCGAGACGACGTACGTCACGGCATCGTAGTCGAAATGGCCGTCGGTCATTCGCTGCACGATGTCGACCAGCGCCGCTTCCTTGTCGTCACCGGATTGCCGCACGTCGAGGACCCTGTAATCCCAATGATCGCCGCGCACGAACGGGTCGAACTTGAAGGGCGTCGCCGAGCGGGCGGCGAGCACCAGACCGGAGCCCTCGCGCTCGTCGATGTAGAAGGCCTCGCGATCGCCCCGGCCGCGCACCTCGATCGTCTCGCCACCGCGCACGAACGCGTCGTCGCCCGGATCGAGCGGGAACAGCACCCGCACCCGGCCGTCGGCGTCGGCGCGCAGCACGACGACGTAGCCGTCGTCGTCCAGGCGGACGTTGACGCGCGCCTTGTCGCCGCGGTAGTAGTTGTCGTGATTGAGCCAGACTTTGATCGGCGGGTCGTCGCTCACGACTCGAGCGGACGCCGCATTCGCGGGAGCGAGCGCGGAGCCTACGAGCGAGAGCATCAATGGCAGCAGCATGGGTCTATCCTCTATATACCCGTATCCCTGGCAAGCAATCAAGAAGCGTGCCGGTTCCCGTAGGACTACCTGCCGCGCTACGCGTTAAGGGGTGACCCCAGGGGGAGACATGTCTGTCTCCGTGTGAGACAGGGCTACCAGCGGTCCGGTTTCCCCGCGTCGGGGACGAACAGACTCTGGCCGAAGCGTGCCTTCCCGAAGCCAGCGATCAGTGCCTGCGTCTCGGGTGCGACGAAGAAGTCCGCCAGCGCCCTGCCGCCGGTGAGGTTCACGCGCGCAGCGTTCTTGGGATTGAGCTCGAGCACGTGATAGACGTTGTACAGCAGCGAATCGCCCTCGACCATGGGCACGAGCTGCAGCTTGTCGCGCCAGGCGAGGTAGGTCGCCCGATCGGTGAGGGTGTAGGCGCGCTTTTCGTCGGCGAGCTGCAGGGTCGCCCCCATGCCCTGGCCCGACTCGACGTACCAGCCGTCGCGGGGGGGGGGCGCGGTCATGCCGGTGCGCTTCCACAGCAGCTGCTCGCGCTGGTGCGTCCCCGACTGATCGCCGCGCGATACGAAGGGAGCACGCCGCTCGGCGAGCCGGCGGAACGCGGCGACGGCGTCGCTCAGGCCGCGCAGCCCGGCGGGGTCCGTCGCGGGCCCCACCACGAGAAACTCGTTGTGCATCACGAGCCGCCGCCGCACGAAGTAGCCCGAGTCGACCAGCACGCGCTCCGCTTCGGGGGCGTGCGACAGCACGACGTCGGCGTCGCCGCGCCGCCCCATGGCCAATGCCTGGCCGCTGCCCACGGCGATCACCTTCACGTGGTAGCGCGTCTCTCTCTCGAACACGGGCAGCAAGGAATCGAGCAGCCCGGCGTCGCGGGTGGAGGTCGTGGTGGCGAGGATGACTTGCGAAGACTGGGTTGTGGAGGTCGGTGGAGGATGGTGGAGGATGGTGGAGGTGATGGCCGCGACCAGCACCGGCGCAGACCTCCACCAACCTCCACCAACCTCCACCAACCTCCACAACCTCCCGCTCACCAGCGTACCTGCATCTGTACCACGCCGCGGTTGTTACTCACCTGCACGGCCTGCTCGCGGAACGCTTCGTAGTCAGCGAGGATCTTGAAGTTGTCGCCGCGCATGAAGTACTGCACTCCGATCAGATACCCGGTGGAGCGATCGGTCGCGACCAGGTTACTGGGGTCGAACTGCTCGACCCGGCCGACCAGCTCGACGCGCTGCGGGATCGCGTAGTAGCCCGCGAGGCCATACCACCCTCTGATATGCACTTGGCTAGTGCGATTGTGTTCATCGATGTACTCGGCCCGCGCCGTCCAGCGACCCGACCGGTACATGCCCTGCACGTTTGCGCCGGTCGAGTCGTTGTAGCCCTCGAACGCGCCGCCCAGGTCCAGACCCGTTAGGGGCGTGACCACGGCGCGCGCGAAGTACGCCATGCGGTTGTCGGGGTTGGTGCTGGTGGTCCGGTTCGGCCCTTCGCCGTTCACCACCGCGGCCTGGAGCACCACGCGGCCGGCGAGGGTCCAGTCGGCCTGCACACCGATGTCGCGCTTGGCGGCGTTGACGATGCGGGAGCGCTCGCTGGTCTCTAACGTGGTGGAGCCGAGCAACCCTTCGAGCGAGAACGGCACGCGAAACTGGCCCACCGTGCCGCCCCAGCGGCGGTGCGTCAGACGGATGAACAGGTCGGTCGCCGAGAGGGAGAGGGGCGACGCGGCGGGTGTCGCCGCCGCTCCCATGGTGCGCAGCTCGACCTGGGCGCGGTACGCTGCCCAGGGGGTGATGTTGCCCTCCACCGCGAAGCGGGCGCGCCGCAGCAGGAACGACGCGGTGTCGCCCAGCGTCTCGAAGCGGGGCTGGAGGTAGCCAGTGACCTTGGGAGTGGTCGAGAACGACCGGGGCGCCTGCGCCGGTAGGCGCAGCGCCGTGCAGAGGGTGAGAGCCGCGACTACCGGGCCCGAGCGCACGCGCGCCAAGCTAGCGCGCGCCCAGCCGATAGGCAATATGGTGCCTATCGGGGCAGGATTCTCCGGAACGCCACGTCGCTCAGGCGCACCGCCTCCCGCTTCCACTTGGCGAACAGCTTCACCAGGCGGCGGGCTTCGGGGGTGAGGCGGGCGCCGCCGCGCAGCGCGCCGCCGCGTGTCGTGGCGAGCACCTTGGCGCCGAGCACCCGCTCCATTTCACGGATGCGGTTCAGGCAGGTGCGGTAGCTCCACCCGACTTCCCGGCCCGCCGCCCGGATGGTTCCGGTGCGATCGACGGCGTCGAGAAACCGCAGGTAGCGCGGCCCCATGAGGAACGCACCGTCCCAGTTGAGCCACAGCTTGTGGTGCGGCTTCAAGTGGATGCGCAGCGAGGGACGGCGGGAAGACGCCATACCGGGGGACATGAGATAGATTGTGCGTGGAAAGCTACCCGCGGCCCTGCCAATGAGCCAACTGCTCGATGCCATCGCCGGCGTCCCCAACGCCTGCGAGCCGATCCCGGGAGTCGTGACGGGGGGACAGCCCGCGCCCGAGCATCTCGCGGCCCTGAAGCGCGCCGGCTGCGCCGTGGTGATCGACATCCGCGAGCCGATGGAGCCGCGCCCGTTCCGCACGCCCGACGCCGTGGTGGCCGCGGGGCTCGAATATCGCAGCATTCCGATCGGACACGGCGCCGTGAGCGACGCCACGTTCACGAGCTTCGTCGCCGCGGTGCGCGAGCTCGCGGGCAAGCGCGCCGCGTTCGTCTACTGCGCCAGCGGCAATCGCGTCGGGGCGGGTCTCATTCCTTATTTCATGCTGGAGCTGGGGATGGAGGAGGAAGACGCCGTCACCCAGGCCATGCGGGTCGGATTGCGCAGCGCCGAGCTGATGGAGCAGGCACTCGAGTACGCCCGTGCCCGCCAGGGGATCTAGCGGCGTCTAGGGGTTGCGATGCCAGTACATGCGCATCTCGCTGATCTTGCCGTCCTTGGTCTCGCAGAAGATGGCGCCGCGGGTATCCACCCACTCGCCCGTGCGGCGGCGCCGGTAGGTGCAGCGGAACTCGGCGGCGAACCACGGCCCGGCCGCATGAATCTCGCCGGCCTTGAACGTGACCTCCGCCTGGTTCAGCGGGACGTCCTTCCAGTACGCCCGGATAGCGTCGGTCCCGGCGGTGCGCTCGCCGAACGGCGTGCCGAGGAACACGGCGTCGGGTGCGAACACGGCGGCGATCGCATCGACATCGCCGCGCTCCCACGCCGAGCCAAATTGCTCCAGCAGCTCACGATAGACCGCGCTCATGGCGCCAATATACGCCAATCCGGAACCATGGGTCGGGACGTATGGTACACGAAGTCTCCGAGGTTCACATCGACTAGGGACAAGGAGGAATGAACCGATGTTGAAGCGCATCCTCGCCACGACGGCCGTCCTGGGCCTGTGCGCGCTGCCGCTCGCGGCGCAGGGCCACGCGGCGACGGCGGGCAACGAGATGACGATCACCGGCTCGGTGGTCGACCTGAATTGTCACACGACCAACGGCGCGGCCGGCCCCGCTCACAAGGCCTGCGCCCAGGCATGCGCCAAGGCCGGCGTACCGCTCGGCATTCTCTCGAGCGACGGCACCATCTACCTGCCGGTGAGCTCCAAGCCGGGCGATCCGCAGAACTCGAAGCTCGAGCAGTTTGCGGAAGGCAAAGTGAAAGTGACGGGCATGCACCGTATGGTGAGCGGGCTGCACACGATCGAGATCAAGACGGTCTCACCCGCGACCTGATGCGCCGCGCCCTGGGCGCCGTGCTCGCGGCAGCCATGCTCGGCTGTCGCGCGCCGGCGCCCGGCGGCTTTACCCTGCTTTTTCTCGGCCGCTCGCCGGCCGCGCGGCTGGACGGCCTCGCCCTCTCCTGGGCCCCCGACCCCGACCACAGCCGGATCCTCGCCTTCGATGAACGGCTGCACGTCGTCCGCCGGGTCTCGAGCCCCCGGCTCGCGACGCCGATGGCCGTGGCCCCGCTCGGCCCGGGCGAGCTGCTCGTCAGCGAGCGCACCGGGGAGGGGGTCGTGCTCGACACGGCGGGCCGGCCGCTGCGGGAGTGGGACAGCCCCGACGTCGCCTCGCTGTACGCGGCAGCCGGGAGGGGGAGGGGGAGAGAGGGCCGCGTCGTCGCCGTGCGCTCGCCCTATTACGTCCCCCAGCTCGCCAGCCCCGAGCCGGACACCGCTCCGCTCATCCGGGTGCTCGACACGCTGGGTCGCCCCGTCGCGGGGCTCGCCACCATCCGGCGGCCCGCGGTGCCGCTGCTCAGTCACCTGGTGAATGCCGGCGCGGTGGCCGTGGCGCCGGATGGGTCGGTGTACTTCGCCCCGCTCGTGCGCGACGAGATTCGCAAATATGGCCGGGGAGGCGAGCTGCGCTGGACCGCGCAGCGTGGATTGACCGGGACGGGAGGCGATCCGGTGTTCCTGCCGCCGCCGCGCGGGAGCACGGAGCTGCAGCTGCGAAGCCGGCTCGTGAACGTGGCGCTCGTGCTCGGGCCCGACGGCCGTCTGTACGCTCTGGGATCGGACGATTCGAGCGCGACCAGGCTGCGCCTGGACGTGGTGGACACCGCCACCGGGGCGATCGTCGCGACCCGCCACCTCGGCGCCAGGGAGGGCGCGGTCGCGCTCGATGCGCGCGGGGGGCTCGCCCTGCTCGACGCGGATTCGCTCGTGGAGGCCACTCCTCCGGCGGCCGGCGAGCGCGAGCCGTTCACGCCCGGCTTCGCGCTGCCCGATCTCGACGGCGACACGCTCACGCCCGCGACGTTCCGTGGGAAGGTGACGCTCGTGAACTTCTGGGCCTCGTGGTGCGACCCCTGCCGCGAGGAGTTCCCTCACATGGCCGCGCTGTACCACGAGTTCGACCGCAAGGACTTCGCGATCGCCGCGATTTCTGACGACGTCGACGCGGGCAAGATGCGCGCCTTCGTGCGTCAGTTCCGGCCCCCGTTCCCGATCCTGGTGGGGGGCGGGCGGATGAAGCAGACGTACCACTATCGGGGCCTTCCCTACTCGGTGCTGCTCGACCGCCACGGCCGCGTGATCGAGCGCATCTTCGGATTCGGCGGGGAGGAAGAGTTCCGGGATCTGCACGCCACTATTGCAAAGGAGGTTGGCGCTCCCTAGCCTTCAGTTCGTGACCGATCCGACCCGTCCCTCGTCCCCCGTCCCCACTCCCGTCATCATTGACACCGATCCCGGCATCGACGACATGCTGGCGCTGCTGTTGGCGCTCGGCTCGCCGGAGCTCGAGGTACGCGGGATCTCAGTATCGTACGGCAACACGGTGGTCGAGAACGCCTACCGCAACGCCGTGGTGATCGCGCGGCGGGCGGGCAAGCGGACCACGTTGGGCGTGGGGGCCCGGCGCCCGCTCGCCCGACCGCTCGCGGTCGCGAGCGAGACGCACGGCGAATCGGGGCTCGGCTACGCCGCGGTCCCTCCCGCCGGCGTGATCCTCGACTTCGTCAAGTCGCTCGACCGGCTGCTCACGGACCAGCCCGAGCCGGTCACGCTGGTCACGCTCGGCCCTGTGACGAGCCTGGCGCTGGCGCTGCGACGCGATGCGGCGCTGGTGCGCGACAAGGTAAAGCGTCACATCGCGATGATCGGGAACGTGGCCGCGCAGGGGAACACGACGCGCTACGCCGAGTTCAACGCGTGGTGCGATCCCGAGGCGCTCGACGTCGTGCTGCGCGCCGAGCTGCCGACCGAGATGGTGGGACTGGACGTGACGCGCCAGCTGGTGCTCGCGCCCAGCGAGGCCACACGGCTGGCCCATTCCGGTGCGGCGCAGGGGGTGTGGATCCATGACGCGCTGCGCTTCTACATGGAGTTCCACAAGCGACAGGAAGGCTTGGAGGGCTGCATCGTGAACGACGTGCTCCCGATCGCCGAGCTGCTGCATCCCGGCCTCCTCTCGTTCGAGGAGCAGCGGCTCACCGTGGATCTGGACGAGGCCGAGCACCGCGGCCACACCCGCGTCGACCCGGAGGGCACGCCCGTGAAGGTCGCGATGCGCGCGGACCTCGGGCCCGTACGGCGGCTGCTCTCGGAGCGCGTGTTCCGCTGGGCCGCGCGCGCCGCGGGGGCTCCGATCGCGTCCGAGGAGGTTCAGGTCTGATGGCGCTGCCGCGCAAGGTCACCGTAATCGGCGCGGGGGACATCGGGTGCGGCTGGGCCGCCCTGTGCGTCGCGGCCGGGTGGCCGGTGACGCTGTTTGACGCCAGCGCGCAGGGACTCGAGCGGGCCGAGGCGGAGGTGCCCCAGCGGGCCCGCGCGCTGGTAGAGCAGGGGCGGGCCAGTCAGGGGATCGTGGAGCGAGGGCTGCTCGAGTTCGTGCAGGCGCGCAGCCTGCTCCAGGCCGTGAAGGACGCAGACTGGGTGGCTGAGGCGATCTCCGAAGACCTGCTCGCCAAGCAGCGGCTGTTCGAGTCGATCGAGCAGGTGGCCGGGCACGAGGCCCTGCTCACCAGCTCCTCGAGCGGGCTCCCGCCCGGCGACATCTTCGCGCGCTGCCGCCGTCAGGATCGCTGCCTCGTGGCCCATCCGCTCAATCCGCCGGAGCTGATTCCGCTGGTCGAGCTGGTACCCGGGCCGCGCACCACCCAGGCGGCCGTGGCGCGCGCCCAGGACTATCTGCGCTCGCTCGGCCGCATGCCGATTCTCCTCAAGAAAGCCGTCCCGGGCTACGTGGTAGGGCGGATTGCCGCTGCGGTGTGGCGACAGTGTATCGATCTTGTCCTCGAGGGCGTGATCGACGTGGACGAGTTGGACCGGGCCGTGTCGCTCGGTCCGGCGCTGGGCTGGGCGGCGGCCGGCCCTCACCTCACGTATCATCTGGCCGCGGGCGACGGCGGCGTCACGCTGTTTCTACAGCAGCTGTTGGCGACTTTCGAGAGCTGGTGGGGCCAGCTCGCTACCTGGCAGCGGCTCGAGCCCGAACAGCAGCGCGCGTTGACCAACGCGGTGCAGCGGGCGTACCAGAACAAACTCGGCACGCTGCGGGAAGCGAGAGATCGGCGCCTGGGAGCCATTTTGCGAGCTTTAGAGCAAGCACGAACTACGTAGAGACGTCGCGGGAAAGCGTCCTTCCGTGACTTCGCTATTTCTTTTCCTCCCTGACCATCAGCACGGGTACTTTGGTGATGTGTCGCAACGCTGTCGCGGTGCTGCCTCTTACGACATCCTCCAGCAGGCGATGGCCGTGCGTGGCCATGGCGATCAAGTCACAGCCTTCCCGCTCGGCGGCGGCGGCGATCTCGGTGGCTGGGTCGCCGCCAGCGAGCACGGCGTCGGCATCGAACCCCTCGGCCGTGAGGCGGGCACAGATCTGCTCCAGGTAGTCCCGGTCGTCGCGCATCTCTTCCGACTCACGCAGGTCGAGCTCGCGGATGTTGCGGGCCACCCAGCCGTCCGCCACGTGGACCAGGACGAGCGCCGAGCCCATGCCCCGGGCGAGCACGCGCACGTGCGCGAGGATGGTCTCGTCGGCGGGGGAATGCTCGAGTGGGACGAGGATGCGGCGGTACATCACCGCAGCCAGGCGCCGAACGCCTGCACCATCACCAGAGCGTTGAGGGCGGCGATCACGACCGCCACGCCATAGGCGAGCGTCTTGAGCCACCCCGGGTTCACGAACTCCCCCATCTTGGCCCGGTCGGACGTGAACCGCACCAGCGGGAATACGGCGAAGGAGAGCTGCAGGCTGAGGATCACCTGACTGAGAATGAGGAGTCGCGCGGTGCCGTTCTCCCCGAAGAAGATAGCCGTGAGCGCGGCGGGCACAATCGCGATGCCGCGCGTGATGAGGCGGCGCAGCCAGGGCCGCAGCCGGATGTTCAGGAACCCTTCCATCACGATCTGGCCCGCGAGCGTGCCCGTCAGGGTGGAGTTCTGGCCGGAGGCGAGCAGCGCGAACGCGAACACGGCGCTCGCGCCGGTCACGCCCAGGAGCGGCGTCAGCAGCTCGTAGGCCTGCTGGATCTCGGCCACGTCGGTGCGGCCGGCGCGATGGAACGTCGCCGCCGCGACGATCAGGATGGCAGCATTGATGAACAGCGCGAGGCTCAGGGCCACCGTGGAGTCCGCAACGGCGTAGCGCACTGCCATGCGCTTGCCCGCCGCCGACTCCTCGTAGCGGCGCGTCTGCACGATGGACGAGTGCAAGTAGAGGTTGTGCGGCATGACCGTGGCGCCGAGGATGCCGATCGCGATGTACAGCTTGGCCGGATCGCGTACGACCGAGAGGCGCGGCACGAAGCCGCCCAGCACGGGGCCGAGCTCGGGGCGCGCGATGGCGATCTCGAACAAGAAGCAGCCGGCGATGGTGACAATGAGCGCCACCACCAACGCCTCGAGCAGACGGAACCCCTTGTGCTGCAGGAACAGCACCAGCAATACATCGAGGGCCGTGACGACGATCCCAACCGGGAGCGGAATCCCGAACAGCAGGTTCAGCGCGATGGCGGAGCCGATCACCTCCGCCAGGTCGCACGCCGCGATGGCTACTTCACACAGGACCCACAGAGCCAGCGTCGCGGGACGGGAGTAGTGGTCGCGGCAAGCTTGCGCCAGGTCCCGTCCCGTCACGATGCCGAGCTTGGCGGCGAGACCCTGCAGCAGGATCGCCATCAGATTCGAGACGAGGATGACGCTGAGCAGGGTGTAGCCGAACGCCGACCCGCCTGCCAGGTCGGTGGCCCAGTTGCCCGGATCCATGTAGCCCACGGCCACCAGATAGCCCGGCCCCGCGAACGCGAGCGCCCGGCGCCACCAGGTGCGGGCATCGACCGGAACGCTGCGATACGCCTCGGCGAGGCTCGGGGCGAGGCGCGGACGCCGCCACCCCGCCTCGGGCTCAACCAGCGGCCGGGCCATACCCATCCACCGGCACCTCGCGGCACCACAACACCTGCGCCAGCTCGCGTCCCACCACGCGCGGATCGCCCGACGGCACCAGGGCGATCGTGGTCGGCCCGTTGAACGGCTGGCGCTCGCTCACCGTGAGCAACACTCCGGGTGTGAGACCCTGCTCCGCCAGATAGCGCAGCCGCTCGGATTCCTGCGTCCCGACCTGGCGCAGCTCGAGCTTCAAGCCGACCGGCGCCTCGGCCAGCGACACGAGCTCCGCTTCTTCGATCTCGCCCGCCGCCGTGGGGATGGGGTCGCCGTGGGGATCGTACAGCGGATGCCCCAGGGCGCTCGCCATGCGCTCGATCAGGTCGTCCGACACCGCGTGCTCCAGCTGCTCCGCTTCGGCGTGCACGCCGCCCCAGTCGTAGCCAAGGTGCTGCATCAGATAGAGCTCGAGGATGCGGTGGCGGCGGATCATCTTGAGGGCCGCGCGCCGGCCCTGGGCGGTGAGTTGCACGCCACGATACGGCACGTGCTCGATCAATCCGGTCTCCGAAAGCCGTTTCACCATGCCGCTCACCGAAGGCGGCGCCACTTCGAGCATCGCGGCGATGTCGCTGGTCGCGGCGAAGCCGCCCTGGTTCGAGAGATGATAGATGGCCTTGAGATAGTCTTCGACCGACCGCGTGAGGGGCGGGCCGGCGTCTCTGAGGAGCGCGTGCATGCCGTTTCTCCCTGCCGTAAAGGCGCGCGAAACAGCTGTGCCACTCCTCAGATATGAGGCGGCGGCACAACGCCTTAATTAATACCATTAGTCTATACTAATCTGATGATGTTGTCAAACAAATATGGAGATTCGTTGCGGCTAGACTTGATTAATCGTGTGGACAAATGGCGTGAGAATGCGCTCCGTCATGCCCCAGATGATGTCCTCGCCGAGCCGGTAGGCCGGAAGTGTCCGCACGCCGTCTTTCAGGGTGATCGTCAGCTGCGATTGCACCGCGGGCTCAGACAGCCGGGCGAGCGCCACCCAAAACGCGCGCTGCACCTCGGCGTTGGTCGTGAGAACCGGACGGCGCGGCAGAGCAAACACGAACGGCCGGACGATGACCAGGGGGAGGGTCACGCTGCGCGGCACCAGATCGTCGAGCACGCCGAGCCGCTCGGCGGCGGCGAGCTCTACCCCCGTCTCCTCGCGCGTCTCGCGCACCGCGGTCGCGAGCAGGTCGCGGTCCTCGGGATCCTGACGCCCACCGGGAAACGCAATCTGCCCCGACCACGGGTCGCCGGCGCGCTCGGCCCGCTTGATCAACAGGATCTCGGCGCCTGCGGGACCGTCGACCAGCACCAGGGAAACGGCCGCGGGACGCGCGCCGGCCGCTGCGGCCGGTTGCGGCTGATGACCCGCGAGCGCCCGCCGCACGGCGGCCAGCGTGATCAGACGACCTGCTCCGTCAGCCATTGCACCGCCGCGGCCGCGTCGCGCACGGTCGGGCCGGGGAATCGCGCCCCGGCTGCGACGCGCGTCAGCACCATCGCACCGTCGTCCCGGCGCTCGACCAGTCCATAGCGCGCCGCGCGGAGACCGAGCGCACCGCGCTGCAACGCCTCGAGCACCAGGTCCAAGTCTCCGGACGCCTGTGCATCGAACGTCACCGTCGCAAAGCCCGCCCGCGCCAGCCGACCGGCGAGCGTGGCGGACGCGCCCGGCAATACGACGACGGGCCGGTCACTGCCCGCGCTCGTGACCTCGACGGACACGGTGGGAAGCCGGAAGGTTTGGCGTGCGGGTGTGGCCAGGGTGTCAGCCGTTCTCGGAGCGTGGTAAATAATAGCGTGCGACTCCACGTCTCGATGGCGGTCGGGTTGATCGCGGGGCTCGCCCTGGGTCTCGCGGCCGCCGTCACCAGGTCACCGCTGCTGCTCTCGGTCTCGGGGCTGCTGCGGCCGGTGGGCACGTTGTTTCTGAACCTGCTCTCGATGGTGGTGATTCCGCTCGTCGTGACCGCGCTGTTCCTGGGCGTCGCGGGGCTGGGCGACGTGGGGCGGGTGGGCCGGCTGGGCGTCCGGACGCTCGGCTTCTTCTGCGCCACGACCATCGTCGCGATCCTCATCGGCTTCGGCGTGGCGGCGCTACTCTTACCACTCGCGCCCGTCACTCCCGACCAGCAAGCGGCCCTGCGTCAGGTGGCCGCCGCCGACTCCGGGGGCGTGCGACACGCCGCGGAGCAAGTCACGACCGGCGCCCGGTTCATCGTGGACCTGATCCCCGCGAATCCGGTGCGTGCCGCGGTGGACGGAAACCTCCTCCCCTTGATCGTATTCGTGACGATCTTCGCCGTAGCTGCCGCCGCGTTGCCCGACGAGAAACGCCGCTCACTCACCGAGCTCGCGGAGGCGGCCACGCAGGCGCTGATCCGCATCGTGCGCTGGGTGCTGCTGCTCGCCCCGCTCGGCATTTTCGCGATCGTCGCCAGTGCCGTAGCGCTGTTCGGCGTGCGCTTGATCGCGCTGATGGCAGTGTTCATTGCGAGCGTGATCGTGGGGCTCGCGCTGCTCATCACGGCGGTGTACCTGCCCGTCGTGGCGCTGGTCGCGCGGCTCGGCGCCCGGCGCTACCTGCGGGCTGTGCGCGCCTCGTTGCTGATGGCGTTCTCGACCACGTCCTCGCTCGCTACGCTCCCGGTCATGCTCGAGGCCGCGGAGAGCGACCTCAGGATCTCACGTCCGGTCGCGAGCTTCGTGCTCCCTTTGGGCGCGAGCATCGGTCGGGGTGGGAGCGCCCTGTTCCAGGCGGTGGCCGTACTGTTCGTGGCCCGGCTGTACGGCGTGTCGCTCGGGGTCGGCAGCACGTTCGCGGCGGGGGCCGCGGTGTTCCTCGCCTCGCTCACCGTCGCGAGCGTGCCGTCGGCGAGCATCGTGAGCCTGGTGCCGGCGTTCACCGCCACCGGGCTTCCACTCGCCGGCCTGCAGCTGCTGCTCGGGCTCGATCGCGTCCCCGACATGTTCCGCACCATGACCAACGTGTTCGGGACGCTCACTGCGGCGACCGTCGTAGGCGCGGTGGAAGGAGACAAACTCGAGTGACGTGGTGGATCCCCGCCGCGTACGCCCTGTTCTTCGCGCTGCTCGTCTATCGCTACGCCACGCGCCGTCCCCGTCTCGCGGACTGGCCGCCCCAGACCGGCGGTGCCCTCGTTTCGGTGATCGTGCCGGCGCGGAACGAAGCCGAGAACATCGAGGCGTGCGTCCGCTCGATCCTGGCAACGGCCTACCGGCCGCTCGAGGTGATCGTCGTGGACGACCGCTCGACCGACGACACGGCCGCGATCGTGGAGCGGCTGGCGGAGGTAACGCTGGTGCGGGGAGCGGAGCTGCCGCCCGGATGGTTCGGAAAGCAGTGGGCCCTGGTGCAGGGCTATCGAGTGGCACGAGGAGAGCTGCTGCTGTTCGTCGACGCCGACACGCGCCAGCACCCGGAGCTGATCGCGCGGGCGGTGGGCGTGCTCACGACCGAGCACGTCGCGCTGGTGAGTGTGATCTCGCGCCAGGAAATGGTGACCTTCTGGGAGCGGCTGGTGCAGCCGCACGTGTTCGTCGCCCTGGCGGCACGCGTGGGAGATGTGCGACGCATCAACCGGACTCGAGTGGAATGGGACGCGATCGCGAACGGCCAGTTCATCCTGACGACTCGCGCGGCGTACGAGTCCGTGGGCACACACCAGGCCGTGAAGGAAAGCGTGGTGGACGACATGGCGCTGGCCCAAACATATGTTCGACACCATCTCGACATCTTCCTGACACACGGTGAGCAGTACATGGTCACACGCATGTACACGAGTCTCGCCGGCATCGCCGAAGGGTGGACCAAGAACCTCGCGACGGGTGTACCGCTCGCCTTCCCGCCGATCCCGCTGGTGCGGCGCCTCGCGCCTCATGTGATGTGGCTGCCGGCCCTGTTGTGGATCGTGCCGCCGTTGGCCTGGGCGATGTTCGGATGGTGGTGGTCGGCTGTCACGACGCTGATCTCACTTGCGATCTGGGTCGCCGTGTACTGGGCGCAGGGTGCGCCGCTCTGGTATGGGCTGCTCTACCCGTTCGGCGCGGGTGTCGTGGCGTGGATCATGATGCGGTCGGCGTGGCGCGGATCGAACAAGGTGCAGTGGCGGGGTCGGGTCTACACGCCGCACGCGTGAAACACGGGCGGATGATCGCCCCGCTGCAGCAGGTCGTGCAGCATCTCGTGCTCCACCAGCTGGCGGTCGTTGCGCCACCGATAGGCGAGGTAGATCGTGTGCGGCGGCTGCCACCAGCCATCGCAGCGGCCCTCGTAGGCGGGACAGGGATAATCCCCACCCGGCACCTCGTACCAGTCCAGACGATCGAAGTCAGCCCCAAGACCGGCGCACGCCTCGATGGCGGTCCACCACGTCCGATACGCAGCGGGTGGCGTGAACGGGACCGCCCCCGCAGGGGCGAAGCTGTCGAGGCAGCCGAGCAGCAGCGACAACGAGAGCCAGGTCGCCCAGCGCTTCATTGTTTTCGCGTTACAGTTCCGCGACCGTCGTGGCCGCCAGGGCGAACCCCACGGCCACGCTCGTAACGGCCGAGCCGAGGTGCAGCACGGTCGCCCAGCGCGCCGCCCGCCCGGACGCGAGCCGCACGATCGCGGCGAGCGAGAACGATACGCCCAGCATCCCGATCATGGTGCCGGCGGCGAAGGACACGAAATAGGCGAGCTGTGCCCTGCGAGTGGGCGCCGCGGCGACGAGCAGCACCAGGAGGGCGGCGCTGCCGGCGAGCCCATGCAACAGGCCGAACCCGAGGGAGCGCCCGGCGTCGCCGCGCGGGTGCGCGTGCTGGTGCGCGACGCTGTGAGCATGACTGTGGAGATGGAGGTGGGGCTCTCCGCCCTGGTCGTGGGCGTGCACGTGGAGATGCCACCGCCCGCGCGCATAGCGCCACAACACCGACCCACCGAGACCGATCAGCAGCAGGGCCACGAGAAAATCGGCCGCCGGGGCGAAGCGTGCGGGTAGGGTCAGCCCGAACAGGATGATCGCGCCCACCACCATCCCTACGCTCACGGTGTGCCCCAGGGCCCAGGCGAGGCCCAGCCGGCAGGCGTCGAGCAGCCGCCCCTGGCGGGTGGCGAGCGTCGAAACGGCCGCCAAGTGGTCCGGCTCGAAGGCGTGTCGCAGCCCGAGCACGAGACCCAGGCCTGCGAGCGCCGGGAGGTTGGGAGGGGGAAGGGGGCTCATGGCGACCCGCAATCTAGTCGATTCTCTTTGACCATCATGGAACCCGGCCTCGACGCTGTTCACGCGCTCAGAAGTACACCGTCGCCGCGAACGCGAGCCCTTGCACCGAGCCCTGATACGCCCACTCTCGCAGGACCGCTCCACCGCTGCTCCTCGCCGTCGTTCTTTGGTACGAGAAGACCACGGTGGCGGCTCCTCCGACGACCATCGCACGGCAGAGTGCCAAGCGGGACACGAACACGAGAGCCTCCGGTGAGGGCGAGTCGCTAACTACGCATTCGTCGTCCCGACCCGCCAGTCCGGTGCGCAATGGCGGCGCGCACTCTCACCTATTCTCTTTGAACATCATGGAGTCTCCCCTCGAGGCCATCCACGCACGGTACGCACCCGTCGACGCCCGCGTCGCCGATATTCTCGAGCACATCCGCCGCGACTGCCGCGAGCTCGCCCTGGAAAGGCGCAACGAGGGGAACGAGCGGCAGGTCGAAGAGTTCATCGCCCGGCTACGCGTGGAATTCGGAGAGCGCGTCGTGATCGAGCGGCAGCGCCTGTCCGCGTGGGCCGTGCGCACCACTCGCTGGAACTACCTCTTCACCGTCCCGGGAGAGAGCGACGACCGCATCGTGCTCGTCGCCCACTACGACACCTGGCGCGGGCCCGGCGCCGACGACAACACGACCGGCGAAGAGATTCTGAAGCAGTACCTCATCGCCGACCTGCGCGCCGCGCGGCGGCCGGCACTGACCCACACGTACTTCTTGGCCGGCTCCGAAGAGTGCGGCCTGATCGGGCTCACGTCGCAGCTCCTGCTGGCGCTCGGCCTCCAGGCCGCGAATCTGGCGCTCACCCAGCAGAACTGGCTCTACGCAGGCGCAGCCTTGGCCCTCGCACCGCTCGCCGGCTACCGCTTCGGCGTCTCGGGCTCCCGCGAATACGTGAAGACACTCGCTCCGGAGCAGCTGCGCCGCATCCGTGGCGTGGTCTCGGTGGACTCGGTCGGCGAAGGCCGGCTCTACATCCCCCGGGGCACGCTCGGGGCCGACTTCCTGCATGTGCTCATTCCGTTCGGGGACTACGACTCGATCAACGATCTCCTGGAGGAAGGCGCCCATCTGCACGGCATCAAGTACAACAACTTTCTCGCCGGCGGCACGACCGACCACGTCTCGTTCCTGGAAGTGAACAACGGGCTGTGGGTCCGGCTGCGGGAGGCGTTCCGTCGCCTCGCCGCCCGGATGGCTCGCCGGCCGTACACCGCACCCCTTCGCATTCCGGCGACGGCGCTGGTCGCGATGGTCCCGGGCAAGGCGTCCCCCATCGTGTTCGGCGGCAAGATCCACACACCGCGCGATACGCCGGACCGGGTGTACGCCGAGCCGTTACGCGAGACGCTCTTGATCCTCGATTACTTCTTCCACCGGCTCGAAGGCGGCGAGCGGGTGGGTGAGCCGCGCTACCTGGACGAGTTCCACTACGCCCGGCTGTACCGCACGAACGCAGGTCACCTGCTCGCCTTGAAGGACGCCGTGGAGCCCAACCGCCGCAACGTGAACGGCGTGTATCGGGTGACGGCGACGGTCGTCGGAACGAGCGCGGTCGCGAGCGTCCAGGCGATGGTGGGATGGGGCGTGGAGACGCGGCTCCGCGATCAGGTCGCCGACACCTGCGCCCGGCTCGGCCTCACGTGGGAGCGCGAGCGCATCGACGAGCTGGAGGTGATCGGCGACGACGCGCGGCTGCATTTCGCCCGTCGGCTGACGCCGCTCGAGCGCCTGTCGAAGGCTTCGCACCGCGTGATCGCCGCGGTGCAGGGGCTGGTGCGCCGGGGCATCTTCCTCACGTTCTTCGCGCTGGCGTGGCTGCTGGCGCAGGTGTTCGGGTGGGCGCTCGACGTCGCTTTCAATCTGTCCACCCCGTTCGCCCTGTGGGTGGCGGCCCACACCGCCCTGACCATAGTGGTCGTAGTGCTGGTAGAGATTGCCATCCTCCTGTACATGATGGCGCGACGGATTCCCACGTGGATCGACAATGGGTACAGGCACGAGAATAGGGCGGACAATCTGGGGAGTCTCAGGAGAGTCAGACGGTAGACGGGCAGGCAGACGCCTATACGCCCAGACGCCTAGCGGGTTGTAGGGGGGAGTTACCAGGTCGACTTCCTACCCACTCGCCCCTGACAGCCGCTAGGCGTCTCGGCGTCTAGGCGTCGCCTTTCCTCCTGTCCTACAACCTTTTAGCTACATGCCCTATCGGATAGGGCACATGGAGCTCACCACTCCCGGGGTGGCGACACTGCGCAGGGATCTCGACCAGACGGGGCGGGACGCGGAAACAGCCGACGTGGCGCTCGCCGCCTCCGGGGACGGGCGGGCGTTCGAGCGGCTGTACCGTACGCACGTCGCGCGCATTCACAGCCTGGCCCGGCGGATGACCGGGGAGGACCACGCGGACGATCTCACGCAGGACGTGTTCGTGCGGGCGTGGAGCAAGCTGTCGACGTTTCGCGCGGAGGCGGCGTTCGGGACATGGCTGCACCGCCTCGCGGTGAACGTCATCCTGGCCCGGCGGACCACGATCGGCACGGAGCGCGGCCGCTACGACGACTCGGAGGGCGCATTGGACGGCGTGGCGGGCCGAGCACACCCGGCGGGGCTGTCGCTCGATTTCGAGGCGGCGCTCGAGCAGCTGCCCGACGGAGCCCGGCAGGTGTTCGTGCTGCACGACATCGAGGGATACCGTCACGAGGAGATCGCCGAGCTGCTGGGGATCGTGCCGGGGACGTCGAAATCGCAGCTGCATCATGCGCGCATGGCGTTGCGCCGGCATTTGGAATAACAAGGGAGCACCGATGAGCGATACCTGGACGAACCGACTCTCGGAGTACCTGGACGGCGATCTTCCCGACAAGGAACGCGCGGCGCTCGAGGCGCACTTGCCGAGCTGCGCCGACTGCCGGGCGACGCTGGAGCAGCTGCGCCGGGTCGTGGCCCGGGCGCAGGCGCTGGACGACCGGCCTCCCGCGGCGGACCTCTGGCCCGCGATCGCGCGACACGTGGGTGTGGTGAGTCTCAACGCCCGCCGGGCACGCCGGCGGGTGTCGTTCACCGTGCCGCAGCTCGCCGCCGCCGCGGTCGCCCTGACCCTGCTGTCGGCGGGCTCGGCGTGGCTGCTCGAGCGCCGGCAGCCCGCGCAGCGGGCGGCGCAGTCGAACACGACCCCGAGTCCCATTTTGACGAACGCCGGCACGTACGAGGCGAATCCCCGGTACGCGGCGGCAGTGGCGGACCTGGAGCGCGTACTGGCGCAGGGTCGCAGCCGGCTCGATACGGCCACGGTGCGCGTGATCGAGAAGAATCTCGGGATCATCGACCGGGCGATCCGCGACGCGCAGAGTGCGCTGGCGGCGGACCCGGCGAATTCATATTTGAACCTGCACCTCGCCCAAGAGATGCGGCGCAAACTGGAGCTCCTGCGGCAGGCGGCGGTACTCGCGGGCGCGCGGACCTAGAGGAGGACGGACGAGATGCTCACGACTCTGGCGGCGCTGGCAGGCCTCGCGCTCGCGCAACAAACCGACACGACCGTCCCGGTGCGGGCGGGCGCCCGGCTCGAGGTGAACAACTTCGGCGGGGAGATCGCCGTCAAGACGTGGAGCAAGAGTGCGGTGCGGATCGCCGCCAGTCACTCGAGTCGCGACCGCATCACGGTCGACGCGTCCGACCAGCTGGTACGCGTGAAATCGGAGAGCCGGCGCGGGCCGTCCCAGGTCGTGGACTACGAGATCACCGTCCCCGCCGCGATGGCGCTCGCCCTGTCGGGCGTCTACACCGACATCTCGGTCGATGGAAGCCAGGGGGAGATCACGGCCGAGACGGTCCAGGGCGCGGTGAAGGTCTCGGGCGGCGCGGGCAACGTCTCCCTCAAGTCGGTGCAGGGGGACGTGACACTCGAGAAGGCACGCGGCCGTATCGACCTGAGCAGCGTGAACGAGACGATCAAGGCGAGCCAGATCTCGGGCGACGTTTCGGCGGAGACCGTGAACGGCGACATCTCGCTCGTGCAGATCGAGTCCGCCAACGTCGAAGCGAATACGGTCAACGGCGACATCGTGTACGACGGGACCATCAAGGACGGCGGGCGCTACCGCTTCTCGACCCATGACGGCGACTTGCGAGTGTCGGTGCCGGAGAAGTCCAACGTCTCGATCTCGGTCTCGACGTTCGACGGGGACTTCAGCGCGTGCTACCCAGTGCAGCTCGTCGGTCCGAAGACGAAGCACCGGTTCAGTTTCACGATCGGCTCGGGCAGCGCCCGGCTCGAGCTCGAGTCGTTCAACGGCGACATCCGGCTGTGTCGTCCAGGGCAGCTGGCCAAAGATCGGAACGAGGACAAGGACCACGACCAGGACCAAGAGGAGGAATGATCATGCGCTTCACCACGCTCGGGCCGCTCGTCGTCGCGGCCGCCCTGTTCGCTCGCCCCGCGGTGGCCCAGGGTGAGTTCCACTGGAAGGGCCAGGTTGCCGCGGGCAAGACGATCGAGATCAAGGGCGTGAATGGCGACATCGACGCCGTCGCCGGCTCGGGCGAAGTCGAGGTGACGGCGGTGAAACATGCGCACCGCAGCGACCCGGACGAGGTGAAGATCCAGGTCGTGCAGCATGGGGATGGAGTCACCATCTGCGCGGTGTACCCGAGCGACGGCGACCGCGAGAACACCTGCGAGACGGGCGAGCACGGTCACATGAGCACGCACGACAACGACGTGAGGGTGAACTTCACCGTCCGCGTGCCCGCGGGCGTGCGCTTCGCGGGCCATACGGTCAACGGCGAGGTGGAAGCGGCCAACCTATCGGGCGATGTGGAAGCGCACAGTGTGAACGGCAGCATTCGGGTGTCCACGTCCGGCAGCGCCGAGGCCTCGACGGTGAACGGCTCGATCACGGCGTCGATGGGCCGCGCGCAGTGGACGGACGCGCTCGAATTCCATACGGTGAACGGCGGGATCACCCTCAACCTGCCCCCCAACGTCTCGACCGAGGTGCGGGCCAGCACGGTGAATGGCGACATCGAGACCGACTTCCCGCTCATGGTCACCGGTCGCCTGGGACCGCGCCGCGTGACGGGCACGATCGGCAGCGGCGGCCGGCGGTTGGCGCTCGAGACCGTCAACGGCAGCATCAGGCTGAGAAAGAGTTCGTGAATGCGGAGTGCGGAATGCGGAGTGCGGAATGGCAGGGCGACCGTCGTGGTGCACGACGCGCGCCTCACTATTCCGCATTCCGAATTCCGCATTCCGCATTGATTCGGCCCTCCCCGCAACATCGCGGTACCTAATCCGAACGGCTCCGGCCCCAGGTTAGTCGCGTCCGAACCAGGGGTCCCGTGGTGCTGCGGGAGCTTCTCAGCCGTACCGAGCAGATCGATGATCTTCGCCACCTCTTTGGGGCGCTCGGGTTTCAAGCGGCGTGGGAGCACGTGCCGCCCGGGCCCTGGCTCGGCACCGGGCCGGTGGAGGCCGCCGGCGTCGTGCGGGCGGCGCTGGTGGCGCGCCACGATGCGTTCCGCGTCTTCGCGCTCGAGGCGCGTGATCCCGAGCGCGCGGTGCGGGCGGCGGCGCAGCGGCTCGCGGGACACGCCGAGCGGGGGCTCGCGTGCGCCCTGGGCGCCGCCCCGCGGCGGCTCGTGTGCGCCGGGTGGCGCGCCGCGGCGCGCGGGCCCGTCATTCGCGTCGCCGCCATCCCGCTGGAACAACCGCCCGGCAGCTCGCTCGCGACGCTGGAGCGCTTAACCCCGCGACCACGCGAGACGGCGCTGGCGCTCAGCCTGCGGGTGGGTGAGGCGCTCGCGAGCGAAGCCGTCACACCACGCTTCTTTCGCGCGTTCCGCGCCACGCTCGAGCGCCTCACTGATCGGCTGACGGCCCCGCGCAGCCGGTCGGAGCGGCACGCGCTCGCGTTGACCGCGTTCACACGGGTGCTGTTCCTCTACTTCGTCCAGGGAAAAGGGTGGCTGGACGGGGACCGCCGCTACCTGATCCGCCGATTCGACGACTGCGTCGCCGCCCGGCGGCCGTTTCACCGCCGGGTCCTCGACCCGCTGTGCTTCGGGGCCCTTAATCGCCCCGCCGCCGACCGCTCGAGCGCGGCTCGGGCGCTCGGCCGGCTGCCGTTCCTGAACGGCGGCCTGTTCGAGCCCACCGCCTTGGAGCGGCGCCACGGCGCCGCGCGGTGGAGCAACGCCGAGTGGCGCGACGCGTTCGACGACCTGCTGGAGCGATTCCATTTTTCGGCGCGCGAGACCGAAGACGGCGACGTGGTCGCCCCCGACATGCTGGGCCGCGTGTTCGAGGGCGTGATGGATCCCACCGAGCGGCGCGCCAGCGGCAGCTACTACACGCCCGCCGCACTGGTGCGGGAGATCGTACGCGCCGGGCTCGAGGCCGCGCTGGTCCACCGCCTCGGTCTCGCCCCGCCCGCCGCCGAGCGCTGGATCCATCGCGGCGAGCCGCCGGAGCGATCGCCCGACCTGCGGCGCCTGACCGTACTCGACCCGGCGGTGGGGTCGGGAGCGTTTCTGCTGGGCGCGCTCGACGA
>Ga0209057_1000723_pt1 | contig 28633 bp, 25 predicted proteins | sample GraSoiAngelo_146_FD_185903 | JGI IMG/M metagenome (GOLD analysis project Ga0209057, IMG submission 185903) | Grasslands soil microbial communities from the Angelo Coastal Reserve, California, USA - 14_1009_05_30cm (SPAdes) (version 2) | ecosystem: Environmental > Terrestrial > Soil > Grasslands ... | reverse complement strand
CTCGTATCGATGGTGCAATCCACCAACTTCCGCGAACTCGATTACCGAACCTTCCGTCGTGTGCTGGGTCCGTCGTGATGTCGGTGCGTCTTTGTCCAGCGACAGATGTGTTCGCGACGCATGATAGAAGTCGACAACCCAACACCCATAGTACTGAGTTACGGGAACTCCGTTATCCGTGGCATCCATGGTTCGGTCGTGCCGTCACGATCTACGAGGTGCTCGTCAAGCAGGGGCACTCTGTCAGTCGGTGCGGCCTCGAGGAGGAGCGGCATCGTTTATCGCTAGAAGTCCCAACGTGGATGTTTGAGCCGGCGGCGTGTGGCCGGCTGCGCGTGATGGCCGTGCCAGCGGTCAACTGCGACGCCTTGAGAGCATTGCAGACGTTGCTGCGAACGACCGCGCGCTCGGATCCTGGCGATGTGGCTAGAAGCGCAGCATCGTTCCTTGCCTGTCGCAGGAGGTGCTGATGCGCCGATCCGTGAGCCCACCGAGACTCTCGTAACTCTCGTTGTTTCGTCCCCACGCCTCGCGTCCGTCGTTTCAGACGCTGCCTTCCGAGATCCAAGAGAAGACGATCCGGTTGCTGGCGCGGCTGCTGCGCGGGCACGTCGACGGCGTCGTCGCCGCCGATTTGACGCGGGAGACGCACGATGAGTGACAAGATCAAGCCGCAGCATCTGGCACGGAAAGCCATTGTGTATGTGCGGCAATCGTCGGCCCATCAGGTGCACCACAACCTCGAAAGCCAGCGGTTGCAGTATGCGATGCAGGATCGATTGCAGCAGCTCGGGTGGCGTGAGATCGATGTCGTGGATGACGACTTGGGCCGCAATACCAGACGCTCACCAGCCAACCCTCGGTTTTTCAGGCCATTCACGCACATAGCGAGGTGGGGCAGTATGAAACGTCGTTGTAGTACGCCACGTAGGCGGAGAGCAGTCGGCGCAAATGAAGCTCGCCGAACACGATGACGTGGTCCAGGCACTCGCGTCGAATTGATCCGATCACTCGTTCTGCGTACGGGTTTTGCCGAGGACTCGCCGGACTGCAGATGACTTCCGCAATCCCCATACTCGCCACGCGGCGACGGAAGACGTCGCCGTAGATGCTGTCGCGATCTCTGAGCAACCACTGTGGTGCCCTGTCGCCAGGAAACGCCTCGACGACTTGCTGAGCGGCCCAAGACGCCGTCGGGTGCTCGGCGATGTTGAAGTAGACGATGCGCCGGCGTTGGTGCGACAGCAACACCAGCACAAACAGCACGCGACCAGTCACCGTCGGGACGGTAAAGAAATCCATCGACACCAGCGCGGCCAGATGATTGGTCAGGAATGTCCGCCACGTTTGGGATGGTCGATGGTCGCGAGCGCGAAGCAGCCTCGACACGGTTCGTTCCGACACGTCGACGCCCAATTTGGCTAATTCGCCATGAATGCGCGGTGCGCCCCATAACGGGTTGTCCGACGCCATCTTGCCGACCAGCGTACGGATCTCGCCATCGATTGGTGCCCGACCCCACCGCGTCTGCGTCGAGCGGCGAGTCCATCGGCGGCGCAGCCAGTCGTGATGCCATCGCATCACTGTCTCCGGCTGGACGATCAGCAATGCGGTGCGCCATTGCCGCCACGTGCTGGCCAACCCGATCCAGAACAGCCGGTCGCGGGTCCGGAGGCGCGGACGCTTCGTCGTCCGTTTTAACGCCCTGAGCTGCTGGCGCAGCGCGATGTTCTCGAGGATCAATTCGTGATGGCCGCGGCAGGCCAACGCGAGCGCGCGGACACTCAACAAGATCGTCTCCAGCACGCTCCAATCGTGTCGTGCGCCGCGTGCAATATCAACCGGCACCGAGGCGGATGGCGTTTTGGCGAACGACAGCGTGTTCTCACGTTCGAGGCGCGCCCGCTCGCGGTTCGTCAATCGGATCGCTGGGCGTCTGCTCGGCGCGCCGGCTCACGCGCCTGTTATGCCAGAATTCCGGTCTCAGTATAAGTCAGACGCGGTAACCAAATACGATTTCAAATGCCAGGGTCGTTCATTCAATCGAATCGGCACAGTGTGATCGATTTGCCAGCCAGATTGGGCCGCACAGAATTTATGCAGACCACAGCGACGAGCGTTTCCATTTCGCACGTGGATCGGTACCAGCGTCGTCGCGCTCGGTCGCGCCTTTTCGTACGTCCCGTACATCACCACCGGCGGCTAAGTAGCTGCGAGAGAATCGCTCGTAGCGGTCCCGTCGTCGGCATGTCCGTCGGAAAGATTTGTCCCCGGATCTCACCGTCACCGTTCCGCTCGGTGTGCACATCCAAGTACGTTCCGGCCAACACTAACGACTTGAGGGCATCCTCGGCCGTTCGGATCCCAAGATCGGCACTCAGCTTGACATCCGCGCGTGTCAGTGTCCCCTTCGAATTGACATCACCCGACTGACTCGCGGGCCTCAGATCGAACACAATCGGACCAACAAGGCCGGGGCCTCCGATGTGGATATGGGCTCCGGTGAGCCGAGTGGCCAAATCAAAGAGCATGATGTCGTAGGACACTTCACTCTTGCCCAAATCGATCGTGAACTGTGCGGCACCCACGGCGCCGGTTAATACGCTTCGCGTCGGGACGTCGGCCCCATTCAACAACGCCACCGTGGTCACCGTTTGTGCGAGTGCCGGCGTCGAGACCACGCCGATCAGAGCCAACCCAGTGAGCAACGAACGAAAGGATTGCTGCATGCGTGCTTCTCCTTTGTTGAACAATGAACTGACGCGTGATGAACGACGGGACGCGTAGCGCGGCTCGGGGTCGTCGGCGGGCTCGCCAATAGGTTTCGCACGGTCAGCGGCAGCCGTGGTGACCTGGCGAGATGAGTGCAAAAGGCGGGGGCCTGCGCACATGCGTCGTGGGCGCGCCGGCGCGCTGCGATGCTCGCGGCGATCACCTCTTCTGGCTCGTAAAGGATAGATGCTTGGTCGCGCGCGACTGGATCAGCCATGCCCCCTGCTCCCGTAAACGGCTTTGGTGAGAGCAGGCAGGGCCGGCAGCATCGCCGGAGATGGAGGCGCTCAGGAAAGCGCCAAAGCATGCGCCTTTTCGGTGCCATTGTCACGAACAATGATGCGTTAAGCTTGAATGTCCTGAGTGACGACGATCGACGACCGTGGCGCGACGGTGCATTCTTCGCAATGGTTGATGGTCCGACCTCTGTAATTGTCATGGTCATGACGGCGGTGCGCAACGTGCGACGAGCCGAGACTCTCCGAAATTCGGCGTGGCATAGCGGATTTTTGCTCCTTTTGATGATCGCCGGTGCCTAGTCAGCGCAGCGGGTGAGTTCGGTCCATGTTCTTTTGATGTATCGACGAACCGCTGAACCTGATTCGCCGATGGGAGTGGTGCCGAAAGACCGGTCTCGTCTGACCGCGGCTGCTGCCGAAGGTCGTGGCGGCGGTTCCAGTCGCGTCGGGGCCGCGCTACCAGATGTTCATTTGTGTTCCTCGACCCGTACTGCGCAAACCGAGGGTGGCGAAGCTCATGAGGGGTCCGCGCGAGTGCGACGGACGCATCGATGGTGCTATTTCGGTCGGACGATCACCAGATTCCCAACCCATACCCTCCTGACGAGAAGTCGATGTACCCATCGTCGACGCGCGCTCGAGAACAGATTCTTCGCGGCAGGAGTACTTAAATTAACGGTTTTCATCGCTTTTCGCGGGCTGCACGCCCAGGGTTAACCAGGGTCGAAAATCTCTCCCGATCATGCTGGACTGCTCGATGGAGCCGGGAGCTGCTCGACACGATAGCCGAGACTTCGCAGTTCGCGGATCATCTTGCGCGCTCGCACCTTCTTCGCCTCTGCGCTGACCGCTGGTCCGCGTTCCTCGTACCGAATGCCTTGGTGAAGAATCTTCCAAATGAGACGACAGAGCCGGTGGGCGATGGCCCCGATGGCTTGAGCGTGCCCGAGGCGCGGGACGAGCCGTCGATAGACGATCGCGAAGATCGTGCCCTTGGCCTTCGCCGCCGCGTTTGCAGCTTGATTGACGACGCGCCGCATCTGGCGGTTGCCCTTGGGACAGCGGTGGCTGTAGTTCACTCCGGCACTCTCCTCACTGCCCGGGCACGCGCCCATCCACGACGCAAGGTGTTTGGGTGAGGGAAACGTGGCGGCAGTGGCACCGACTTCCGCGATGAGCTGCTGCGCGGAATCAGCGCCCAGCCCAGGGACTTCTGCGAGACGCTGCACCGCGTCGTGATGCTGCGCGAGGAGCTGCGCCATCTGGTGATCGAGCTGGGCGAGGTGATCCTCGATCAATCGCAATTCTTCGAGCGTCAGCTTCACGAGCCGGCGATACACGGGGTTCAGGGTCGTACACGCTCTGAAGGCGTCGCACAATTGAGCCGCCGTCGCGCGTAGGCGCTGGTCTGCCAGGGACGCCAGTGTCGCAGGATCCGACTCGCCATCGGCAAGGGCTTGGAGCATGCGTCGTGCGCTGGTGCCCAGCAAATCGGAGACAAGACTCGAGAGCTTGATGTGTGCTTCTTCGAGCAGCGATTCCAATCGATTGTGGAGCTGGACGCGGTTGCGCGTGACCTGATACTTGCGTCGCATCACGGTCCGCCAGAGCCGCTGTTCGGCGTCGGGCACAAAGCTCAAGGTCAGCTCTTGCGCCGCCAGGCGCTTCACCAATCGTTCGGCATCCGGAAAGTCCCGTTTGCGCCCGCCGGCGCCACGATTGGATTGCGCTTGCGCAAGGTGAAGGGTCCCGGACACGGGGCTCGCTCCTGCGCGCGTCCGGCGCACCGGCCTCCAGTACTGCTCCAATGCCTCCCACACGGGTCGCCAGTACTGCGCGGTCGATTCCATCACGACTTCGTCGACCTCACGCTCAACCAGGCAGTCGGCGAACGCGCACAATTGGGCGGGGCTGGTCCCGACCTTCAGCCGTTCAAAGTGGTAGTCACCTTCGACCTCGACGTCGGCCACCACAACGGCCAACATCTTCTTGTGCACGTCAATCCCCGCGATCTGGTACGGCATCGGTCTCTCCTCGTGGGAGCGGAGAGCGTGCCTTCTCGCATCACTCAGGGTCGCGAGCTATCGCCGGCTCTTGGGCGAGCGCGACGACGCTCAATTATTCGGTCAATCGCGCACGCTCCGGATCAAACAGTTGCTCGGCCTCGATTGCTCCATGGCTAATCTCGATCTCGCCGCTCCCAGCACCGACATTCTGCCCAATCCCACGATTTTCATTCCCTTTCGCGGGCCTGCAGGCCCAGCCGCAACCAGTTGCGAAACTCGTCCCGTACGGCCCGCCAACTTATCCTTCAGTGAAGCAAGGAGTTCCCGTTGCGAGGCGGGAGCCTGCTTCCAAGCAGGCCGGTGTCCGCGGGAAGGTTCGCTTGCAACGAACTTGCAAGATTTCCGAGCTTCCTCGAGACTCCGCAAGCCTCGGAGCGTCGCGTTGAGGTATCCTTCTGGCGCGCGAGCATGGCGTTCGCGTACCGGTACTGATCGTTTATGCGCGCGGCTCGTATCTCGTGTTTCGTCGCGATCGCGTTCATCGTCGCCGCCTCCACGATCCTGCGCGCCGCCGAAAGCCTGCGCGTGACGCCGATCGTACGGGACGATCAGGTGCTCGTCACCATCGAGCTCGCCGAGGTCTACACGGACGCGGTCCGCGACGCGATTGCGAGCGGGCTCACGACCACGTTCACCTACGAGCTGGAGCTGCGCACCGCCGCGCCGCGCATATGGGTAATCCCGGCGTGGATGGACCGCACGATCGTGACAAGCGGTCGTCAGCGCGAGCGATCACTACGACAACCTCACGCGGCGCCACACGCTCACGCGGACGATCGACGGCCGCGTCGATTCGGTGACCGTCACGAGCGACGAAGAAGTCGTGAAACCGTGGCTCACGACGTGGAACCGCCTGCCGCTGTGCGATACGTCGAAGCTGGATCCGATCCGCGACTACTACGTACGCGCCACCGCGCGCACGCGGTCGCCCGGATCGCTCTTCGGCTGGGCCAAGAGCATCACAGCGCAGACGAAGTTTACGTTCGTGCCCTGACGCGCAACCGCATGACAACGTAGGGGCGGCTTCCTCCGGCCCCTTCGACAGGCTCACGGCGTCCGAGTGTAGTCGAGGGGAGCCGACCCAAGGTCGGCCCCTACGCGGTAAATGGAATCTTCGTGAGCCGGACAGTCTACTTGACGCTGATTTTGACGAGGCCGGTCGTACAACAGCAGCCGAATCCGCCGCCGCCGTCGCCCGAGTAGTCGTTGGCGGTGACGTGCAGCACGTAGTCGTCCGGCTCGCTGAACGTCACGGTAGTGGTGGCCTTGCCTCTGAACCCGCCATGGTGGCGTTGCCGTCGGCGAGCTTCTGCACTTCAGGATTGGGCTTGTCGAACGTCACGGTACCGGGGCCGCGGTACTTCCAGCACCTGAGCGTCACCGCGGGGACGCGGCTTGCTCATGGGCGCGCTCGTACCGCTCGTGTACTTCATGTCGTCGGCGGCCCGCAGATCGAGCTGAAACGGCGCCGACACCGACGCGTTTGCGTCGGCGCAAGCGTCATGTTCGCCAGCGGCCCCTGGATGGCGTGGCCGTTCGGGTCGAAGCGGATCGCCGGCGGCGTGTTGCCGACGGCGATCTCGCTGAAGGGGCTCATCACGTAATCCGGATGCAGGCGGAACGGAATAGTCGTCGTCCGTCCGTTCGCAAAATGGGTCCAGGTGCCGTTGTCCTCTGGCGAGAAGTCCTTCGGCACGTGAACCATGAACATGCCCCACTGACGTCCGGTCAGATCAGAAAGTGCGTTGGCTGTCCAATGTCGGGGTCACCCGGCGCGATCCGGTTGTTCGGCCCGATCGGGATATCGAGCTCGAATTGTCCCACGAGTCGATCGACTGCTGTGATCAGCCGATTCTTCGTTTCGTGAGATAGACTCCCGTCGTGATCGACATGTCGGCTCTCCAGATGCGGTTCGCAGTCCTGATCGGCTGGTTGGATCGTCAGGAGCGCGAGGCACTCGCGTACCTGATTGAAGAGAATCGCGTCCTGCGAGCGCAGCTGGGTGGGCGACGCCTGCGTCTGACAGATGACGACCGACGACGCCTCGCCGTCCGGGCGTGTCGGTTGGGACGGCAGGCCTTACGCCAAGCTGCGACGATCGTGACGCCGGATACCTTGCTGCGGTGGCACCGGCAACTCGTTGCTTGTAAATGGACCCACGCGCGACGATCCCAGCCTCGGGGAGTGCTGGCCGAGATCCGGCATTTGGTCGTGCGGATGGCCGAGGACAATCCGACCTGGGGCTACACGCGGATTCAAGGTGCGCTGAAGAACGTGGGGCATCGCGTTGGCCGCTCGACGATTGCGCGCATCCTGAAAGCGCACGGCCTGGCGCCTGTCCCGGAGCGGACGACGTCGTGGCAGACGTTTCTCCGCGCTCACAGGGATGTGATCGCCGCGGCGGATTTCTTCACGACGGAGGTGTGGACCTAGCGCGGCTTGGTGACGGTCTACACGGTATTTGTCATTCACCTCGCGTCTCGTCGCGTGCAGATTATGGGGTCGACGGCGCATCCCGACGAGGCATTCATGCGCCAGGTCGGCCGCACGCTGACGATGGCTGACGCCGAGACCTGTCGCGTCCTGATTTGCGATCGGGATGCGAAATGGAGCAGGCCGGTGCGCGACGTCTTGCAGGAAGCGGGGATCCGCATCGTGCAAACGCCGTATCGAGCACCGAACGCAAATGCGTACGCCGAGCGATTCGTACAATCGATCAAAGAAGAATGCGTCGATCGGATCATTCCCCTTCGGTGAGCGACATTTCCGACGCTCCGTGCACGAGTTTGTTGCGCATTACCATCTTGAACGCAATCATCAAGGGCTCGGAAACGCACTGATCGATCGCGTCGCGGCCGACACGGTTGGAGCGATTCGCCGCCGACCGCGCCTGGGCGGATTGCTGAATTACTACGAGCGCGCCGCATGACCGTCGGTTCGGCCGATGAGCGGGATATTACGCGCTCGCCGGGCTGACGGACGTGATCGTCTCCGATCTGGCGTTGACGGAAATGGCTTCCGCGCTCGGGCGGCGCACGCGCGAACAGCGCCTCACACGCGCAGAAGCGCAGCGCCTCTATCGCGAAGCGTCGAAGCTGCACGCGGCATCGCACCGTGCCGAATTGACACCGCCGATTCTCGGCGTGCCGAACAGCTGATGTTGACGCTTGCGATGGCCCTGCGCGCTCTTGATGCTCCACTTGGCCACCGCACTCGATGCGAGAGCGCGACCGTCGTCACGTTCGATCCGCGCTTGCGGGATGCCGCCAGCTCGCAAGGATTATTCGTGGCGCCGAGTACGTAACGTCGTCGCCGCGGGCGCGAGCGTGCCCGTCAAAGACGTCTGGACAATTTCTGGACAATTCTTTGCCGAACAGCACGCAATACCAGGTTCTCATCCGAGCTACCGGCACGAAGAACCCGCGAGTCCGAAGACCTGCATTACGCTGTTAACCGGAGGGTTGCTGGTTCGAGTCCAGCCTGAGGAGCCAAATCCTCCATCGAGTCAATGATTTACAACGGTGCAAGTTCTTGGAATATCCGGCTGTGACGCCGATTGTGACATAACCCTCTGAAAACCGATCGATTTCGACGCGGTGATCGCGAAAATCATTCGGGAATTCGCGCAGACCGTTTGCACCATCCGGTTCGGGACCGGAAGGTCGCTGGTTCGAATCCAGTCGCCCCGATTTCCTCACAACCACAGAACATTCCGGTACGCGCAATCGCCGCTCTCGAACAGCCACGCAAGCACCCCTGGGAGACGCGCGGCGATCCAGCGTCAATGCCGAAGGCGTTCGTTGTCCAAGCCGTGCGCCATAGACCACTCGGCCATCTCTCAGTCTTTAGACTAAGACTAGACTCGAAGATTGGCGAACGCTCTGCAGTTCACGCTGTTGCGCACTGTGATACCTAATCCGATGCGATCACTTACAGGTGATCCCAGTGCAGCCGCAGGATTTCGGTTGCAGATCCAGCGCGTTGCTGCCGCGCCTGTCAGACGCGCAGCGGCTCGACGATACCAGATAAGTCACCCATCGAAGACATGACGCATGCTGAAGATCGGCGCTTTGTGAGCATCATGCCTTCGCCGCGAGCATCGCCTCGACGGCGTCGATCTCGTCCGCGACGATCGTGTGAGCCATGCGCGGGTAGATGCGTTCGTCAACGCTGGCGCCCATGCGCCGGAAGACCGCCACGGATTCGCGCACGCGATCGAGTGGTATGTGCGGGTCGATGTCGCTGCACCCGATGAAGATCGGAGTGGCGTCGAACGCGCCGACGTAGTTCCGTGGTGTCCCCGGCGGCCCGATCAGCCCTCCGCTGAATGCCGCCACCGCCGCGTACCGTTGCGCATGCCGGGCCACGAACTCGAGGGCAAGGCACGCGCCCTGCGAGAATCCCATCAGCACCACGCGCTCCGACGGGACACTCTGTTGCAGTTTCTCGAGCAAGGATTCGATCATATGAAGCGCGGAGTCCAGCCACGGCGCGTTCTGGTCGAAGGGCGCGAGAAACGAATATGGGTACCAGGTGCTGCCCGCTGCCTGCGGCGCCAGGTACGCGATGTCCGTCGCGCTGAACTGAGCGGTCAGACCGAGGATGTCTTCCGCCGAGGCGCCGCGCCCATGCAAGAGGATCGCGACGAGTCGCGCCTCCTTCTGAGATGGTCCGGATCGGAGTACCGGCTGATCTCTATGTGGATCCTGAAGATTCGTGGCCATGGCGGCGCGATTCCCTCAGTCGATCGGCTTCAGGTTCGCGAGGATCTGCGGGCGATGTGCCTCGAGAAATGGTGGCAGCACGACGTGCTCTCCCAGCGTCGCCGGATCCTCGTCCACCGCGAATCCGGGACCGTCCGTCGCGATCTCGAAGAGGACGCCATTCGGCTCGCGGACGTACAAGCTGCGGAACCAGTAGCGATCCACCTTGCCACTGTTCGGCACGTCGAACTCGGTCAGCCGCTCCGCCCAAGCGTCGTAGTTGACGTCTGGTGTGCGGAACGCCACGTGGTGCACGCCCCCTGCGCCCTGGCCGACCATCGGCAGATCGGGCTGCACGGCGACGTGCAACTCGGCATGCGGGCCGCCACCTCCCATCTCGAACACGTGCACGCGCGTGCCTGGGTTGTCGGGATGCGGACACTCACGCGCCATGCACATGTTGAACACGCGCGTCAACAGCGTGTCGGTGGGAGTCAGCGTCGGAATGCTGATGACGATGGGTCCGAGCCCCCGGATCTGGTGTTCCTTGGGCACTGGACTCCGGGCCCACGCGGTCGGCGGATCGCCGGCGCCGCCATCGTCCACAAGGGCGAGTCGCTGGCCTTCAGGATCCTCGAATCGCAGCGTGAGACGCCCGTCGCGCTCGAACATCTCGCTATGCGGGACACCTTTTTCATCGAAACGCTGCACCCACCACTTCAACGCGGCTTCCCCGTTCACGCGCAAGCACGTACGGATGATGCTGCGCGTGCCGCGGCGCTCACGGGGCACGGGCCAATCAAAGAATGTCAGATCTGTGCCCGGGCTGCCTTTCGCATCCGCGTAAAACAGGTGGTAGGCGCTCACGTCGTCCTGATTGACGGAGCGCTTGACCAGGCGCATGCCGAGAGTCTGTGTGTAAAAACGATGATTCTCCCGTATCGCTGCCGAGATCGCTGTGAGGTGATGAATGCCAGTGAGTTTCATGATCCACCTGTGCTGCTGGACGCGCAGCAGATTGCCAGTCACGCAATCGGAGCGCCCTATTACTCGGAAAGCGTCAGTCGCTAGATTCAGCCCATCGTATCGAAGCGCCTTGCGAGCCGCCAGCGTGGACTAGGCCGGCAGGTCGGCGTTGTCTGGGTCGGAGCGAATTCCTCCGCGCGATCATCGAATCAGGTACATCATCAATTCCGACGCGTCCCTGGGCATCGACTTAGCGTTGACATTGACGGAACCTACGAAATGAACCGGCTCTCGCCAGAACACGACGCGAGCACCATCACGCGTTGCCGCCCGCGGTCGACGTGTCCGGCAAAGGCTCGGGGCCACATGGGACGATCGGACACGCCGTTCAGGGCACGTCCGGCGCGCACGATCGCCACCAAGGGCACAACGTGGCGATGTTCCGGGATCGGTTCTGGATCACGCTCCTGCTCAGCATCCCGACCCTGCTCTGGAGCGGGATGGTGCAGCACATGCGACGCGGCAAGCATCGACACCGGCGTCGCCGACCGCGACGTGCATCTGCGATCGGCGGATTTCTTGGATGTCGACAACAATCCCAAGATCACGTTCCGCAGCACTCGCGTCGAAGGAGCCCACCACAAGGAGGGGGATCGCTTTCGCTTGACCGGAGACCTCGAGATCCGCGGCAAGGCTATTCCCGTCACGCTCGACGCGACCTTCGAAGGTGTCGGCAAGGATCCCTGGGGCAAGCAGCGCGCCGGGTTCGCGGCGCGCGCCGAGGTCGATCGGCGCGAGTGGGGATTGCGTTGGAATCAGGCCCTCGAGACCGCCGGCATCCTCGTCGGCAACACGGTCAAGATCGAAATTGAGGCGCAGGCCGTTGCGCAGGAAGGTTAGGCCCAGATCGCAGTGGCTATCCGGCACACGCCGCGCCAACGCGTAGGATCGTTGAATTCCGTGTGCGGAATCGGCTGAGACTCGGTGGCCGATCCGTTCCGGTGATTTACAAGACGCCGATCTGCCGGAGGAAGCTCACCTGGTCGTAGAACAACTTCTCTTCGACGATTTCGCCATCCTTCCAGCGCGCAACGGTGCAGAATTCGAGTTCGAATGTCTTGCCGGTCGCGGCGTGCACCTTGCCATCTAGCCCCTGCCACGGGCCGATCATCTTGCCCTTCCACTTCGCGATCGTACACGTCCAATCGCCAGAGGCGAACATGACCTTGTACGGGTTGTTGTCCAGATGATTCTCGATCGATTTGAAGAACGCTTCGGACTCGGCCTGGTGTGCGTCCCGACCGCGCGTCGGGTCCGGCTGTCCCGGCCAGTACACGGCGGTGTCCTTCGAATGCCGCTTCCTGAAGACCTCCCAGTCCTGCGCGTTCCAAGCGTCGTCGAGCGTCTTCATTCGTTGGAGATTGTCTTCGCCGCTCATGGTCACCTCAATTCCCAGCATTGATTGCCGAGTGAACCAGTCAATTCACGTCATGTGAGACATGATACGCCCGGCATGGGTCGGTGCTCAGAGCGCGCGAGATCTGTCTGCGAGCAATTCATCAATCGACGGTGTTCCCCTTGAGACGGCTCTATCTCACGATGAGACCGGCAGGGTTGGCTGGTGGAAGATTCCAGCCGCGTCGAATGGCGACGAGACGCATGCCGAAGCACAGTGTCGCGCCCGCGATCGTCGTCGCGGTGGGTGGCCAGTGCAGCAGGTGCCCGCCGACGACAACTCCCGCGCCGCCGAGCGCGGCGAGCGCGTACAAGTCCGCCCGCAGCACGACCGGAATCTCGTTGACGAGCAGGTCGCGCAGGACGCCCCCGCCGATGCCGGTCAGCATCCCGAGCAGCGCCGCGACAAAAGGATTGACGCCGAATGCCAGCGCCTTTTGCGTGCCCGACACCGCGAACAGGCCAAGTCCGGCCGCATCGAGCAGCAGCACGATCGGACGGAATCGTCTGATGCTCTGGTACCAGAGGAACGTCACCCCACCTGCCAACAGCGAAACCGCGACGTACCGCCAGTCTTTGATCGCCGCAGGCGGGACCGCTCCGATTAGCAGATCACGAGTCACGCCGCCGGCGTTGCCCGCGACGAACGCCAGCACACCGACACCGAACGGATCGAGTTTATTTTTGACGCCGGCCGCCGCGCCGCTTAGAGCGAACACGAACGTCCCGATCAGATCGAGCGTGAAGAGGAGCGTGGCGGTCGACAGCAGGAGCGGGGACACCATCGGGAGCGCCTATCCGGCGAGCCAGGCGCGTGAGGCCACGATCAGCGTTGCAACGCCCGTTTCGAGCGTCGGATGCAGCACGGGTGCGAATCGGGGATTGTGATTCGTCGGAAGCTGCCCGATCGTTCCGGACTGTTTCGCCTTCGAGTAGATATCGGGATCGGTGCCGCCGATGAACCAGAAGACCGATGGCGCATGCCACTGAACGCCGAACGTCCCGAAGTCCTCGCTGGCGGAGGTGGGATCCGTCTGCCGGATGCGATCGGCCGGGAAATGTGACCTGAACGCGTCGAGAACACGGCGCGTGGCATCTGGATCGTTCGTGACCAGGGAGTAACGATCGATCGGCGTAATCTCAGGCCGCTTGGGCGCCCCCGATGCATCCGCTTCCGCATTAACGATCCGCGTGATCGCGGTCAGCACACGCGCGCGCACGCCTTCGTCGAAGGTGCGCACGTTCAGCTTGATGACCGCTTCGTCGGGAATCACGTTCTCCTTCGTGCCCGCCTGCAGCGAGCCAATCGTGACGACCGCGGCTTCGGTGGCGGCGAGCTCGCGAGAGACAATCGTCTGGAGCCGAAGCACCGTTGCCGCGGCCATCACCACCGGGTCGATAGCGGCTTGCGGCATAGACCCATGCGCGCCGCGCCCGAACATCCGAATCTGCAGGCTGTCGGCCGCCGACGTAATCACGCCCGCTCGTCCGCCGATCATGCCGGCGGGCCCGACCATCACGTGCTGGCCGATCACGACGTCGGGTTTCGGAAACCGCGTCATCAGCCCGTCGTCAATCATCGCCTGCGCGCCCGCCCCCGTCTCTTCCGCGGGCTGGAACACCGGCATCAGCGTGCCCTTCCACGTGTCACGCGTCTGGGCCATGACGGTGGCGGCGCCAATCAGCCAGGTAACATGCATATCGTGACCGCACGCGTGCATCACCGGCACGCTCGTGCCGGTGCTGTCGGTCGCGGTTTCCGTGCTCGCGTACGCGAGACCAGTCTCCTCCCGTATCGGCAGCGCGTCCATGTCCGCACGCAGCATGACCGTCCGCCCCTGGCCGTTGCGCAGCACGCCTACGACGCCCGTCTTGCCCACAGCCGGCGTCACGTCGAACCCGGCGGCGCGAAGCCGATCCGCCGCCACTCCTGCCGTCCGTGTTTCCTGCATGGACAGTTCGGGATGCGCGTGGATATCGGCGTAGACGCGCTCGAGATCAGGCAACAAGTCGCGAATTCGCGAATCGAAGCCGCTGATGGCCGAACCCATGCGAAAAGCCTCCGTGTTGACAACAATCCCTCAGGACCGTCCACGTCCACCGCCAAACGTGCGGCAGGGAGCGCGACGGTTCTTGGGTTCACCTTCCGATTCTATGCCCGGGTTTGGTGAAGAATCGGAGGATGGCTTCGCAGCCAGTCGGACGGTCTCAGCGGGTTTACCGGCCTGCTTGTCCGGGCCTGGTGCGGAGCGAGGTGGAGGACGGAGCCTGGCGCTGCGCGAAACACGTATAGCGGTATGCTGCGGCCTTCCGGCGTTGACACTTCGCGCGGCCGACGTGATCTGCCGTCTGTCAGGAGTCGCTCAATTGATGGTGTCGGGAGCAGGAGACGTCTTATGACGGTTCAGGAAGGGCAGCCACCCCACAGTCCGCCGAGTGTTCCACCACCGTCAGACAAACCAGCGCAGCAGCCGTGGCGTACGGAAGGCATCCCGAGCGGACCGGCCGCCAAGCGGGGCTCCGGCTGGATGCGATGGGCGCTGTGGCCGGTCGGTTACCTCATTCTGTTCGCGATGTTCACCTATCAAGATCGGATGAGCGGGCCCGAGGCTGTGTCCTACACGGAATTCAAGTCCCAAGTCGCGAGCAAGAATGTCAAGGAGGTCTTTGCTCGGGGCGACACCATCCAGGGAGCGCTCAAGAAAGCCGCGCCGTTGCCCGACCAGCAGGATCGCACGTATGACAAGTTCACCACGGAAAGGCCAACCTTCGCGACCGACGACCTGCTCGCCGAATTGATCGGGGGCGAAGCAACGGTACGAGCGAAGCCGCTCGTGCAGGAACGCGGCGTGTTGACGAATCTGCTGTTCTCGATCGGGCCTCTGTTGTTGCTGTTCGGGTTCTATTTCTGGATGTTCCGGCGGCAGCAGCGTGCGATGGGCGGCGGCATACTGGGAGGCCGCGCGCGAAAGCCGGTCGACCCCGAAACCGTACGGGTCACGTTCGCCGACGTAGCCGGCATCGACGAGGTCGAGGCCGAGATCAACGAGGTCGTCGATTTCCTGCGACAGCCAGAGAAGTACCGGCGCCTCGGAGCGCGTGCGCCGAAAGGCGTGCTGCTCACCGGAGCGCCGGGTACCGGGAAAACCCTGCTGGCTCGCGCCACCGCCGGCGAAGCCGATGTGCCGTTCTTCAGCGCGAGCGCATCAGAGTTCATTGAAATGATCGTGGGCGTGGGAGCCAGTCGGGTGCGCGAGTTGTTTGCGGAAGCACGTAAAGTCGCCCCCGCGATCATCTTCATCGACGAGATAGACACCATCGGGCGCACGCGCGGCGCGAATGCGTTCGGCGGTCACGATGAGCGCGAACAGACGTTGAATCAGATCTTGACTGAGATGGACGGCTTCTCCGGCACAGAAGGCGTGATCGTCCTGGCGGCGACCAACCGTCCGGACGTCCTCGATCCTGCGCTCCTGCGGCCGGGGCGTTTCGACCGGACGATCGTGGTACACCCGCCAGACCGCAAGGGCCGCGCCGATATCCTGGCCGTCCACACACGAAAAGTTCCTCTGGCAAAGGATGTGAGCCTTGACGAACTCGCGGCGTCAACCCCAGGCACGACTGGTGCCGACCTCGCCAATCTGGTGAACGAAGCGGCACTGCTCGCGGCGCGGCGCGGAGAGACGGAAGTATTCCAGCACGACTTGATGGATGCGTTAGAGAAAGTTCAACTCGGGACGGCGCGCAACGTCGTCATCCCTGAGAATGAACGACGCCGGACCGCGTACCACGAAGCTGGTCACGCTCTATTAGGGATGTTGCTGCCGGGTGCCGACCCTGTGCGCAAGGTGTCCATAATTCCGCGCGGCCGCACGCTCGGTGTGACCCTGTCCACGCCGGAAGCAGACCGTTACGGATACGACGCGAACTACCTGCGCGGCCGCATCATCGGTGCGCTGGGCGGCATGGCCGCCGAACATGAAGTGTTCGCGGTCGTCACCACGGGATCCGAGAGCGATCTGGAGGTGGTCAGCCGGATCGCGCGTTCCATGGTTGGCCGGTGGGGCATGTCGGAGCGGGTCGGCAGACTATCCGTTTTGCCGGCTGACGGCGATCCACGCATGGCAGGCGTCTCCGACAGCATGCTCAGTACCGTCGATGAGGAGGTGCGCCGCATCACGGACGAATGCTTTGCCGAGGCGCGCCGATTACTGAAAGACAACCGAGACAAACTCGACGCCATCGTCGCGGAGCTCATGATTCACGAGACCCTCGACGAGGCCGAGGTCTATGCAGCTGCCGGTTTCTCACGACCAGTCGTCGGTGGCAACGTCAAGGCCAGTGCTGCCGCACGCGGAACCGGCAGTCTTTGATCCGGCACTCACACATCGTCTGTGGACGTCGACGTCAGCTTCCCCAGTTAGCTGATCGACCTCGCGACCGGGTGATTGCGGCCAACCACGAGATCGTGAATTAGACCGTCGCCCTTAAGCAGCACGCCTACCACGCCCGTCTTGCCCACGGCCGGCGTCACATAGAACCGGCGGCGCGAAGCCGATCCGCTGCCTGAGGTCCGTGCTTCCTGCATGGACAGTTCGGGGTGCGCGTGGATGTCGGTGTAGACGCGCTCGAGATCAGGCAACAACTGGCGGTTGGGCGAATCGAGGTCGCTGGCGACGGGGTTCATGCTGAGCCTCCGTCTTGTTCACCTGCCGATTCTACTGCCGGACCCGTATGGCAGAATCGACCGATGGCTTCTGATTCTCCATACCGCATCGTCGGCATCGCCGGAAGTCTGCGGCGCGGATCGTTCAATCGAGCGCTGCTCCGGACCGCACAGGAACTCGCACTGGAACGACTCAACATCCAGATTCACGAGATCGGCGACGTTCCGCTCTACAACCAGGATATCGAGGACCAGACGGTGCCGCAGGCCGTGGATTCACTGCGACAGGCGGTCCGTGAAGCCGATGGCCTCTTGATCGCGACGCCCGAATACAACCATGGGGTACCGGGCGTCCTGAAGAACGCCATCGACTGGCTGTCGCGTCCACCTCGAGGCAGCGCGCTCAATGGCAAGCCAGCGGCTCTCATGGGCGCGTCGCCGGGCATGACGGGTACCGCGCGCTGTCAATCGCAGTTGCGGCAGTCGTTCGTCTTCACGAACACGCCCGCCATGTTGCAGCCGGAAGTGCTCGTGAGCCGCGCGCATGAAAAGTTCGACGCGAACGGCCGCCTCACCGACGAGCCGACGCGCAAGTTCCTGGGACAGTTTCTGGACCACTTCGCAGCGTGGATTCCTCGTTTTCGATAACGCCGGGCCTCTAAACCTTGTCAGCCGGCGACTGGCGTCCGAACGCGGGCCCCAATGAACAGTTCGCGGCTGCAATATCTGGGCAAGGGGATACCTGTACGGTGCACAAATGCGGATCCGGCTCACGCCACGCGCTCGTACTCGTGCAGTAGGCCGCCAAGACGGTCGCGACGTTTCACGGCCATCGTGTGCGCGCCGGTCCAGATCGCAATCACCAGCCGGCCGTTGGGCGGCGCCAGGTCCAAGCTGCGGTGAGGTCGATACGTATTGTAGTGATCGATGAACACTGTTAACGCGCGCTCGAGATGACGTGCGCTCACGATCATCAACCAGTCCAAACATTCGGACCGGACGGTTCGAACGAAGCGTTCCGCGGTCCCATTCGCCTCAGGCACCTGAACCGGCGTGCGGAGGATTCGGACGCCTTGCGTCTGAAATACCGCGTCGAAGCCGCTGGTGAATTTGGAATCGTGATCGCGGATCAGAAATCGAACCGGCTCCGCACGCTCCGCCAACGTCCACGCGACCTGCCGGGCCTGCTGCGTGACCCACTCCCCATCTGGATGGGCCGTGCAGCCGGCCAGATACACGCGGCGGGTCGCAAGCTCGATGAAGAACAGCACGTACAACCGCTGGAGCCAGATCGTGTCGACGCTGAAGAAATCCACAGCAATCACACTGTTCGCTTGCGCACGGAGGAACTCACGCCACGATGGGCCCAGACGCTTGCCCGATGGGCCGAGGTGTTCCTCGCGGAGAACCTTCTTGACCGTAGTCGCCGAAACGGCAACGCCCAGTCCTTTCAGTTCGCCAACGATGCGCTGATAGCCCTCTGCGGATTCTCGCCTGCCAACCGCACGATTAGCGTTCGGACCTCACGGCCGATCGGCGGTCGGCCTGGTCGTCGCGCGTAAGTCCAGCGGTTCGCCACGAGGTGCCGGTGCCAGCGCAGCAGGGTCGCCGGCCTGACCAGGAACGACGACCACCTGACGCGTGGCAGCATTCGGCTCACCGCTGCCAAAAACAGTCGATCGGCCGACCTCAAAGCCGGCCGCCGGACCTGACGGCGCAGGACCGCCAGCTGGTGGCGCAGGACGATGATCTCGAGTTCCTTGAACTCAGTCGATCGGCCCAGAAGGCAAACGAGCGGTAGAACCCGTTGAAGCGCGACGTAACAGGCAGAGAGCATGGCACCTCTCCGAGCACAAACGACAGCGGCGCCATTCTACGTAGATCGAATTAAAGCACCCCACAGGGTGCGGAGCGCTTCTTTCATCGCCCACGCGCGACCCACCTTCAGATTCAACGCCTGGAGCGTCGCGAACGTCTCGGCGTGCCGCTCGGGGCGCCGCTCGTCGCTGAAGAGCCAGAGGTATTTCGTGCCCGTCAACGGCGAGTCCTCCCCGTCGCGGAGAAACGCTCGATGTTCCTGTTTGCGCACGGTGTCGACGGCCTTGGTCATCTCGCGCATGATGTGGAACCGGTCGAACACGATCTTCGCCGCTCCATCGGGCAGGCCGTCTCGCGTGGCACCGATGTACGGCTCCCACATATCCATCGCCACCGCCTTCAACGCGCTGCGCTGGGCGGCCGTCAGCGAGTCGTAATACGTCGCCAAGCTTGTGGTCTCGCGGTCCTCGGCGACAAATTCGACCGTGGACCGCTCCAAGTCACACACGATCGTGTGATAGCGGTGGCCTTTCCGAAACGCCTTCTCGTCGACACCGATGTATGGAATCGGGTGGGCCACCTTACGAGCCCGACCGCGCACCACCGCGCGCACCATCACGCCCCAGGCTTCATCCCACGAGATGCGGGCAATGCGACAGGCCCCGGTCACTGTGCTGCACTGCTGAATCAGATCGATGACGAGCCGTTCCATCAACAGCGTGAAGCGACTGCGCGGTTCCGCCCAGGGGACGCGCGCTTGTTTCACGCCATGCGTCGGGCACTGCACCCGCGGAATCTCGGCGTGCACGTGCGTCTGAAACTGGCAGGTGTCCAGATGCCGCCAGACCCGCTCCTCCGCATGGTCGAACCCGGGCAGCAGCTCGCCGCATTCCGGACACGGCCACCGAGTCGGATCGTGCGTGAGCCACAAATCCACCCGTTGCTCGTTGGTGTTCAACTCCACGCGCGCGATATGCCACGGCGCCTGCAATCCCAAAATCGTCTCAAAGAGCTTCGTATCCTGCACCCACGACCTCCCTCCGTTCGTCGCGCTGGTGCGATCGTAATCGGTCGGTGGTCGTCGGCGCTGGCTGGCTGGCCAGCAAGCGTCAGCTTGCTGGCGATAAGTGCTTCAGGCTACGAGCGCGACGCGGGGTCCAGGGGCGCCGAAGGCGCCGCGCGTCGCGCGCGAAGCCCTGGACGCCGTGGCGCGATCGTGGCACATCACCATCAACTTACCCACGGAGATCTCTGAAGGACCCTTTCTTTAGGCGATCGCGTACGACCACGATGAGCAACTCCAGCATGCGGTGATCGTGGCTGGCGTTCGCGGGAAATTCAACCCGGACGAGTGTTGGCGAGGGTCAGGATACCGAAACGCAAGTCCCTGTAGCAGCGTTGTCATGGTCGGCGCCTATTGCTCGTTCTTGTATGCGCGCGGTCCTTCCTTGTATGTCTTCCACTGCACATCGATCAGGTATGCATGAAGAGCGTCCGCTTCTTCCTGTGTCATCCCGGTCTTGACCCACGGCCAGCCTGGCGCGGTGCCGTATTTCGGCATACCGCGTTTTTGATTACTGCCGCCCAGGACGATCGCGTCGAAGCGCCGATGAACACTGAGCGGCATGTAGCGGAGATCGGGCACTTCGCCATCGAGCGCCCACGCGCCGCTGCCATCCGCCTCAGGAGAGTGGCACTTCTGACAGAAGAACTTGTTGTATACGCGCTGACCCTGCTGAATCTTTTCTGCGCTCGCCGTCTGTTGCGGCGGCTCCGGGACCGGCGGGATGTACGCTTGAATTCGCGGCATCGGTGCTTTGCTCCCCAGCTTGAAGGCCAGGAGTTCGGCCGGGCCGCGTTTGGTTTCGAGCGTGGCCATGTCGCTGACGCGCCCGAACAGCCGGAAGCCGCCGCCAAGCCCGATCGGCATCAGCACGTACTGTTCGCCGTTGACAGCATAAGTGACCGGCACCGACTGGATCGCGGACCCGGTTTTCACGGACCAGATCTTCTTGCCCGTGTCGGCGGCGTAAGCCGAGAAGTCTCCGCTGGCGTCGCCGTGGAATACGAGATTGCCGGCCGTGCCCAGCACTCCTCCGTTGACCGACAGCGGCAGCGTGATGACCCAGCGTGGTGCCTGCTTGATCGGATCGTACGCGACGAGCTTGCCATGCGCTAACGTCCCGCTGCCCGGCCGGACCGTTTCGTACGCGGGAATGTAGACCAAGCCCGCACGCGTGTCGTAGCTCATAGGGAACCATGCGTGGCCCATCGTCGTGAGCGGGCCGTTGGCGTTGTTCCGCACCGCCTCGCCGCGGGCGAGCGTCGCATTCTCGTCGGGAGCCGCACCGGAATACGTCCTCACGGGCGCAGAGGACGCCGACGCTGGCACGGCGCTCAAATCCATCTGCGGCAGCGCGGGGACCGCCGTGCCATCGATACCGCGCGGAGGGAGAACCGCCTTGCCGGTGCGCGCGTCGAGCGTGTAAAACACGCCGTTTCTCGGGATGGTCATGACGACCCGCTGTTCCTTGACGTCCACCGCCAGATTCGCCACAAGGATGTGGAACTCCTCCGCGCCGTTCGGAGGCGTGTTCGTCTGGTAGTGCCACACATACTCGCCCGTCGAGGCGTTCACCGCTACGACCGAGTTGGCGAACAACCGGCTCCCACCCGACTTGATCCCGGTAAAGTCGCCAACATCCTCGCCGGTGGTCGACGTGCCGAAGAGCAATAGGTTCGTGACCGCATCGTAGGTGATCGCCGTCCAGACGTTGGCGCCACCGAGCTTCCAGGATTCGCCCACCCAGGTTTTCGCAGCGGCCTCGATTGTTTTCGATTCGTATGGCTTCGACGGATCGCCGGGTGTGGTCCAGAATGTCCAGGCTTTCTTGCCGGTCTCGGCGTCGAGTGCTACAACGCCGCCGCGCACGTCGTACTCCATACCCGCCCAACCGGTGAACACCTTGCCGTCCCCCACGCGCGGCGCTTCGGTGATCCCGGTCTGATCGGGGTCGCACACAGTGGTCTCCCACGCCTGCTTGCCGGAAACCGCATCGATCGCCACCATGCGGCAGTCGCCGGTGCCGACATAGACCTTGCCGTTCCACACCGCGACGCCGCGATTCTTCCGCCCCTCATAGGAGTTGCGCCACGGCCCGTCGATGCGGATGTGCGGATCGAATTGCCAGCGGACCTTGGCGGTCACGGCATCGATGGCGTATACCCGGTCGAAGGGAGCGCCCAGATAGATCACGCCATCGACGACAATCGGCTCCGCGGAGAGACCCATCCGACTGTCGATCGGGAGTGACCAGGCCAACCCCAGTCCGCTTACGTTCTGGTCAGTAATGTTCTTGAGTGAACTGAAGTGCTGTGACTCGAAGTTACCGCCGTTCACGAGCCAGTTATCACCGCGGCCCGCTTCCGCCAGCACGCGCGCTTGAGTCACATTGCCCGCTGCGCCAGTGGCTCTCACGCCACGTCCCGCAGGAGTAGTCTTCCCGCCGCCTTGTGGTCCAGCCGTTTTGGTGGGCGTCTGTGCGCCGATTGCTGCGTACGCCAGCACACACGCCGCGAGCATCGCGATCGACCAGCCCTTCATCGCAAGTTTCCTTCGCGCGATCTCACGTAATCGGCGTTTTAGACACCGACCTCGGACAGCTCCTTGAACTGCCCTGTGCTGTCACCGATTTTCTCAGTCGGCACGCCGAGGAGATTCAGGAGCGTGAGCTGCAGGTTTGTCAGAGGTGTGTGCACCGGATAGACGAGATGACGGCCGCCTTTGAGCGTGCCGCCGCCGCCGACGAGCAGCGTGGGGAGAGGCCCGTGCGTATGGCGATCGCTGTTGCTGATGGCGGCACCATACTGAATGATCATATGGTCCAGCAGCGAACCGTCGCCGTCTGGCGTGTTCTGCAGCTTCTCGAGATAATCCGTAAATAGTTTCAGGTGGTACCGCTGAATGGCGGTGCACTTTTCCATCTTCACCGGATCGTTCTGGTGATGCGTGACCGGGTGGTGCGGCTCGGGCACGCCAATCTGCGGATACGTCCGCGGACTCTGCTCGCGGCCGTACATGAACGTGATGACGCGCGTCATGTCCGACTGATACGCGAGGAGCTGCAGGTCGTAGAGCAGCCGCGCGTGCTCGTCGAAGCTCTCCGGAATGCCCGCAGGCCGCTCGACATCAGGAACTTCCTTGGCGCTCTGTTCCTCGGCCTTCTGAATCCGCCGCTCCACGTCGCGAAGCGACGTCAAGTAGTCATTGACCCTCGTGTTGTCCGCCGCGCCGAGCCGCCGCTGCAGTTGTTTCACCCGATCGGTCACTGAATCGAGGATGCTGCGATCCTGGCGCAGCCGCGCCGCGCGCACCTTCGGATCCGTGCTGTCGCTTGCGCCGAACAGCCGTTCGAACACCACACGCGGATTGTTCTCGGTCATCAGCGGCAGCGTCGGCGTGAGCCACGAGATCGTGCTGCTGTACGCGCAGCTGTAGCCGACGTCGCAGGATCCGACGAGGCTGTTGTCGTCCATTTGCAGCTGGAGCGACGAGAGCTGTGTCTCGCCCTCGAACGCCCTGGCCGCAATCTGGTCCATCGAAATGCCGGCCTCGACAACCGTGTCCGACTTCTTGACGTGCACGCCGCTCAAGTACCCACCGCAGGCACGGGAGTGATCGCCGCCGCCGTCTCCGAGCGCCTCCGCCAGGTCCATGTAGAGGTTCGTCACGACGATCAGCTTGTCCTTGAACGGCTGCAGTCCTGCGAGCGTGGGGGACAGCTCGAAATCGGCGCCGACGCCCTTCGGCAGCCACTTGTCGTAGATGACGCCGTTTGGATGGTAGACAACGCCCAGGCGACGGACAGGCTTCGCCGGCGTATTGGCCGCGGCCGTCAACGGCGGAATCATGGCGTCGAGCAGCGGCAACGCGACGGTCGCGCCCATGCCGCGAAGAATCGTGCGACGCGAGATCGCCTTCTTGGTCACGATCATGAGCCCGCCCTCCTCATCCGAAACGGAGCGCTCTTCACCAGCGCCAGAATCGTCGACGACCACTTGTCGTCGTCAGCCGCAGCCGCTCGCGCGATTCCGCGTATCGCGGGCGCATCGTCGTATTCGAGCCCGCGGCCGATCGCGTAGGTCAGCAGCTTGCCGGTCACCGTTCTGACGAACTGTTCTTTCTGTGTCACGAGGGCCCGGCGCAGCGCCGCAGGGCCGTCCACCCTGGTGCCGTCCAGCAGCACACCGGATGCATTGATCGGCGTGCCGGCGTCCGTCGTGCGCCACTGTCCGATCGCGTCGAAACTTTCCAGGCTCAGGCCGAGCGGATCCATCCGCGCATGACAGCTCGCGCACGCCGGATTCTTCCTGTGCACCTCCAGCATGTCGCGCACGGATCGCGGCTTACCGTCCTTGCTGCTCTCTTCGAGCGCCGGAACATTGGCCGGCGGTGCGGGCGGCGGCGCGGCAAGGATGTTCTCGAGCAGGTATTTCCCGCGGATCGTCGGCGCCGTTCGAGTCGAATACGACGTCACCGAGAGAACGGCAGCCTTGCCGAGCAGGCCAAAACGATTCTCGTCGGTGAGCGTAACCGGCCGGAAGTGGCTGCCGTATACGCCAGAGACACCGTAGTGCCGCGCGAGCTGCTCGTTGAGAAACGTCTGGTTGGAGGTCAGCAAGTCGACGATGCTGCGGTCTTCTTTCAGTTGAGCGTCGAGAAACAGCTCTATCTCTTTGGCGAACGCCACTCGCAGGTTGTCGTCGAACCAGGGAAACTTCTGGTTGAGATCCGGCTTGATCAGCCAGATATTTCGTGTCTGCAGCCACTCTTCGAAGAAGTTCTGCACCAGCGAAGTACGTGCGCGTTTGTCGCTCAACATCCGCCGTACTTCCCGCTCGAGCACCGACGGCTCGTGCAGCTTCCCGCGGACGGCCGTGTCGAGCAGCTCGTCATCGGGGATGCTGCTCCAGAGGAAAAACGACAAGCGCGAGGCCAGTTCGACGTCCGACAGGTTGTACGCCGTTCCCGGCGCGACGCCGGCCGGATCGGCCTCGATCCGGAGCAGAAAATCGGGGCTGACGAGCACGCGCTCGACGCCCGCGCGAATACCCGCGTCGAAATCTCCGCCGGCGCGAGCGGCCTGATAGAAGCCCACGAGCGTCTGGATGTCATCATTCGTCGGCGTGCGCCGGTACGCACGGCGCGCCAGCGTCGACAGAATCTTCGTCGCGCAGGCGGTCTCTTCACGACTGCTGGCGGGGTGGCAGACGTAAATCCGCTCTCGGCCAGGCGAGGTCTGTGACACGCGGGCGCCGTACGGCCCGCCAATGAGCAGCGACGAGATCATCGCGGGGTTATTGGGTTTGGTCGTGTGCTCGCGGCTCCATATCGGAGTTCCATTCAGCGCGAGTCCTTCGGTCTCGAGGTTATCGGTCTTCACGAGCGTGGCGATCACCTGACGCATGCCGGCCTTGACGGGCGCACGAACTTCCAGCCCGCTATCGGCCGTCATCAGCGGGTTCCTCGACGCGGCGTAGTCTGGATTCTCGATCGAGTTCGTGTTCGCGCCAGTGAACTCCGGCGTACCACCGATCGTCAGTTGGCCGACGCGCGCGCCGTCGACGCGAATTTCGATGTCGTTGCGTGCCGACAGCCCACGAATGAGTCCCGTATCGGTGCGGTCCATCCGAACCTTGAAGACGTAGTCGCCGTCCACCGGGAAATAATGGCGCGCCACGATCCCGCCGCGCGACCCGAGCGGAAACTCCTCGCCGATCCGCTCGTTCTGCGAAAACCATGTGGACTCGTTCGAGTTGTCTTTGAGCGCCGTGTAACGCTCGAAACCGGGAGGAATCGTCGGATCGCCGACGGCCAGCCGCGTGATCTTCGCGGCCGCGCTGAGATACCGATCCAGGAGCGCAGGCTGGATCGACAGCGCGTCGGCGTTGGTGTCGAACCCGTGGGCCTGCTCGTCGGGCGGCAGCATCATCCTCGGCTCGACCTCCACTCCCAGCAGATCGCGAACCGCGTTGGCATATTCAGCGCGGTTGAGCCGATGGAGCGCTGCCGGCCTGCCAGGATTCACGTGCGCTGCGGCCGCCCGGTCGAGCTCCGTCTCGAGCCACATGGCCACCTTGTCATATGTCTCGTTGTCGGGACGCCGAGCGCCCGGAGGCGGCATGGCGCGGCTCCGGAGCTTCACGACGACCTTCTCCCACTCGTTGGCTGAATTGGACACCCGATCGGCATCCACTTTGTCGAGCATGAGATTGGCGGTCTTGACCCGTTCGTTGTGACAGCTCACGCAGTACGTGTTGACAAGCTGGCGCGCCGGCGTGGTCGCGGGCGCCGTTGTCGTCGCGGTTTGAGCTAACAGCCCGTGGTGCAAGTCCCGGCGTCGCACCGAGGGCGGCGAGGCGCCCCGCTGGTAAGGCGCGACGACCGAGAATACCGGGAGTATTTGCAGGGAGTCGCAACGCAGCCAGCGGGGATGCATCGCCGGCCGAATGCAGCCGGGACTTGCACCACGGGCTGTTAAGGCCGCTGATGTTCCCGCCTGATGTGCGGACAACACTACTGAGATCGTCGCGGCGAGCGCGGTCGCTCCGCAGGCGATCGTCACGGTTACGTGCTTCTGGCGAATGCGCACCGGAACCTACTCCGGACGACACCGGTTCTGCGCTTGGCAGGGGTGACCGAGCTTCGGATCGGCCCCGTGCTTGAGCAGAATTTCAGCTCCTGCGTTGTTATACAGAACGCCGCCGAGACGGTCGCCGAAACCTGAGGCCGCAAGGTAGGGTGTGACGCCAGCCTTGTTGACAACGTTCACGTCGGCGCCCTTTTCGATCAGCAGCTCGAGCATCCTGTTCCAGCCGCGATAGCCAGGGCCGAAGAGCGCGTTCTCGTTGTACGTAGTCACGGCCCTCACGTCAACCCCCGCTTCCAGGAGAAACTTGACGGCCGCGATCGCCCGATCCTCATCGTCGACGATCTCGCCGATTCCGCGGTTGAGCCCGGTCGCGGCGAGCAGCGCATTCGAGTTGGTCTTCGTCACGAGATGAGGATCCGCGCCGGCGGCGAGGAGGATGCGCATCATCTCGACGTCGGCGGCGTTGGCAGCGACGACAAACGCCGTGGCGCCAACGGCGTCGTTATATCCGCCGGTTCCAGTCCCGCCGTACCCGGGCGGCCGGGCTGTCATCTGGAGATTCGGGTTTGCGCCGTGCGCCAGGAGCGCCTTGACGAGCCGCAGCTTGGCGTCGCGATCGGGAATTCCGCCGACCGGATCGACGAACCCATACACAGGATTTGACAGGCCGTTTTCCCAGGTGCCCGCCGCCCAGAAGAGCGGAGTGAAGCCGGCATCCATGACATTCGGATCGGCGCCGTGGTCCAGCAGGAACAGCGCGAGCGGCACATGCCCCCGCACCGTGGCGACGAGCAGCGGGGTGCTGCCCGGAAACGTCGAGTCTGCGCGGGCACCGGCACCACCGCCGGCTGCGCCTCGGGCGGTGCCCGCACGGCCGGGCGCAGCTGCTCTTCCTCCAGCTCCTGCTTCCGCCGCGCCGCGTCCCCGGCCGCTTTCAGCGTCTCGCTGGTATCTGATGTTCACGTCGACGCCTGCGTCCAGCAGCATCCTGGCGGACTCGAGATCACCAACCCGCGCGGCAAAGTGCAGCGGCGTGAATCCAGTCTTCGTGTGCGCCTTCAGATCCGCTTTCACCTCGATCAGCGTCCGAAGCACCTGCGTATGCCGCTCGGCAGCCGCCCACATCGCAGCGGTTTGATTCTGTGTTGGCTCTTTCGCGTTCACGTCGGCGCCATGAACGAACAGCATCCGCACGGCGCTGACGTTGCCGGTGCGCGCGCACGTCATGATCGGTGTCTCACCGGTCGCAATCGGCGTGTTCGGATTGGCGCCGGCCTTCAGCAGCAGGTCAACCAACGCGCTGCTTGCATTCGTGCACGCTTGAGAGAGCGGCGTCATGCGAAAGTCATTGGCGACGTTCGCATCCGCGCCGGCCCGGATCAGCAGTTCAGCTGTCCGAACATCGTTCCAATGCGCGGCCCACAACAGCGCTGTCGAACCGTCCTCGGACCGGACGTTCACATCCGCCCGCTGACCCAGGAGCGCGCGCACCTGCTGCGAGTCTTGATTTTTCGCGGCGTCGACGAGCCGGAGATCCTCGTTCTCGGCGGCTGCGCCGACCACCATGAGCAGCGTCAACAAGAACGCGCACAGGACGCCTGGTCGATCGCGGCGGTCTGGCATCTCGACAGATCAGTCTACAGGAAACCATTGGTCCAGGCTGAGAATTCCGAGAGGGCGATGTCAGCCGGCGAGCTATGTTCACGGACATTCTGGAATTTTGATCAGATGAAAGGGCCGTCTTTATTCGACCGCCGCAGATAATGCCGTGGTTCCAATCACCGCATTTGCTCCGGGCCTCGAGAGGAGGACAGCCCTATGGAGCGAGAGTATATCGGCGTCGACCTACATAAGGAGTTCCTGCAAGCGTGCGCCGTCACGAGCAGTGGCACGCGCGTGTGGGAGGGGCGTTTCCAGCCGATGTCGGTTGTAATGATCAATGAACACCGAGAGGGCACCCAAGGTGACGCCTGTTGGCGATCAGCAGCCAATCGAGGCACTCGGAGCGAACCGTCCGCACGAATCGTTCCGCGATGCCGTTCGCCAGCGGCGCTTGAATCGGCGTGCGCACAATACGAATGCCTGCGCCCTGAAACACCTCATCGAAACTTCGTGTGAATTTGCGATCGTGATCCCGAATCAGCAGGCGAATCGGCTTCGGGCGTTCGGCGAGCGTCCGCGTGACCTGACGTGCCTGCTGCGTGACCCACGCGCTGTCGGGATGGGCGCTGCAGCCGGCGAAGTGCACGCGCCGCGTGGCCACTTCGAAAGAACAAGACGTACAACCGTCGCAGCC
>Ga0209057_1000717_pt1 | contig 28835 bp, 29 predicted proteins | sample GraSoiAngelo_146_FD_185903 | JGI IMG/M metagenome (GOLD analysis project Ga0209057, IMG submission 185903) | Grasslands soil microbial communities from the Angelo Coastal Reserve, California, USA - 14_1009_05_30cm (SPAdes) (version 2) | ecosystem: Environmental > Terrestrial > Soil > Grasslands ... | reverse complement strand
ATGGCCGCGGCGATGTCGCCGTCACCGATCATGCGGAGAGAGGCGCCTGCCGCACGAATTTGTTCGACGATCTCCTTGTGTCGCGGCCTGTCGAGCATCATCACCGCCACGTCCTGGACGCGCTTGTCCACCGCGTGCGCAACGATTGCCAGCATCTCCGCGATCGGCATTTCGAGTTGGAGCGAATCGCCGCGTTTTTTCATGTATTCGATTACCCGCGGCCCGTAAGCCAGCTTCGACATGTAAAACGAGGGGATATCCCGTAGCGCCACTTTCACCCCTTCCTCGGGACTGGCCGCCGCAATGCAACTGATCGAATTTGGTGCGCCCTTGGAAATATTCGTTGTTCCATCGATTGGATCGACGGCGATGTCGAACTGTGGCGAGCCGGGAACCCATGTCCCAAGCTGCTCGCCTTTGAAAATTCCAGGGGCTTCGTCCTTCATTCCTTCGCCGATCACGACTTCGCCGCAGATGTTCATCAGGTCGAACATTCCGCGCATCGCGTCGCATGCGGCAGCATCGGCTGCTTCCTTGTCGCCCCGACCGAGCCAGCGCAACGAATTGAGCGCCGCAGCTTCTGTCGCGCGCACAAAATCGAGTTCGATGACGCGCTCGATGTCCTGATAATTCTGTTTGGGCAATCGCAGAGCCACGGAGCGTCAAGCTTCACGCATGTCGCGCGCGATGACAAGGTATCAAGGCGCTACGTCTCGCGAGCTCACAAAGTTCAAGTCGCTGCTCATGGGCGGTGCACCTCCATAAACAAGCCGAGTTAAACAGCCGCAATTCGCAATCAGCCGCCACGTTTCGCCGCGTGGCGGCTTTTGTCTGCGAGGCGCAGACATTTGCAGCTTATTTTCCCATTCCGGCCACAGCGTGCTCCGAGTGCTCTTGCGCGCTGTGACTATGCAGCGATGGGCGGATGCGAAGAAAAAACTGGAAAGCGTAGCCGAGATCGTCTCCGTAATAGCGATCGAGGCGGTCGGGACGGTCGTTGATGGTGAATTGCGTGCCCAGTCCTACGTCGAGACCGTTGCCATGCGACAAATCGCGTACGTAACCGATCGTGTAGCCGCTCACCGGAAAAATGTGAGATTCATCCGGCGGTTTAAGGACTAGTTCATGTCCGGATTTTTCCACGCGTTCCCAACGCAAATAAACGGTGTCGCGTCCGCGCTGATAATCTGACTCCACCAGGAACGACTGTGTTTTACCTTCGCCGGTGTCGTGGTTCCGGCCCCACACAAATGTGTTCGACCAGTTGCTATCCTGGCCGAGCGGCAGGTTGTAAATGACCGACGCCGTTGTGCGATGTCGATTGAGTGCAGGCTCGAGAGCTTCTGGGCTTTCGATGTAGCCGTACGAAACTTGCAGCGCCAGATTGCGGGTTGGGTTCCAGGAGATTCGGCCACTGTACGAATCGAAATTCGGCTGATCGAAATTGTAACGGTTTTCGTCCGGTTCACGCCCGGTGAAAATGCTGCCTTCAATCTTTACGTTATTCCAAGCGACACCGGCAGTGGCGACGCCAAAGGTGACGTGGGTCGAATCTTGCCAGTGATGGCCGAGCGGCGCGTCGGGATCATCCATCGCTGATGGGCGATGCATGAATGTTGGCGGACCGAGCGCCGGTTCCCCTGGATAACCGAAGTAAACGTAGGCGCTGAGATCGTAATCGAATTTTTGCGACAGACTGACTGAGAGTTCGTCGAAGAGATCGTGTGGATGTTGGCGATCGTGCAACGGCTGGTCGTGCCATGATTCGCCGCTTTGAAAGAGAAGCGGATAACCGCGACCACCTTCCGTCAGCGGGTCGAGACTCATCATTAAACGCGCACCCAACTGTGCATTGTTTCCGAGCGGATGCGAAAACATCGCCATGATCCAGTCCGGCGCGTCGATCCGATCATGCGAAAACATCGCCATGATCCAGTCCGGCGCGTCGATCCGATCATTGCCGCGTCGGGTGCTCACGTTGGTGTAACGCGGGAAAATTGCGCCGTGCAACATCAGCATGTTCTCGTCAAACATGAACATGCGACCATACATTGGGCTCGAATCCGGCAGCCAGCTCGTGCCTGAGCCTTCGCGGCTCATTGGATCTGCAATGTCGATAGACGAATGCATTTCCATGTGCATCTCATGACCCTCATGGGAAGGCGCGTGCATCTGCTGCGTTTGATGGGACTGATGCGACACATGTGACTGATGATTGGGCGTTGATCGTTCGACGTTGGGCGTTCGGCGTTTGCTTTGTTTCAGGGGCACGAGTTTCATCCCGCATTTCGGACAATTGCCGGGATGATCCGTGACGACTTCCGGATGCATCGGGCACGTGTATTTCTGTGTCTTCCCATACTCCTGCTCTTGCTCGTAATCGTGCTCGTGGAGCGGGCGATTGAGGTCAATCGCCCCTATCTGCACACGCGTTGCGAGTGTCAATGCGCAAACGAAAACTAAAATCTGTCTGTTCATTTCAGACGCTGAAACAGGTCAATTCTGTAGTGGCAGCCGTGTCGGCTGCGCGGTCTGTGCAAATGCAGGCGGCACGCCTGCCGCTACAGCAGAAGATTTACGGTCGCGGATCGCGACTCGTTAACCCAAGGAGGGAGGCGCGTGAGCGAAAAGGCTCTGCTGTAAGATTAATTCAGCGAATGAATGCGCGTCGGGCGGTCCCGTGTCGAGAGACGATGATGCCTGCGCGTTGGATAAAAGCGCAACTAGCGCGAACTCTTCACCGCGAAGATCGACATCCGAAAAATCTGCGTCGTCGCGCGCCCAACGTTTCGTTTTCGCAAGAACAACAGCGCGCAGGATTTTGCAGCATTGCACCTGCGCGGTTTGCTGTTTTTGCTTTGCTGGGTTGGAATGAAACGGGCACGCGGCTTGCGCCAATTCGGTTTTTGCTGCAAGCGCCGCGAACGCGCAATGATTGGAGATCGCGATCCAGGAACAAACTACAATCGCGACGACCGCCCAACGCATACTCGCTTTCATGTTCGATGTCGGCTTTGGAGTGCACGGACACGTCCGCGCTTTGAAAGCGGTGACATGTCACCGCACTCCAAATACTTCCCGAGGCGCGATCACTCAAACATTTTCTTCCGCGGCGGTAATCGGCGCAGCGCCAGTCGCGGTGACCTCCGGTGGTGCCAACGGCACGCTCGGCGGCATGGCGGCTTGTGAATCGAATGGTGTTTGCCTGATGCGTGTCGACATCAGCATCGCGGTAAAAAGAAGAGCGGCTGCGAGATAATACGGCGCGCCTGGAAGGTGAATGGAATTTTTCGGATCGATGAACCATCCAAAAATTCGAAGGAATACCCATGGGCCTACAATGAACGTGATCGAACGCATGCTCTGGAGCGCGCCTTGCAATTCGCCTTGCTCGCGTTCGCTAACGCGATGAGTCATCATGCTCTGCGCGGCTGGCATGGAAATGTTCCAAAGTGAAATGATCGGGATCGAAGCCAGCAACCACGCGCCCGTTTTGGCCAGGCCGGCGACAAACATTCCGCTCGATCCAAAAAACTGGCCGATGTAAAGCGTCCGTTTTTCGCCGAAACGTTTCACCATTACACCGGTCAATCCGCCGGAAATCGCGGCGGTGACGATTCCGACAACCATGAGCGACAGTCCGATCATTCCCTGGCTCCAGCTGTAGCGATAAATCGCGTAAAGTGCCCAGACGCTAAACACATTGTGCGCGAGATAGGCGAGAAATTGGATCATGGTCAGCCGCCAAAGTTCGTGATGAGAACGCAAGAGCGCGAGCGAGCCGACCGGGTTGGCACGCCGCAACGCGAATTGTTTTCGCTGATTTTGCGCCAACGATTCCGGAACGAAGAAGTAGCCCCAGAGCCAATTCGCTAGACTAAGAGCGGCTGCAATCCAAAACGCGAGACGCGGATTGACATCGCCCGCCAATCCACCGATTGCTGGTCCGAACGTGAATCCGATGCCGAATGCCACGCCGATCAACCCGAACGCTGCAGCTCGCTTTTGTTTCGGCGTAACGTCGGCGATGTAAGCCATCGCGGTCGGAATGCTTGAAGTCGTGATTCCGGAAATAATTCGGCCGAGGAAAAGCCAGTTCAACGTGGGCGCCGTCGCCATCACGATGTAATCCAAGCCGAGACCGAGATTTGAGAGCAGAATGATCGGGCGTCTTCCAAATCGATCTGATAACACTCCGAGCAAGGGTGAAAAGACAAACTGCATCAGCGCGAAGACCACCGCGAACCGGGCGCTCCATTTCGCCGCATCAGTCATCTCGCCGCCGAGAAAATCCAGAATCAGCTTCGGCAAAACGGGGATGATCAAACCCATCGCCAGGATGTCGAGGGTCACCGTGACGAGAATGAAAATTATCGCGGCCGGGCGAGACTTCATGCGAGTGGAGCATGAACGCAACGTTGTAGCGGCGGGTGTGTCAACCACCGGAGTAGATGGAACCGCAAGAGCTGTAGGCGGGGTATTTCTCAGTTCATCTCGCGCGCAAGATCGCGAGGCTGGCGTAACTCAGGCATACATGCCTGACGCGCCGAGCAGGGTTCGCAGCCTGCTCCCCCTGCGGGCAAGGGTGCCCCCGCCTGACTAACGGCCATCATGGCTGTGTTACGATTTGCCTCGCGCGCAAGATCGCTGTCCGTTGTCATTCCGAGCGAAGCGAGGAACCTCACGATCAAGGTAGCGGCCAACCTGAGCACCTTGTGTGACGCATTAACCAGCGAGAGATCTTTCGCTCCACTCAGGATGACGACGCCGGTTTTTCTCAGCTTATCTTGCGGACAAGATTGCGCGGCAGGCTAAGGTCGATGCATGAAACTGCTGTTCGCCTTTTATGTCTGTGTCTCAGCGCTTCTCGCTCAGACGCCTACGGATGAAAGCGCTGCGGTCGTCCAAGCCGAGCGCGATGGATGTGCTGCGTATTTGGGCGGTGACGCCGAGAAAATCGCAAACTTCTTAACCCGTGACTACACGCTCACAAATTCAAAGGGCGAAATCACCGCAGCGGGCGATGATATCGAAGATGCCAGAAGTGGCAGAGTCCATTACGATGTTTTCGAAAACTACGACATGAAGGTGCGGGTCTACGGCGATCACACGGCCATCGTGACGGGGAAGACAAAAATAAAAGGTAACGCGCAGGGTAAACCGATCGACATCGTTGTTCAGTTCACCGATACGTTTGTAAAAGAGAGCGGCCGCTGGCGTCTCGCCGCCGGCCATGTGTCGCGCTTGAAAGAATAAAGGATACTCAGTTCGAATTTTTCTCCGCTGATCCGGCGCGAAAAATCTTCCTGCTCGGTCTCCTGAACGTTGAATGCTAGCGTGATCCACCGCGTATGTACGAGCGCCGCAAGCAGCGTCTTCTCAGCCGATTTGAATTTGGCAAGCGTGTTAGCCGACATGGGCTGATGGCACTTGGAGTTTTGGTGTTCGGACTCGGAATCGGCGTTGCGGGATATCATTGGCTTGCTCATTTGAACTGGATCAATTCGCTCCTGAATGCATCGATGATTCTCGGAGGAATGGGTCCCGTCGATCCATTGCCTACTAATGCCGCAAAACTTTTCGCTTCGTTTTACGCTTTGTTTTCGGGGCTGGCGTTCATCGGCATCGTATCAGTGCTGCTGGCCCCATTTGTGCATCGTATGCTGCACCGCTTTCACGCGGAGGACCGGGACTAGATGGATTTTCTGCATCGATTTGCGCAAGGCGAGCTTGGTTCTTGGAAGGATTGAGGCGTTCAGCGACGCCATCTTTCGATTGTGGTTACGCTGCTAGTGGTCGACTTAAACACCCACGTCAACGAACGTGGCAGCGACCACGCCGCAAATCATGTTCGATTTCCATGACGCAGGATCAACGGTCTGGCTCGCGGCACCGATGTGGAAGACGAAAACCCTTACCGAGGCGGCGAATAAGAACCAGCGCGTTCATGTCTCGGGAAAATGGCGGCGTGGCGGACAATCGAACTGTAGCTACGTTGAAGTGACAATCGCGGAGTTAATGAGATGAAATCAAAGCAGATTGAGGACACGCCGAAAAAGTTCGGCCCTGTTGCGGTTCGTGCGCTCGCAGTCGGGGCGCAATCCATAGGCGCTATTGCCGCCGGCGCGCTCGCGATTGGCGCTGTAACGCTTGGGCTGGTCGCGATTGGTCGCCTAGTAATTGGGCGCGCAAAAATCAAACGCCTCGAAATTGGCGAATTAAGAGTAACTCGTCTGCACGTGACCGAATCACTTCACACGCCGAATCAGTAGCGATAATGCTCTGATTTGAACGGACCATCGATCGAAACGCCGAGATAGTCAGCTTGTTTTCGAGACAGCTTGGTGAGTTTAACGCCGATTTTTTCCAAGTGCAGGCGCGCGACTTCTTCGTCGAGCTTCTTCGGCAATACGTAAACGCCGACTTTATACGTGTCGCGATTCTTCCAAAGATCCAACTGCGCAAGGACCTGGTTTGAAAATGAATTCGACATCACAAAGCTCGGGTGTCCGGTGGCGCAGCCGAGATTCACGAGCCGACCCTCGGCGAGCAGGAAAATTTCGTGACCGTTAGGAAACGTATACTTGTCCACTTGCGGTTTGATGTTGGTTTTCTTCACGCTTTCAGCGGTGTTAAGCGCATCGACCTGAATTTCATTATCGAAATGGCCAATGTTGGCGACGATGGCCTGATCTTTCATTCGCTGCATATGTTCGAGCGTGATCACATCGATGTTGCCGCTGGCAGTAATGTACACATCGCCGCGGCCAAGTGTGTCTTCGATGGTGGTGACTTCGTAACCTTCCATTGCGGCTTGCAAAGCGTTTATCGGATCGATCTCAGTGATGACGACACGCGCGCCCTGGCCGCGCAAGGATTGCGCGCAGCCTTTGCCGACGTCCCCATAACCGCAAATGACGGCGACCTTTCCGGAAAGCATCACATCCAGAGCGCGGTTCAATCCATCAACCAGTGAATGCCGACAGCCATAGAGATTGTCGAATTTCGATTTAGTGACCGAATCGTTCACGTTGATCGCCGGCACGAGCAGCCGATTTTCCTGCGCCATCTTGTAAAGCCGATGCACGCCGGTTGTGGTCTCCTCCGAAACGCCACGCCAATCCTTCGCGATCTCGTGCCAGCGGTAGGGATTCTCACGATGAATCTCTAGCAGCAAATCTTTGATGACCTGTTCTTCCTTATTTGCTGATTTCGTCTTTGCCCAATCGTTTCCTTCCTCCAGCTCATATCCTTTGTGAATGAGCAACGTAGCGTCGCCGCCGTCATCGACCACAAGTTGTGGACCTTTGCCTTGGGCGTGCGAAATCGCCCGGTAAGTGCACCACCAGTAATCTTCGAGCGATTCCCCTTTCCACGCGAAGACCGAGATACCGCGCTTCGCGATCGCCGCGGCGGCATGATCTTGCGTCGAGAAAATGTTGCAGCTTGCCCAGCGCACAATCGCACCAAGATCTACAAGTGTTTCAATCAGCACAGCAGTCTGGATTGTCATGTGTAGCGATCCCGTGATGCGAACGCCCGCCAGCGGTTTCTGCGGCGCATATTTCTCTCGGATCGCCATCAAACCCGGCATCTCTTTCTCGGCGATGGAAATCTCTTTTCTCCCAAAATCGGCGAGTGAAAGATCGGCGACTTTGTAATCCTGTTTTGTTTTCGGGTCAGTGATTATGGTGCTCATAAAATTTTTCTGACGTTTACCGTAAGGCCTGTTTTAGCGCTTCTGCCTTGTTCGTCTTTTCCCATGTAAGCGCGTCAACATCGTCAACCCGCCCGAAATGACCGTAGTTAGTTGTCTTTTGATAGATGGGGCGAAGGAGATTGAGCTGCTTAATTATCTCGGCAGGTTTGAAATTGAACACGTCCCAGATCGCGCGTTCCAATTTTTCTTCGTCCACTTTGCCGGTGCAGAATGTATCGACGCTCACGCTCACCGGCTCGGGGTGACCGATGGCGTAGGCAAACTGGACTTCACACCGCTCTGCCAAACCCGATGCAACCACATTCTTTGCGATCCAGCGGCCCATGTAGGCGGCGCTACGATCGACTTTGCTCGGGTCTTTTCCGGAAAAGGCTCCACCACCATGCCGCCCCATTCCGCCATATGTATCGCAGATGATTTTGCGACCCGTTATCCCCGCGTCGCCTTCCGGGCCACCGATCACAAATCGCCCAGTCGGGTTGATCAAGTAAGTGGTTTTCTCATCGAGCCAATGCGGCGGCATCACTTTCTTGATCAGGAGCGCAATCAGTGTCTCGCGAATTTCCTTTTGTTTCACGTCGGTAGTGTGCTGAGTGGAAACTACGATCGCCGCAGCCCGCACCGGTTTATAGCCATCATACTCGATCGACACCTGCGTTTTGGCGTCGGGACGGAGCCAAGGAATTTCGCCAGATTTTCTTAAGCGCGTTAGCTCGCGTCCGAGCTTGTGTGCGAACGAAATAGGTGCCGGCATTAGTTCCGGCGTTTCATTGCAGGCAAAACCGAACATCAAACCCTGATCGCCGGCTCCTTGCTCGTCCGTCTCCTTTCCTTCAGCCGCAATGCTATCGACGCCTTGTTTAATATCGCGCGATTGCTCGCTCACCTCACAAATCACGCGGCACGTGTCTGCGTGAAAAATGCAATCGCCGTTTACGTAGCCGATGTCGCGAATGGCGGTGCGCACGCGCTCCTCGAAATCAAACTTCGCATTGCTTGTTATCTCCCCCGCGATAACGACGAGGTTTCCTTTCGCAAGAGTCTCGCAGGCTACGCGGCTCAGGGGGTCCTGTTCGAGACAGGCATCAAGAATGCAATCGCTGATGGTGTCGCAAACTTTGTCGGGATGACCTTCGGTGACGGACTCTGAGGAAAAAATATAACGGCGGGACATGAATCAAAGAACGTTGAAGAGTTGAAGCGTTAAACCGGTCGATCACTGCCGACATGTTCAACTTTGTAACGATTTAACCATTCAACGCTGTAACGCTGTCGACAGACATATTGACCAATCATGATGCGTCGATATATCGTTGGCCACCATCATGGCGTCAACCATTAATTTGTTGCGGTTGCTGGCAGATCCTACCCGGTTGCGTTTGCTGCTTTTGCTCGAACAGGAAGAGCTTTCCGTCGCGGAGTTACAGCAAATTTTGGGTATGGGCCAATCGCGCATCTCCAGTCATCTTGCTCAGTTGAAACGCGTGGGCGTCGTGGCCGATCGGCGGGTAGGAAAGAATGTTTATTACGGTGCGAACCACCATGGGCGCAACGCGCAGCAGGAGCGCGTGGCGGAAATTACGCAGCTGCTTGCGCAGGAATTGCCGGAAACGTCGCGCGATCGCACGAGTCTCAAGCTCGTTCTGCACAAGCGTCAGGACAAAGCGCGTAAATACTTTGACGAGCTCGCCGGTAAGTTTGGCCGAAGTTATGTGCCTGGCCGGTCGTGGAAAGCGCTGGCACACACACTTATTACTTTACTCCCGCCGCTGACAGTCGCCGACCTTGGCGCAGGCGAGGGGACGCTTTCGCAATTGCTGGCCAAAAACGCCCGCAAAGTCATTGCCGTCGATAATTCGCCAAAGATGGTCGAGTTCGGCGCACAGCTGGCGAAGAAGCACGGAATCAAGAACCTCGAATATCGGCTTGGCGACATTGAAGATCCGCCGATTGCTAAAAACAGTGTCGATCTGGCGGTTTTGAGCCAGGCGCTGCATCATGCCATTCATCCGGAGCGAGCTATCGCGGAGGCCCGCCGCATTTTGAAACGCGGTGGTCGCCTGGTGATTCTTGATCTGTTGAGTCACCGGTTCGAAAAGGCCCGCGAACTGTATGCAGATCACTGGCTTGGCTTTAGCGAAGTGCAGTTGCATCAGCTCTTGGAAAAAAGCCGCTTCCGAGATATCGAAGTCAGCGTGGTTTCTCGAGAAAAGCAGAGTCCGCATTTCCAAACCGTCTTCGCGACCGGCGTAAAGTGAACGCCGGGGCTTCTTTGCCTGTCAATATTGTCGTAGTAGACTTAGTTGCGACCAACCCAAATCTGTAGCCATGACGGGCTTCTTTGACGAAGTGAAGCGGCGCAAGGTCTACCGCGTGGCGGCAGCCTATATCATCGCTGCTGGAGGCGCCATACAACTGGCCTCCGCTGCATTTCCGGCGTGGGAATTGCCAAACTGGGCGCTGCGCTCTGTCATCGTCCTGTTGCTGCTTGGCTTTCCAGTCGCGCTCATGCTTGCCTGGGCGTTCGACATCACTATGCAAGGCATCCAGGCAACCCCGGAAACCGCGGTGCGGGGAAGGCATCGCCGGCGTAACATAATCATGCTCGTCGCAACCGGTGTGATCATCTCCGCCGCCGCCGGGTTCTTTCTCTTGCCTCGCGTCTCAGCGCGCAAGATCGACAAGTCGATTGCGGTGTTGCCATTTGAAAATCTCAGCGCCGAGAAAGAAAACGCCTACTTCGCCGACGGGATTCAGGACGACGTGCTCACGAATCTGTCGAAGATTGGCGACCTGAAAGTTATCTCGCGCACCTCCGTCATGTCGTATCGGGGAAAAGCGTCCAACGTTCGTGAAATAGGAAAAGCGCTCGGCGTCGCTACCGTTTTGGAAGGCAGCGTTCGCCGTATTGGCAATCGTGTGCGCGTAAACGTGCAATTGATCAATGCCTCGAATGACGAGCACCTGTGGGCGGAAGATTACGATCGCGACTTGACCGATGTGTTCGCGATTCAAACCGACCTGGCCCAACAAATCGTGCGCGAATTGCAGGCAAAACTGTCACCAATGGAGAAGGCGCAAATCGAGAAAAAGCCGACACAGAATCCCGACGCCTATCTCGCTTTTGTGCGGGGACATGATTTGTTTACGCGTCCGGACAAACTCCGCACCGACACGGAAGAGGCCGAGCAGCAGTTTGAGCGGGCGACCAGGCTCGACCCGAAATTCGCCGGCGCATTTGCGGCATTGGCGTGGATCGATGACTGGATGTATCACACCTACGATCCTACTCCCGCACGAAAGGAAAAGGCGCGTGCGGCAGCGTACACGGCCATTCGCCTGCAACCAGACCTGCCTGAGGCGCACCTGGCGCTGGGTTTTTATTACTACTATTGCGAGCGCGATTATCAGAATGCGCTGAAGGAGTTTGCGATTGCGAAACGAAGTTTGCCAAACTCAGCGGAAGTCTACATGGCGATTGGAGCGATTGAGCGTCGCCAGGGCAAATGGGCTGAGTCCACGGCCAATCTGGAGAAAGCCGCATCCCTCAGTCCAAAGGACGCATTCGTCCTCGTAAATCTTGCCGACAATTATCGCGCCAACAAGAACTTCGAAACCGCAGATAAGCTTTACGATCGCGCAATCGAAGCCGCGCCCAACTCGCTTAATGCCCGCGCGGCAAAGGCAATGCTTGCATTCGATTGGAAAGGAGACCTGAGCATGATGGAGAAAGACTTGGCGGATATGCCACCAGGCGTCGACCCCGAGGGTCTCGTCACGTACGGTCGGGTGCAACTTTTCATGCTGCAACGAAAATTTCCGGAAGCTCTTGGCGCTTTAAAGCAATTGCCTCAAGCCGTCCCTTATGATGATAAGCCAAGAGAATTTTTCGAGGGTGTGATTTATACTTTTTTGAATGACAAAGAAAAGGCGCGCTCTGCCTTCGAACGGGCTCGGCCCGTCGTAGAAGAAGCGTTGCGCAAGAGCCCGGATGCTGCCTCACGACACATGACCCTCGGCATGATTCTGGCCGGGCTTGATCAAAAGGAAGCAGCCATCGCTGAAGGTAAACGCGCGGTGGAACTTTTGCCCGAGTCTCAGGATGCTTTGGAAGGACCAAAGATCACGCTTTTGCTCGCCCAAATTTACACTTGGACCAGTGAGCCAAGTCAGGCGCTTCAACTCCTCGAGCATTCGCTCAATACGCCAAATGGCGTCACGGTTCCCTCACTGAAACTTGATCCGGTCTGGGACCCGCTGCGAAGGGATCCGCGCTTTCAGGCTTTGATCGAGAGGAACGGCGCGAACGCTTAGCGTCGACTTCTCTTTTCATTCGCTCAATACGCCAAATGGCGTCACGGTTCCCTCACTGAAACTTGATCCGGTCTGGGACCCGCTGCGAAGGGATCCGCGCTTTCAGGCTTTGATCGAGAGGAACGGCGCGAACGCTTAGCGTTGGCTTCTCTTTTTCACTTTGATGACAGCCATCACCGCGAATGGTGCGGGAAAAATTCGCAAAACGAATGTCCACCAATGTCAAGTGAACGCGGCAGGCACTTTTTCTGTCTAAACTACGCCTTTGCAGTATCGTCCCGTGCAAATCCAATCTTTTTTTATGAGCGGTTTCTTCGAGGAGGTGAAACGACGAAAGGTTTACCGGGTGGCGGCGGCTTACGTCATTGCGGCGGGCGGCATCATTCAGCTTGCTTCTGCTGCGTTTCCGGCTTGGGAATTGCCAAACTGGGCGCTGCGTCTGGTAATTGTGCTTTTGCTGGTCGGTTTTCCTATTGCGTTAATTCTCGCCTGGGCGTTTGACGTTACGGCGCAAGGTATAAAAACAACGCCAACAGCAGCGCCGCGGAGACAGGTTCGCCGCAATGTAATTATGTTGGCTACAGCCGGGGTGGTAATGTCTGCGGCTGTTGGCTTTTTTGTGCTGCCACGCGCTTCTGCGCACAAAATAGATAAATCAATTGCGGTGCTGCCGTTCCAGAATTTAAGCGACGATCCACAGAACGCTTACTTCGCGGACGGTATTCAGGACGACGTGCTCACCAGTTTGTCAAAGATAGGGGATCTCAGGGTGATTTCTCGCACCTCCGTCATGCAGTACAGAGACAAGGCGGCAAACGTGCGTGACATAGGTAAAGCCCTTGGCGTTTCCAACGTTCTCGAGGGCAGTGTGCGTCGCGCCGGAAACAAGGTTCGAGTGAACGTGCAGTTGATCGACGCGAATAGCGACGAGCATGTTTGGGCTAATGATTACGATCGCGATGTAACCGACGTGTTTGCGATCCAAAGTGATCTCGCTCAAAAAATCGCCGAAGCGCTCCAAGCCAAGCTGTCGCCCGGGGAAAAATCAATGATGGAGCGCAAGCCTACAGAAAATGGAGAGGCATACCTGGCGTTCGTTCAGGCGCATAATCTTTCCTGCGCTTTTGAGGATCTCGAAAAACTGAAACAGAGCGAGCAGCTTTACGCGCGTGCCATCGAGTTGGATCCGAACTTTGCGCTGGCCATCGCGCGCTACTCGCAATTGGAAAGCTGGCTTCTGCACGAAGGTGATCGCGCGCCGGAGCGCCGGGACAAGGCGCGTACCCTTGCGGAAAGAACTTTGCAGCTACAGCCAGATCTGCCGGAGGCGCATCTGGCACTGGGGTTCTCTTACTATTATGGGGATAACAACTATGACGCGGCGCTAAGAGAATTTGAAATCGCGCAGCGCGGATTACCTAACGAATCTGAAGTCTATCTCGCCATCGGCGCAATCCAACGCAGGCAGGGAAAGTGGGTTGAGTCGACTGCAAATCTTGAGAAGGCGGTCAGTTTGAATCCTAAAGATACCTGGCCGCTGCAAAATCTCGCTTTCAACTATCAGATGCTGCGGGACTTTACTAAAGCTAATCAGACCATCGATCGCGCACTGGCGTTGGACCCGAATGCTCTCGGGCCCTGGGAGGTCAAGTCAAAACTGGCCATCGTTGAGAAGGGCGACTTCAGTGTGGCGGAGAAAGCGTTTGAAGCCGTGAAATCGGTACCCATGAGCAACGAGCAGAAGCTTAAAATCGCCGGTGATCGCGCCAACGTATTAATTTTGGAACGCAAGTATCGGGAAGGATTGCAACAAGCGGAAAGCGTCTCGGATGATCAACTTGACGCTTTGCCGGCACATTTGTGGAGTAAGTACTACTACATCGGCTTTGCGCGAAAGGCGCTTCAAGACGAAGCGGCGGCACGTGCGGCTTTCCTCAAGGCAAAAAACGCCGTCGAGGAGCAACTGAAACGGACTCCTGACAATGCGGACACGCACGTTGAGCTGGCAAAAGTGCTCGCATTTCTCAGCGAGAGGGACTCGGCGCTCGCGGAGGCGCAACGCGCGACCGAACTGCTTCCCGAAACCAAAGACGCGTTTGGAGGTCCGGAAGTTATGGCTGGCGTAGCGGAGGTTTACGCGATTCTGGGTGAGAGCGATCGCGCGATCGAGATACTCGATAGATTGTTGAGCCGACCAAGCGGCGTCACCACACAGGCTCTGAAAATAAATCCAATTTGGGATCCACTGCGACGCGATCCGCGCTTTCAAGGTTTGATCGACAAGTACGGTGCTAAGGCTTAGGACTTTTGTCCTTTTCTTCACCGTTGTCGCTGCCGCGCATGCGGACTGGAATGTTCTTTCAGTTGCATCGGAACCAGGGCGCGCAGGAATTGAACATCGACACATTGTCGTTGAAAACACTGGTGCCGATCAACGGGCCGATCTCGACCTTGCAATTTTCTCCGGCAAATCATGCACGTTACGCGTAATCGATAATCCTGACGGACAAACACTCGCGGCGGTTATGAAAGGCGAAAAATGCGGGTGCGGAGTCAATGGTGGTTACTTCGACACAAATTTCGAGCCCATCGGCTTGCGAATTGTGAATGAAGAAATGTTCGTGCCGCTGCGACGAGCCCGCCTGATTACGGGTGTACTGCTGGCGTCGTCGCGTGGAGTGCAAATCGTGCGCAGCCGTGAATTTTCGCGGCCTCAAAAAATCGCCGCTGCAATTCAGTGCGGTCCATTCCTCGTCGATGTGTCCCAGCGCGTTCGTGGTTTGAACAATTCCCATCGGGCACGACGAACCTTTGCGGCGACAGCAACGCACGACCGCGTGTTGCTTGGTGTTTGCTCGGAAGTTTCGCTCGCGGACCTGGCAACCATCCTTGCTACAACACGAATCGCTGGGGATTCAAGAATCGAACGCGCAATGAATCTAGATGGCGGTTCTTCGAGTGCATTCTGGTTTGCGCGGGAGAACGGCAGCGCGTTCTCAATTCCGGCACAAAAACCTGTGCGCGATTTTGTGGCTGTTGCGCCGAAGTAAATTGTAGGGCAGGCGCTTCGCCTGCCACGTTTTTGATTCGGCAACCGAAGTGGTCGCCCCTACAATTTTTCCAATGAGAACGTTTGGCGGATTCAAATCAGGCGATCGTTTTTTCCACGGCGAACTGCGCGGCGATGACGTGCATGTGCTGGCAAAACCGTATTGGGTCGAGGTTCAACCCATCGGCCAAGTATTCCCGCTCGCGACTTTGCATATCGACCTTCCCGTCGCGCCGTCGAAACTAATGGCAGTCGGGTTGAATTATACCGATCACATTGCGGAGATGAAGCGGACGCCGCTGGGCACGCCGCTCATCTGGTTTAAGGCTCCGAGCTCGGTTTTGCCGGACAACGGCGCAATCGAAATTGCGTTTCCCGAACATCAAACCGATTTCGAAGCGGAGTTGGCCGTCGTCATTGGCAAGACTGCGAAAAATGTGGCGGTGGAGTGCGCGCTCGATTTTGTTTTCGGTTACACAATCGGTCTCGACATCAGCGACCGCGATTTACAAAAGACCGAGAAGCAATTTGGCCGCTGCAAATCATTTGATACTTATACACCGATTGGGCCGTTTGTTTATGCCGACGTCGACGTGAGCGATGTTTCCCTGGAGCTTTGGCAGAATGGCGAGCTGCGACAGAGCACGCGGACGAGCCGAATGATTTATTCAGTCGCGGATGTTATTTCATTTGCGAGTCAATCGCTCACACTTTTCCCCGGCGATGTCATTTTAACCGGAACGCCCGCCGGTGTCGGCCCGATTCATGATGGAGATCAATTGGAAATAGCGATCGAAAATTGGCCGCGCCTGCGCAACAGCGTTTCGATCGCCGAGCGCGCTTCGGGCCGCGATGCTGAAGAAAGCTCAATTATTACAACTTGAAAGACTTGCCTTACATCCCGGCAGTAGAGATATTTCGAATCATAGATGCGACCTCGATGCAAGGGTCGCGGAAAAAAATGAAAAGTTTTGCTCGACTCGCGACCAACTCGTCTGCGATAAGAGAAAACCTGTCTCGAAACCGCACCGGTCAGATTCAACTCCTGCTTCAACTATGAAAACACTACTTGCTACCTGTCTATGCTCACTCGCGCTTGCCCTGATTTCACTCGCGCAATCTCCGCCACCCGCACAAGCTCCGCCTGCAGCAGGTACGAGTCCGGCTGCCGCGGCACAGCAGGCGCCTGCTACTAACGTTCCGCCAGGGCAGGCTGCAGCTCCTGGGCAGCCCGCAGCGCAGCAACCGGCAGCCCCTGGGCAACCTGCAGGGCAGCAACCGGCAGCCCCTGGACAACCCGGAGCAGTAGGGCAGCCCGGAGCACCAGGCGCAGTGACGAGCCCTGCACCAGCCGGTGCCGAGAGTCCTGCTGCGACGGCCGCTGCGAGTGCCCCGCCAGCTGCTTCGCCCGCTGCGGAACCTGGCCTGCTTGGCAGCAACTGGTTGATCGACAAGTTTCACAAAGGCGGGCCGGTTATGTGGCCGATTTTGATCGTGTCGATCATTGGGCTCACGGTCGTGATCGAGCGAATTTTTTGGTGGGGTGGCCGCTGGTTTCGACGCGATCCAAAACGCATCGAGAAGGTCTTCACCGCGATTGAAAACGGTGATACGGCCGAAGCTTCCAGGCTAGCCCGAGGTTCGCGCGACCCGGTTTTGCGCATGATTTGGAACGGGCTCAATCACCAGCATGCTTCACTGCAGGGCGCCCTGCAGGTTGCCGCAGGCATCGAAATCAAGCGCGCTGGCCGGTTCTTGGTTGTGATGGACACGCTGGTCACACTTGCGCCGTTGCTCGGCTTGTTGGGCACTATTACCGGTCTTATCAGGTCGTTCAGTTTTCTCGGCAACGAAGAGCTCGCTGTGCAGGCGGTCACTGGCGGTATCGCCGAGGCGCTCATTGCCACGGCGTGCGGTCTTGGCATTGCCATCTTCGCTCTGATTCCCTTTAACTTTTTCACTTCCCGAGTATCTAACTTAGAGTTTGAACTGCAGACGGCAGCCACAAACCTGGAGGTGATGTTGGGAGCGCAAACCGCAGAGCGTGAGATGGAGATCGCCGGAACAGCCCCAACCACCGGGAAAGGCTCGTCGATTTGAGGTACTGTAATGCACGTAACCTCACCCATTCCTCACAAAAAAGCGCGGATCGAGATCATCCCGTTGATCGACATCATGTTCTTTCTGCTTGCGAGCTTCATGATGGTGAGTTTGAGCCAGGTGCACATGAAAGGGATCAAGGTGAACCTGCCCTCGGGTGTTTCAGGTCAGACGCAGACCAAGCGCGAGTACATCAGCGTCTCTGTCGATAAGGACGGTCATTACTTCTTCGACAAGGACGAAATCTCCGATACGGAACTGCTGGATCGCCTGCGCAAGGTGCACCAATCCGCCCCGGAGGCCAAGGTGTTCGTTCGCGGCGATCGCGACTCGGTTCACCTGAATGTTACTCATGCGCTTGATGTAATCCGGTCGGCTGGCTTTTATAAGATCTCATTTGAAATTAGGAGCGAAGCGCTCAAGGGGGTTCCGGGACCGCGATGATTTGCGTATGGCAACCCAGCGAGTAAGACCGTTAATTTACCAGCCGCCGCCGCGCTGGTATTTCTGGACCGCCTTTGGGGCTGCATTGGCGATCCACCTCACAGCGGTTGCGGTCTCTCAAAGACGTGAAGCACCTCCGGTGGACCTCCCTCCTCAACCGCCGCTGGTCGTCGAGGCGGTATTGGCGCCGCCTGAGGCCACTCCACCGCCAGAAGATATTCCGATCCCCGAGCCTCCTCCTCCTCCAGACATCAAGCCGGAATTCGTCGAAGAAAGAACACCGCCACCGCGCCAACCACAGACGGCGGCGCAAAAATTCGTGCCAGTCAAAGCCCCTGGGCCGATGTCGATGTCGCGAGCGAAAGCCCTCGCCTTGTACGCGCCCCGGCCCCAGTACCCATACGAGGCGCGTTCGCGACACGTTACGGGGAGTGGAGTGATCGTCGCGCAAGTTGACGCGGCCAGCGGCAACGTTACCAGCGCTTCCGTCTCGCAAAGCACCGGAAGCCCCATACTGGATAATGCCGCCACCAGCGCCTTTCGGCAGTGGCGATTTAGACCCGGGACAGTTTCCAAGGTCAACATTCCCATCACTTTTACCATGACTGGGGCGTCGTACTAAATTCCACATATGAGACTCTCTTCGCCAGTTCCGCATAAACGAGCGCGCATCGAGATCATCCCGTTGATCGACATCATGTTCTTTCTGCTTGCTAGCTTTATGATGGTGAGCCTGAGCCAGACTCACATGAAGGGGATTCGCGTGAATTTGCCGGCTGCCCAAGGGCCTCCGTCAAGTGGTGTAAAGGATTTTGTCTCGATAAAAGTGCTGGAAGGAAATGCTGTGTTCTTTGACAACCAGTACGTGCCAGATGACCAGGTCCTGCCGCGCCTGTTTGGGCTTCACAGGGGAAATCCGGACATCAAGATCTCAATCAGCGCCACGCCGATGGCAATCTACGGTGATGTCATCGGAGTCCTCGACAAGGTTCGATCAGTCGGAATCACAAAGGTCGGCTATCAGATTAGAGCAGCTTCCGCCCCTGCGCCTGGCGGTGCTGCGCCGCCGCCCGGAGGTTAGATTACAGGAGTCGTTACTGTCCTACGAGGGACATCGCGACACTTTTACTGACCGGAACGCGGTACTAAGAACGTGCGTAATTTTTCCAAGGCGCGAGCCCTGTGGCTTAATTGATTTTTTTCTGCAGGTCCAAGCTCGCCAAAAGTTCGTTCGAAACCTTTTGGAACAAAAATCGGATCGTATCCGAATCCATGCGACCCACGTGGTTGCTGAGTGATTTGTCCCTCAACAGTCCCTTCAAACACTCCCAGAACCTCACCGTTGCGCGCCAGCGCCAGCAGACAATGAAATCGAGCTCGACGAGAGTCATTCTTAGCGCGAACTCGTGCAAGCTCCTCCAATAGCTTGTCGATCTTTTCTGTGTCGGTCGCATTCGCGCCGGCATACCGCGCCGAGTGTATTCCCGGCGCACCGCCAAGGGCGTCTACCTCTAGCCCTGAATCGTCGGCAATCACGAGTCCTGGCAATTTTGTTGATACCCCGAGCGCTTTGAGCTTCGCGTTCTCTTCGAAAGACGTTCCGGTTTCGATGATCTCGGAGATTTGCGGATACGCACGCAGATCGCGAACGCTGAAGCCTGATCCGAGAATATGCTGGATCTCGCGCGTCTTATGCGCGTTGCGGGTCGCCACGAGAAGCCGTATCACCCTGAAATAAAATCTGGAAGCCCGGAACCCACGAGTAAAATTTCAGTTTCCTTTCTTGGGTTCCTGGGTTCTTGATTCTAATCCGATGAGTAGCGAGCGGCGCAAATCATATCCCTTCGATCAGCTCGAACCAAAATGGCAGGCCATTTGGGAAGAGCGGCAGCTTTTCCATGCGCCTAACCCTGGCGAGAAAGGTTTCGATCCGGCGAAGCCGAAATTTTACATTCTGGACATGTTTCCCTACCCAAGTGGGGCAGGGTTGCACGTAGGCCACCCTGAAGGTTACACCGCAACCGATATCGTCGCCCGCTACAAAAGGATGCGTGGCTTCAATGTGTTGCATCCGATGGGTTGGGACGCATTCGGTCTGCCGGCGGAGCAATATGCCGTGAAAAGCGGCCAGCACCCTGTTGTCACGACACGGCAGAACGTGGCGAAATTCAAGAGCCAACTAAAGCGGATCGGTTTTTCCTACGATTGGCAACGGGAGATCAACACGACCGACCCGCGCTATTACAAATGGACGCAGTGGATTTTTCTCCAGATTTACAATTCCTGGTTCAATCCCGACACCAAACGGGCTGAGCCGATTTCCACGTATCGCGGGAGTGATCCGGACAGCGTTCGACTCGCCTATGTTGCTGATGTCCCGGTCAACTGGTGTGCTCCCGGTCAACTGGTGTGCGGAGCTCGGCACAGTTTTGGCCAACGAAGAAGTCGTGGATGGAAAAAGTGAAGTTGGCAAATTCCCGGTTGTTCGAAGACCAATGCGGCAATGGATGTTGCGCATCACTGCCTATGCGGAGCGATTGCTCGATGACCTCGATGAATTGGATTGGCCCGAAGGAATCAAACTGCTTCAGCGCAATTGGATTGGCCGAAGCGAAGGTGCGGAAATCGATTTCAAAATTGAGAATCACGACGCGCACGTGCGCGTGTTCACTACGCGGCCCGACACGCTATACGGCGGTACGTTCCTTGTGCTGGCGCCGGAACATTTGCTCGTCGATCAAATTGTCACCGAAGAGCAATGGCCAGCTGTGCGCGAGTATCGTGAGCGAACTGCGCGCAAAAGCGAGCTCGAACGCGCCGATCTATCGAAAGAAAAAACAGGCGTGTTTACCGGCGCGTACGCAATTAATCCCGCGACCAGCAAAAAGATTCCAATCTGGATCGCGGATTACGTATTACTCGGTTACGGGACTGGAGCGATCGGCGGCGTTCCTGCGCATGACGAGCGCGATCTGGAATTCGCGAAAAAATTCGACCTGCCGATCATCGTAGTTGTTCAGCCAACACGCGACGAACCGGCCATAGGATTCACCGGCGAAGGCGTCGCAGTCAATTCGCCAATTATCAATGGGCTGACCAGCGCCGACGCGAAAAAGAAAATCACCGCGTGGTTGGAACAACACGGCTTCGGCAAACGCGCGATCAATTACAAGCTTCGCGACTGGTTATTCTCGCGTCAGCGCTACTGGGGAGAGCCGTTCCCGATCGTTTGGGAAAATGGAAAACATCGCGCGTTGGGTGAAAAGGAATTGCCGGTAGTCCCGCCGCCACTCGACGATTACAAACCGACCGGCACCGGTGAACCGCCGCTGGCAAAGGCAAAGGAGTGGATCCGGTACTCCGACAAGGCGCTGCGTGAGACAAACACCATGCCGCAATGGGCAGGCTCGTGCTGGTATTACTTGCGATTTTGCGATCCGCACAACGACAAACGTTTCGTAGGCGAAGAAGCGGAACGGTACTGGATGGGCGGTGACAAGCCGGGAGGTGTTGATTTGTACGTCGGCGGCACCGAACACGCTGTTCTGCACCTGTTGTATGCGCGTTTCTGGCAGAAAGTCCTATTCGATCTCGGTTACGTCTCAAAGCCGGAGCCATTTCAGCGCCTCGTGAACCAGGGAATTATTCTCGGAGAGGATAATCAGAAAATGTCGAAATCGCGCGGGAACATCGTTAATCCTGATGACGTTATCGATCAGCACGGTGCAGACGCGTTTCGCTGCTACGAAATGTTTATGGGCCCGCTGGAGCAAATCAAACCGTGGAGCATGCGCGGCGTCGAAGGCGTTGCGCGCTTTTTGGCGCGCGTCTGGCGCCTCCTCATGACTGAGAACCAGGCAGGCGAGTGGGAATTATCCAGCAAGATCAAACCCGCCGATCCGAGCAAGGCGCAGCAGAAAGTTCTTCATGCCACGATCAAGAAAGTCACCAAGGATATCGAATCGTTCTCTTTTAACACCGCCATTTCACAAATGATGATTTTCGTGAATGCATTTACGAACGTTCAAATCATTCCATTATCAGCGATGCGCCCCTTACTTATTTTGCTGAGTCCATTTGCGCCTCACATTGCATCCGAATTGTGGGAAAGGCTGAATACAAGATTCAGCGACGCACACGGCGACATGACGGAGCAGCCCTGGCCAGAATACAACGAGCGACTGCTCGCCGAAGAAGAGGTTGAAATCGTAATTCAAATAAATGGGAAACTCCGCGATCGAATGAAAATGTCAGTCCTCGCAACGGAGGAAGAATTGAGAACCGCCGCGCTGTCGAGCCCGAAAATTCAAGATCGAATCACCGGTAAGACGGTGCGCAATGTGATTGTAGTGCCGAAAAAACTGGTCAACATCGTCGTATGAAGAAGATCTGGAATGAATTCAAAGAATTCGCCGTAAAAGGTAACGCAGTTGATCTCGCGGTCGGGGTCATTATCGGTGCGGCCTTCGGTTCAGTGATCACTTCGCTGGTGAAAGACGTGGTCATGCCACCGATTAGCGTGCTTACCGGCGGACTCGATTTCTCAAACAAATTTGTCATTCTGCGAGCGGCCAAGGATGGCTCGACCGCATTCAATACTCCCGCGGACGCCGGGAAGGCCGGAGCGATTACTTGGAATTACGGCAACTTCATTACGCTGCTAATTAATTTTCTCATTGTCGCGACCGCTATCTTCCTTCTGGTCCGGCTGATCAATCAATTGAGACGACCAGCGGAAAAACCAGTCGACCAGAAAGAGTGTCCGGCGTGTGCGATGAAGATCCCTATTAAGGCAACGCGCTGTCCTCATTGCACGAGCGAGCTTACCCAAACAGCCACGCGCTAGCACTCTAGCTGCTATCATTAATCAGCTTGCGAGACACACTCAGAACCTAGCTCAATTCAGCGGCCCTAGGGAATTTTTGTAAATTATTGCTTGCCCATCCCTACTTGGGCTGCTATGGAGGGCCCGATAATGCGGTGCCTTAACCTAGCGCTCGCAGGAGCTTCAGCTTGTTTAATCGTTGGCTGCGCAACGCAGTCGAAGCCGACTCTCACCAACGGACGTCGCATACCAAACGTGCGTACTACCGCATATACCCGTCTTGAGGGGGGAAGCGGCCGTCGTAACGCGCTCGGCGAATATTTGTCCGGCCGACACGTGATGAGTGCTGCTTCTGACTGGTCACGATATCCGCTCGGAACACGGTTTCGAATCGCCGAGACGAACGAAGAATATGTTATCGACGACTATGGGAATGCGTTGATCGGCACCGACACCATTGATTTGTACAAGCCAAGCCGGCTCGAGATGAAGCAGTGGGGCGTCCGACATGTAAACATCGACATCTTGCAATGGGGTTCTGAAGAACAAAGCTTGAAAGTCCTCGCGCCACGTTGCAAACATAGTTGCGTACGGAAGATGGTCGGAGCCCTCGAGAAAAAGAGAGGCAAAACCGTCGCGCAATCGTCTTCCACTCGCACTTCGCTTTGATTTAAGGCGAGTCGCGCAGCATTTTCCCGCCGATGAGAATCTTCGTCACTGGCGGGGCGGGTTATATCGGGAGCGTTTGCTCCGAGCTTTTGCTGAATGAGGGGCACGAAGTTGCCATTTTCGACAATCTAATCGAAGGCCATCGACGCGCTGTCGATTCGCGCGCCCAATTCATCCAAGGCGATTTGGCGGACCGAGATCAAATCGAGCGTGCGCTTTCGAACACGCGCCCGGATGCCGTAATGCACTTCGCAGCATACGCGCTTGTCCCTGAGTCAATGCGGGATCCATCAAAGTATTTCCGCAATAACGTCTCGAACGGATTGAATCTGCTGGATGCAATGCTGACAACAGGTGTTCAACGGATCATCTTTTCATCGACCTGCGCGCTTTTCGGTCCGCCCGATCGGGTCCCAATCGACGAAACTGCGCCAGCGCGTCCCGCCAATCCATATGGCGAATCGAAGCTGGCTTTCGAAAAAATCCTGCGGTGGTACGACCAAGTCCATGGATTGAAGTTTGTTTGTTTGCGCTACTTCAATGCGGCCGGTGCAACTGAGGACCTCGGCGAAGATCATCGTCCCGAGACACACTTGATTCCAAACGTGCTAAAGGTCGCTCTCGGTCAAAGACCAAGTCTTGAAATCTATGGCACGGATTATGAGACGCCCGACGGTACCTGTATTCGCGACTACATCCATATTGTCGATCTTGCGCACGCGCACATTCTGGCTCTTGGCGCAACCGCGAGCGGATTCTACAATCTCGGTACGGGAGGCGGCTCGAGTGTTAAGGAGGTAATCGCAGCATGTCGCAAAATCACCGGCCGACAGATCGACACGATTGAAAAGCCGCGCAGACCTGGCGATCCGCCGCGGCTTATTGCTTCCTCGGAAAAGATCAAAAAGGAGCTTGGTTGGCAACCACAGTTCCAGTCGCTGGATGTCATCATCGAGACCGCGTGGGCTTGGCATCAAAAGTTTCCAGACGGCTACGAAGAGTAAACTCAACCCTGCGGCTGCCGCAGCAGGCGTTTCGCTTGATTAGCTGTTCAGCGCGCTAGCGACAGCGGCTTCGACCCGTGCGATTTCCAAATTGCTCAGCTTTCCGCCGGGCGCGCTAAGAACTCGCACGTTTTTGTTCCTGGGTGCCCATACATTGGGATCCGTCGGTCCAAAAAGCAGAATGCAATTTGCGCCCGCGGCTGCGGCGAGGTGCGAGATGCCACTATCGTGCCCAATGAAGATCGAACGCTCAAGCACCGCGGCGAGGTGGGGCAGCCGTAAGTTCTTGGCGAAACGGACTATTGGATCTTTCCACTCGCGTTCCAATAGCTCCGTCTGTGCCTTATCCGCCTCGCCTGAAATGACGACAACGGAAGGCAGTCCGCGGGACCGCTCGCATTTGTCTTTGTCGATCGAGAAATCACGGCTTCGCGAAAACAAAGCAATCCACTTTTCCAGCGGCCAGTTTTTCTCCGTGCTGCCGCTTCCCAGATGAATCGCGATAATCGGTTGCTGCAAATTCTGGAGAAACTGCCGCGCGAACTGTCGATCTCCTATTGAAGGAAAAACTTTTTCAGTAAGATCGGTGACTCTGATTCCCAGCTCTTCGATCGGCCGCGCAAGCTGGCGCGCGGCGTGGTCGAGGGTTTGGACGATCTTGGCTGGCCCGCAAAAGAAATTTTCAACACCACACCGGCGCACGTTGTTTTCAAAGATGCGGTCCGGATCATACAGATAACTAATGATCAAATCGAAACTGGCGAAATAATTTGCCAACTCCGCTGGCAATTCCGAATTCCTGGCGAAGAAGCTCGAGAGCGGTCCGTATTCGATCGAGCGTACTGCTTGCGCGTAAAATCGCTTTTCGGCAAGTACCGCAATGTGTTTGTAACCAAGAATCTCCATGTATGCATGTGGACAAGCGTCGCGCAGAGCCTTGAGCGCCGGCAAGGTGAGAATAAAATCGCCGATCGCGCCGCCACGGATCACCAGAATGCGCTTCATGCGCATTTACTGTAGCGGCGCTCTGTGAATGCCGAAAAGATTCGTGAGACACTACAACTGCCAAATCTAAAAATCCCGGAGTGAAACTTGTCCGCGTCATCGGCGGTCGCGCACCGCGTCTATGGTTTCTAATACTGAGTAAACGCGAACCTGAGAATCACACCGCCATAGATCAAGGCGATAGCGTGCAAACAGCGCCAGCGAAAAACGCTGCGCGTGCTCCAGTTGATTTGATCGCGAAGAACATAGGGGATCGCGACCCAAAACAGCCCGGCAACAATCAGCAGATAAGCGAACACCGTTATGAGCAACCGGCTGGTTTCGTAGCGCAGAAAGGCGGCATCAAGCAGCGGCTCCGCCGCGAGCAAACAAAGGATTCCAAGCGCGCGTACTGCGAGAAATTCGTCGACGAAACGCAGGACGAGCACGTAACCGATTGGCAACGCAATGAGGAGCGGCCGGCGAAAACCGGAGAATTCGCCCATCTGGATCGTGTAGAGCAGCCAAAATGTCCAAACAAGACAAACGGTGAGCAGGATAACTCCCGTAGTCCTAGAGCGCGGAAGCCGCTGCACCACACGAGCGAAGCTCGGTTTTATTAATCCGAGCAAACCCATTAAAACGAGAAATACTCCTGCGATGATTCCGACGGTGTGCAAGGAGAGATCGTAAATCATGCGGCGAGCTTCGCTGATGGGGTGTGAGTTTGGATAAGGTGGCGCAAGTTTTTAACTTGTGATTGAGCGCGCCGGAGAACCTCAAAAACTTGCCAGAGTAGCACATGCCTCTGGCTTTCGCTCTAACGAAAGCACGCCGGAGACATGCGCTTCCCTAATTGGCGTGCCATACAAGCTGAACCCGTTGGCCTGCTCGATTCGGACCTTGACCAGTTCTCCAATCAGTCTGTCGCTGCCTTCAAATACGACAATTTTGTTGGTGCGCGTTCGCCCCATTAAGCGGGCCGGATTGGTTTTGCTGGGGCCTTCGCAGAGCACTTCCACACATTGGCCGACCAGCCGTTCGAGACTTCGGCGATTCGATACGTTTACAACTTGGAGCAAATCCTGATTGCGCTCTTCCCTGGTGCGCTCTTCGATTTGATCCAGCATGTCCGCAGCCGGCGTGCCACGCCGCGGCGAATAGCGAAAGACGAAGGCGTTATCAAATTGGATTTTGTCAACCAAATCGCGGGTCTGCTTGTAATCGTCTTCTGTTTCTCCCGGAAAGCCGACGATAATGTCCGTCGTAATCGCGATGCCGTCTCGCGCCCGCCGAATTCGCCTCACAAGATCGAGGTATTTTTCTGCCGTATACGCGCGGTGCATCGTTTTCAGAATCTTGTTGGAGCCAGATTGCAACGGCAGATGGACGTGCTCGGCGAGTTTCGGTAAACGCGAGATCGCGTCGATTAAGTCATCGCGGAAACCGATCGGGTGCGGCGAGGTGAAGCGGAGCCGCTCGAGCCCGTTGACGTCGTCAACGGCTTCGAGCAACTGCACAAACGGAGATTTATTGTCGATCTTCGGAAATTCGTGGCGGCCGTAAAGATTCACGATTTGCCCCAGTAGCGTGATTTCTTTAACGCCACGCGAAACTAGATCACGCACTTCGCTCACGATATCGTTAATAGAGCGGCTGCGTTCCATCCCTCGCGTCTGCGGAACAATGCAGAATGTGCAGTGCATGTTGCAGCCCTGCATAATCGAGACGAATGCCGTCGCCTGTCCCGGCGTGACAGATTGATCGCGGATTGTCGATTGCGAGCCACGTTCCTCCGCGACATCAACAATCGAAAACCGCAAATCGTCCATCGCCTGACTTGAATGATAGAACGCGCACTCCGTGCGTGCCGCTTTCTTGGCCACTAGTTCCTCCACGTAATCCGCCACTCGGTGAAATTTCTGCGTACCGACGACAAGATCGACATGCGACAGACCTTTGAGCAGTTCGTCACCGCGTGCCTGGGCCATGCAACCGAGAAACCCAAACACAACGTGCGGCCGCTCTTTAGCCAGTCGCCCCAGCATTCCCATTTTCCCCAGTGCTTTCTGGTCAGCCATATCGCGCACGCTACACGTGTTCAGAAGCACGACGTCGGCTTCTGACTCTTTTGAGACCCGCTCGTACCCGCGCGCCATGAGCGAGTGCGCAACCTGTTCCGCGTCGCGCTCGTTCATCTGGCAACCGTAAGTTTTGATAAAAAATTTCGGCATGAAGGAGTCAAAATAATACACGGCCACAACGCCTTCGTCCAAGACACGACACGAATTTCACGAATTCACACCAATTTCATGCAGCGTTACGAGATTCGTGACAATTCGTGTAATTCGTGTCTTAAATCCCCGGCATGCCGATCGCGAAAAACGAGGCTCCAGCAATTGGAATCATTGGTGGCAGCGGTTTGTACCAGATGGAGGAATTACGCGACACGACTGAACACAAGATCGACACGCCATTTGGGTGGCCATCTGACACGCTTATTGGGGGAAAATTAGGCGGGCGTCAGGTTTACTTCTTGCCGCGGCACGGTCGCGGTCATCGGATTCTGCCGCACGAAATAAATTATCGGGCCAACATCTATGCGCTTCGCTTGCTCAACGTTCGTTGGATCATCTCAGTGGCGGCAGTGGGAAGTTTGCAGGAAAAATACGCGCCACGGGATGTGGTCTTACCGTCGCAGTTTTATGATCGCACCAGCCTGCGCGCAGCTCATACATTTTTCGGCGAGGGTATTGCAGCACACGTCGGTTTCGCTGAGCCGATCAGCGCAAGCCTGCGCAATCTTGTGGCTGAATCAGCCACGTCTCTCGGAGTTACGGTTCACAATGGCGGCATTTATGTGAACATGGACGGCCCCGCGTTTTCCACGCGCGCCGAATCGGAATTTAATCATCGCAACGGCTTTGACGTGATCGCGATGACGAATCTTCCGGAAGCGAAATTGTCTCGCGAAGCCGAGATCGCGTACGTGACAATGGCAATGATCACCGATTACGATTGCTGGAAAATAGAAGAAGAACCGGTCTCGGCGCAGATAGTTCTCAGCCACCTGGTAGCAAACGCGGAGACTGCGAAGAAAGTGATTTCAAACGTGGTCCCACAAATACCGACTGAGCCGAACTGGCCGGAACACTTCGCCTTGGACACGGCGCTGATTACTGATCGGAAGCTCTGGCCCTCAGCAACGGTAGAAAAGCTTAGGCCGATTTTGGAACGGTTTCTGCCGAATTAAGAATTACGCGTGCAGTTGAGAAATTCGCTTGATCGCGCCGCGGAGCTAATCGCGTTCGAGGAAAAGTTCAGGAGACGACGGCCTGCAATTTCGATCTCCGGCCCTTGAGCGCCAGCGAGTTCCCGAAGATGTCGATCGAGCGAGGCCGCGCGAAGCGCCTTCATTTGGTCTGCGAACAGATCCTGCATCACAGACGATTGAATTGCGGCGCGAACCAATTGAGAATCACAAAATGAAAACGCGTTGCCTTGATCACATCGATTTGCGGGTGAAAGACATGGAAGTGGCACGAAAGTTCTACGGAAAATTTCTGCCCCAGCTTGGATTTGTTCGCGAAAGGCACGAACCGTCGCCACATCAAGAAGCCCCAGGCGAAGATTTCCATACTTTTTATTCTGCTGGTGGCGACAGACCGTCGGAATTCTTTTGCCTTAGTCCGGATAGAAACCACAAACCGAATCGCACACGAATCG
>Ga0209057_1000715_pt1 | contig 28886 bp, 28 predicted proteins | sample GraSoiAngelo_146_FD_185903 | JGI IMG/M metagenome (GOLD analysis project Ga0209057, IMG submission 185903) | Grasslands soil microbial communities from the Angelo Coastal Reserve, California, USA - 14_1009_05_30cm (SPAdes) (version 2) | ecosystem: Environmental > Terrestrial > Soil > Grasslands ... | reverse complement strand
GACGTGCTCCTCTCGCAGCTGACCGTGTATCCCATCGATGCCGGCAACTGGTCGCAGCCATCCAACCAGTACCTGGTGATGGGCGGATCCAATCGGGGCCGCCGGGTGACGCAACAGTACTCGGCTGGTCTCCCAACCAACATGCTCATCTATCACAACTGGATCGACCCGGCGACCTACGACGGGTCGCAGGATGGCGGGCTGGTCAGCTTGCAACAGACGGGGGCGTTCAGCACCTACAACCAGGGCGGAAGCCTGGTGCCCGGCACCTACCGGTTGCGGGTCGACACCATGGACAACAACGGACGGAGCTTCACGAACGCGAGCACGATCGGCAAGAAAGGATATGCCGTGCGCGCCGTCAACGGCGATGCCGGCCGCACGACCTGCACGAACTGCCAGACGGCCGCCTGGTACGACATGTGCTTCTTCACGCCATTCGATGCGGGACTGGGGGGAAGCTTCAGCATGAACCTCTTCCAGCTGCCCCGTGACTACGCCGGGCTCACGGTGACGATCGATCTCTGGGACCCCGGTGACGTCTTCAGCACGAGTGGCTTCGTCGCCCTCAATGTCCTCGGCCCGGCGGGCACGGTCGCCAGCTCGCCGTTGGGTATCAACATTTATGATCTCCACGAAAAACGCTCGAATCTTGCACGGCGGAATTACCAGGTCTGGGCAAGCGCCGCCAACAACCTGCTGGCGTCCTTTACCGCCCTGGACACCCGCACCGCGGTGTCTGCCGACAGTCAGTGGATCCACCTGGAAATCCCGATTCCGTCGTCCTACAACCCGTTGCCCGGCCAGGACTGGTGGAAGCTGCAGTACGTCACCGGTCCGGGGACCGTTACCTATGACACGGTCACCGTGGCCGTCGGCCTGAAGGGCGGGCCGGTTCACCTCGTCCCCTGACGTGGTTCACCGAACGAACGTTCGGCATGAGCGTCTAGATGATTCTTAACCGGGCGTAAGCGGGCTGAGCCGTCGCCGTTTTAGAAGACGACTATCCCGCCAAGGAGGATCAATCGTGCGAACAAAGGCGATCATCTCGGGGGCGATCGCGGCCATTGGGCTGGCGACCCTCACCGCGAACGCGGGGACCAACACGCCGACAAGCTCGCGGGCGAGCGTCGTGAGCCTGGTCGCAGGCGTACGGACCATCGCGAAGGTCGACCGCGACGAGGTTGCGCTTGGGACGCGCAGCGCCGCGACGGTGCCGGCCAGCGCCACGCCGGCAGCCAGGCCGGTCGCGGCCGTCAGGCCCGCAGCGCCCAGGTTGGCACTGTCAGCCGGCTGCCAGGCGGCCATCAATACCCTGAAGGCTCTGCACCAGGCCGACGTGGCCGAGGATGCCGCGGAGCGGGCCGCCCAGCAACCGGTTTCGGTTGCGGCGCTTCAAGCCGACCGCGCCGAGGATCTGGCCGAGGCCCAGCAATGGCGGACGGCGCTGGCTGCGGCACGCGCGGCGTGCCTGCCGACTCCGAGTGCGGCCTGCCAGGCGACGATCTCAAACCTGCAGATCCTCTTGCAGGCGAGCCGCACGACGGACCTGGCCGGGCTGAAGGCCGCGTTTGGCGCGGTCGCCACAGCTTGCGCTCATCGCGACTGAACGACGCTCGCTGCTACGAGGAAAGGGCCCGGGCGACCGGGCCCTTTTTGATCTCCACGATGACGTGCTCAACCTGGTTGGTTGACCCCAGCGCGTAGATCGCCGCGAAGCCTTCGAGGTCGAGCCGCTCACGGTCGCGGTGGATGTCGCCGACCTGTTGCCTGACAACGGCGGCCCGCACCGTGCGAAGGCGGCCCGCAATCCGGGACAGGCAGATGTCCAGCGGGAGGTCGAACACAATTCCGAGCACCGGACGGTGGTAACGGCGGGCCATCGCGATCAGCTCAGCGCGCCGCATCCAATCCGTGTTGGTGGCGTCGACAACGGTTAGCGCGCCGGCGACCAGCCGCTTTCGCACGAGGGTCTGCAACCGGTCGAAGACCTCGTTGTTGGCGCGCTGGTCGGATTCGCTCTTACCGATCAGCGCCCGCAGCTGATCGGAGGAAATGACATCGCCGGGCGCGAAATGCCGGGCCGCGAAGGTCGACTTGCCCGACCCAGCCGCGCCGATCAGCAGCACCAGGGCACCCGCCGCAACCTCGATGTGGCCGGCGGTTGTGCTCACGAGGCCGCCGTGGGGATCAGGGCTCGCTCCACGCCGGCGAGCCGCTTGAGCGCCGCGGACTTCTCGGTCAATCCCGCCCGGGTGTCCCGCACCGCCTGGCGCAAAGAATCGATCGTGGCGTCGTAGGTCGACCGGTCGACCGGAAATGGCGTCCCATCCTTGCCGCCGTGCGCGAAGGAATAGGAGACCGGATCCCGGACCGATGCCGGCTCGCCGTAGGTCAGCTCGGCGGTAAGCGCCAGCGCTCGCAAGGCTTTGGCACCGACGCCCGGCACCGACAGCAATGCGGTGTAGTCCTCAGGCTGGCGCTCATAAGTCGCGAGCAGAATCCGAGCCAGCCGATCGGGATGCAGGTCACTGAGCCGGATCTCGTGGTGGCGCGGCATGGAGACGGTTCGCATCCGCGTCAGATCGGCAACGAGTTTGGCCGGGTTCTCCCGGGCAAGCGCGACGGCGACCGTCCGGTTGCTCTCGCCCTCGGACGCAACCAGGTTGAGGACGTTGCGGGTCGGCTCGCCCGCGACGGCGGCATGGGGGTCCCAGTCGAATCGCTCCGGCGGAACCCAGTGGTAACGGCGCGCCATCAGCGAGCCTTCATTCATGCCCTGCTGGACCACCGCCCACGAGCCGTCAGTCGTGAAGAAGAAGCTGTGGTGATAGATCTGAAACCCGTCCTGCACGGCGGCCGAGTCGACTTTCGCCGAGAGCCGGCTGGCGCGAACCAGCGGCGCCGCATCCTGGCCGGTCGCCCAGCACGCGGACTCGATCTCCTGGGGCGTCTTGCGCGAGGTCTTCCCCTTGCCGCCTGCGATAAAGATCCCGGTCTCACCTGACAGATCTTTCAGACCCTCCTTCAGGGCGCCGCATGCGGTCGTGGTCAGGCCACTGCTGTGCCAATCGAAACCGAGGACGCAGCCGAATGCCTGGAACCAGACTGGGTCGGCAAGGCGACGGAGCAGGCCCGATGCGCCTTCCTCTGCGAGAATCGCCAGCGTCATCTCGCGGGCTAGGGAGGTCATCCGTTCGAACAACCAGCGTGGCGCGCGGCCGCCGTGCAGCGGCAGGTCGGCGGTTCCGGTGCGCATCGGCTGAAGTCTAGGCGGCCGTGGCGGTGAGCATGGCGTCGAACCACAGCCCGCGGCGAAGGGCACGGAACTGATCGCGCGCGCCGCGCACGTTGCCGTGCTGGGTGTCGCTTCGGACCCGCAAGGCGCGCAGCATCAGCGCCGCGGGCCATGCGAAGGACGCCATGCGATGCAGGCGCGCCAGGGAGGGGCGAACCCGGGGCGTGATATCGATCAGCCCAACGTCGTCAAAGCCGAACGCCGTTGCCCATTCGCGATGCTCGGCGCCGGTGGCGATGTCCGGGATGGCCCAGCCGGAGAGCCAGCTGTGGAGCAGCGCCTCATCCCCATGCGGCAGCGGTCGTGCCGTCCGCAGATACTCAACGATTCCGAGGCGGCCGCCCGGCCGCAGAAGCCGTCGGGCCTCGCGATAGAAGCCGGCTTTGTCTGCCGCGTGGCAGATGCTTTCGAGGGCCCAGACGACATCGAAGCTGGCATCAGGAAACGAGGTGTGCAGGTAGTCCTCTTTCGCAAAACGCACCCGGTCCGAAACGCCGCGCTGCACCCCAAACCGCCTGGCGCGCTCCACCTGGCTGGCCACCGGCGTGATCCCCACGACCCTGGCGGCGAAGGTCTCGGCAAGCCAGATCGCGCTGCCGCCAACCCCGCAGCCGGCGTCCAGGATTCGCGCTCCGTGCTGGATCCCGATGCGCTCCGCCAGCGCGGCGTTCAGTCGGTTCAGCGCGTCGGCATGTTTGCGGGTACGGTCGTCCCAATAGCCGAAGTGAATGGCGTAGTTGGAGGGGTTCAACCACAGCCAGCGATAGTCGTGCCAGGTTTCGTCGTAGTAGTGCTGGATGGGGCGCAGATCGTGGGTGACAGCCATCATGCACAGCGTAGCGCCCCCACCCTGACCCTCCCCCGCGAGCGGGGAAGGGAAATGGAACAAAAAAAGAGCGGCCGGCGGGGGAATGCCGACCGCTCAAAACCGACTCGAGCTCTCCTAGCTGATGTTCTCCCGAGCTTCCGCCTTGTTTGGCGCCGGCGTGCCGCTGACGTGCAAGAGGTTTTCGACCCCGCTGACGCCCGGCACCTTCAGGACGGCCTTTTCAATGGTCGCGATCTGATAGGCGTTGTCGACCTGGCCGCGAACCGTGACGATGCCGGACTCGACATCGAAATTGATCTGCCCCTTCGGCAGATCACGGTGGCGCAGCACCTCGCTTTCCACGCGGTCGCGCAAGGTCAGATCATCGACGGGCGGCGGCGCCGTTCGCAGGGTCACCATCCGCTGGGGAAGGGCGGCTGCCGTGTTGCCGGTCTGCCGTCCCCACTGGTTTACCGCGTGCCACCCACGCCGCAACCGCGCGGATGACCAGTCGACGAACATTGCCCGTCGCGCGCGCCCGCGCTCCGGATCGAGGAAATAGACGGCGACCGCACCGCTGATGGCGCCGGCGATGACGGTGAACGGCGATGGCCCACGGCGCGTGGGCAGCCGCTTGCGTGCCGCCTTCGCCTGCTTGCGGATTTGGGTGTTGACCGACTCCTCGGCGGACGCGGCAAGCTCTCGAGCGGCGTTGCCCGCACCGCTGCCGAGCTCTTTCGCGGCCCGGCCGACCCGGTCCGCGACGTCGCTACTCACTTGCTTGAAATCAACTTGCTTCAGGTCAGGCACCGCGCGTCACCCCCTCGGTGACTTTTTCAGCCGTTTTGTTCTTGGTCGCCTGGACCAGGTTGCCGTGGCTCAGAACGCCGACCAGCCGGCCATTCTCCGCGACCGCTAAGCGCCGGATCTCTTCGCGTTCCATCGTGCGCCCGGCCTCCTCGAGTTCGTCGTCCGGGGCGATGATGGTGACCTGCTTGCTCATCACGTGCTCGGCAGTTTCGCCCCGGGGGTCATGCCCCTCTGCAATGCAGCGGATCACGATGTCGCGGTCGGTGATTACCCCGATCACCGTGCCGCCGTCTTCAACCACCGGTATGAACCCGGCGTCTTCCTGCTTCATCTTCTTCGCGACATCGATCACCTTGTCGTTCTTCTTGGCCGACGTCACCGTCTTGGCCATCGCATCTCGGACTTTCATGGGGGCACCTCCCTGAGTGGGCGTTTTTGCGGCTTCATTTGCATGTAAGCCTCAGATTATATCCTAAAATGATATCGCAGCTAGCAATTTCAAGGAGGCCATGAATATGGCTGAGCCCGAGGCGGAGTCGATCACCGGCGGTCCGACACCGGAGCCGCCGCAGGAACCGTCGGACATCGCCCGGAAGATCGAGCGCGAGGGAGAGCACCAGCCCCTGCCGCAAAAGGCGAAGACGGCGGCGTCGGAGCTCGATCGAGAAGTCTCCGGCGAGTACGAGGCGAAGCAGGAGCGGGACGCCGGCAAGAAGCGCCGGCGCTAGGCGAACAGTTTCTTCAGCTCGACCGAGGCCTCGGCCTTGAGTTGCGCCATCGTGCACGATTTCGGGGGCTTATCGGGCCGCCAGCGAACGAATCCGACGCCGTGTCGGAATCGATCGTTCTCCAGCCGGTCGAAGGCCACCTCGCAGACCAGTTCGGGACGCACCGGTTCCCAGGCCAGGTCGCGATCCTGCGACCAGCGGCTGGGGCCGCCGGGGGCGCGGCCGCCCTCGAAACTGGTGCCGCCCCGTAAGGGCTCGAGCAGGCCGACCAGTTCGCGGCGCTGGGAATCGTCGAAACCCGACGTGTGACCGATGTACTCCAGCGTCTTGCCCCGATAGACGCCGAGCAGGAGCGAGCCCACCCGTTTGCCGTCATTGCCCCAGCGGAAGCCGCCGACGACGCAATCGGCGGTTCGCTGTTCCTTCACCTTGATCATGGCGCGCTCGCCGGGATGATAAATACTGTCCACCCGTTTGGCGACGATGCCGTCGAGCCCGGTCCCTCGATACTCCTTGAGCCAGTTCAGCGCGACCTCACGGTCACGCGTCACGGGGCTGAGATAGACCGACTCGGGCCTGGGACCGAGCAGCTTTTCCAGGCGCGGGCGGCGCTCCCTCAGCGGAACCTCGAGCAGGCTCTGGTCGCCGTCCGCCAGCAAGTCGAAGGCAATGTAGGTGGCGGGCTGCTCTTTGGCCAGCATGTTGACCCGCGAGGCCGCCGGATGGATTCGCAGCGTCATGGCATCGAAGTCGGTCCCGAACCCGGTGAAGATCACGATCTCGCCGTCGAGGACGGCGCGTTTGGGCTTGATCTGCTGAATCGCCGGCACCAGCTCGGGGAAGTAGCGAGTCAGTGGTTTCTGGTTTCGGCTATGGATGACGATCTCATCGCCGTCTTTGAATGCGACGGCGCGGAAGCCATCCCACTTCGGCTCGTACTGCCAGGCGTCGCCCCGGGGCAACTCAGACTGGACCTTGGCCTCCATCGGACTGAACGGGGGCAGGACTCCTAATTGCACGACTCATATACTAAATTCGTGCCCAGCCCCGAGCCTGTCGTGCATCTCCGCGATACTTTCGGCCGGGTCGCGGATGACCTGCGGATCTCGGTGACCGACCGATGCAATTTCCGGTGCGTCTATTGCATGCCGGCCGCTGGCCTGCCCTGGCTGGCGCGCGACGACGTGTTGACCTTCGAAGAGATCGTTCGAGTGACCCGAATCCTGGTTGATCAGTGCGGCGTCCGCACCATCCGGCTCACCGGGGGCGAGCCGCTCGTTCGTAAGGGAATCGAAGATCTCACCGCAATGATTGCCGGGATCGACGGCGAACTGGACATCGCGATGACCACCAACGGCATCCTGCTGGAAGAAAAGGCGGTGGCCCTTCGTGCCGCCGGGCTGAAGCGCCTCAACGTCAGCCTCGACACCCTGCACTCGGACCGCTTCAAGGACCTGGCCCGACGCGACGCGCTCGATCGGGTGCTGCGAGGCCTTGCCGCCGCGCGCACCGCCGGGTTCAACCCGATCAAGCTCAACATGGTCGTGATGCGCGGACGCAACGACGATGAGATACTGGATTTTGCGCGGCTAGCACGGCGCGAGAGCTATGAGGTCCGCTTCATCGAGTTCATGCCGCTCGACGCCGACGGCATCTGGTCGATGGACAGCGTGGTAGCAAGCCGCGAGATCATCGAGGCGATCGACCGCGAGTTCGCCCTGCAGCCCGTCAAGGATCAGCGCCCCGCACCCGCCACGCGATTCCGGTTTCGGGACGGTGCTCCGGGCGGGATTGGCGTCATCCCCTCGGTCAGCGATGCCTTCTGCAAGGTGTGCAATCGCATTCGCCTGACGGCCGACGGCCATTTGCGGACCTGCTTGTTCTCGATCCAGGAGCACGACGTCAAGGCGCTGCTGCGGGGTGGTGCGTCGGACGTGGAGATCCGTGACTTCGTGGCCGCTGCCGTCTGGCAGAAGGAAGAAGGGCACAAGATCGGCCAGGCCGACTTCGTCCGTCCCGGAAAGACGATGAGCCAGATCGGCGGCTAAAGCCCCCACCCTGCCCTCCCCCGCGAGCGGGAGAGAGAAAATTTTTGCGGAATCGTCTGCGCTTGCCGGTGCAGCCCGGGCTACACTGGCGCCAAGCTGACGAGCGCCGAGGTCTTTGCACTGTTCCGTCGCAGCACTTCCGACATTCGCTGGTTGGACTCGGCTGATTCCCAGGAGTACCTCGCCCTCGTGGCCTATCTCGTCGCGCGCCAACCGCCCCGGGGTCAGGCCGCGGCGTAACTGCGGCCGGAGGGTCGCGGGAGCGCTCCTAGAATTGACCTGTGCGCGTGGCGATCGGCAGCGACGAGAAGACCCGGGTCACTGAGGTCGTCACCGAGTACCTGCAGAACAAGGGTATCGAGGTTGAGCCGCACGGCCCGCTGACCGGCGAGCCGATGGACTGGGCGGATGTGGCCCGAGCTGTCGGGGAGCGGGTCGCGTCGGGCGCAGCCGACCAGGGGGTCCTCTTCTGCTGGACCGGAACCGGCACGTCCATCGCAGCGAACAAAGTGCCGGGTATCCGGGCTGCGCTCTGCCACGACGCCGAAACCGCGCGCGGCGCCCGCAAGTGGAACGACGCCAACGTCCTGGTCATGAGCCTCCGCTCGACGCCGGAGGCGGTGGCGCGCGAGATCTGCGACGCCTGGCTCGAGGGCAAGCCCGACCCGGCGGAGTTGCCGGTGATCGATAAAGTCAGGTCGATGGATCAAGGAGGCCATGGTGGCAGCGCCGAGTCTGGCTGACAACAAATGCGTTCCCTGCCGCGGCGGGACGCCACCGCTGACCCACGAGCAGATCGCGCCGCTGCTCGCGCAACTCGGCGGCTGGCAGGTCGAAAACGATACGAAGCTGAGCAAGTCGTTCAAGGTGAAGGATTGGGTGGCGGCCGTCGATTTCGTCAACCGGATCTCGCCGGTGGCCGAGGCCGAGGGTCATCATCCGGACCTCTACGTCCGATGGGGTGAGGTGCGGGTCTACCTCTGGACGCACAAAATCAACGGCCTCACCGAGAGCGACTTCTACATGGCAGCGAAGATCGACCGCGTCGCGGCATGATCACCCTCATCCACGGCGGCGAGAGTTATCTGGTCGACCGGGCGACCCGTGACCTGCTGCAACCCTTACGCACCGGCCTCACGCTGGAGTTCAACTACGAAGATTTGCAGGCGGAGAGTCTGAACGCTGACGCCTTCGCGGAAAAGGCAGGCACCCTGCCCTTCATCGATGCCCTTCGGGTGCTGGTGCTGCGGGATTGGGGGCTGCTGGCCGGCAAACGCGATAAGGGCGGCGGAGCCGAGCGCGCCGCGGCCTATATGGCGGGCATTCCAGACACGACGCAGCTGGTGCTCGTCATCCACGCCCTCGTTGCGCCCGGCAATGCGATCTACAAAACCGTGATGGCGATGGAGCGCGACAAGCGCGCTCAGGTCCAGCGCTACGAGCCGCCCCGCCGGTCCGATCGCGCCGGCTGGGTGCGCAAGCTGGCCGAGGAACGGGGGCTGACGATCACGCCGACCGCGGTGCGGCTCCTGCTCGAACGCGCCGACCCTGACCTGCGACTGCTGGACCAGGAAATCGTCAAGCTTGCCCTCTATTCGCTGCCGTCGACGCGCATCGACGAAGAGGCTGTGCGCGCACTGGTGAGCGACACCCGCGAAGAAGAGATCTTCGCCCTGACCGATGCGCTGGGAAGCCCCCGCCCGGGCGAGGTGGCCGGCGTGCTGCAATCACTCCTCGATGCCGGGCGTGAACCCACCTGGCTGCTCTACACGCTGGTCAGCCACTGGCGCCGCCTCCTGCAGGCGCGCGCCATTCGGGACCGTGGTGGTACGGTGGCCGACCTGCAGGCCAGACTCTCGGAGCATCCGTTTGTCCTGGAGAAAGCGTTTCGGCAGGCCGCTGACTACAGCGCTGCCGAGCTGGACCGCGGCTTCCACCAGCTGCTCAAGCTCGAGGAGCAGATTAAGTTGGGTGAGCTCGATGCCCGGCTTGCGGTTGAGGGATTCATCCTCGAGCAGGTCCTGGGCGCCGCTCGCTAGGTCTCAGTTGCGTCGCCGTAGGGCCAGGCCCGCGCCTGCGGCGGCGACCCCGCCCAGCAGGACGATCGCCAGCCAGGGCACGCTCGCGGGACTGACGGGCCTCCCCGTTTGGGCCAGGACCCGTGCGGTTGGCGTCGGGCTGACGGCCGCCGCCGCCTTCGTGTTGTGAATCGTCGTCACGGCGACACCCTCACCCACCGCCATCGTGATGGTTGTGTCGGCCCCGGCGGCCGCTCCAGCCGGCCGGGTGGTTTCGTGGAGCGTGATGGTCGAACCGACCGGCAGTTTCGGCAGCGTCTCGCTATCGCCGTTGCAGGCCAGTGTCAGCTCGAGGCCTTCCGGCAAGCTGACCGTCGTGCTGAAGTCCCCCGCGTTCACATGGATGGTCGCGGTGAAAACGGCGTCGCCGGTGACGCCCGCATCGCAGGTCTTCTTGACTTCACCGCCGACCTGCGTGGCTTCGATGAACGATCCGCTAATACGGGATGTATTCGGACTGGGGCACGGGTTCGTGGGCTGGATGATGAAGCTTCCGTGGCCCTCAGCAACACCCTGGAGCGTCAAGGCCCAGATTTCAACGGCGGCGGTGGTCGTTGTCGAAACATCGGTCACCGTCCACTGGTCTGTAAATGTCCCGTTCGCGTTGGTCAAGCCCGTGCCGTTCTTCGTCCCGTCATTCACGGTGCTGCCTTCAATCGTCACCTCGATGTGGATCAGCGCATTAGCCGCTGAGTTCACCGTGATCGTCTGGGTGTCGTCCGGGTTGGCGCACGCCAGCTCGATGGTTGCTGTGAACGGCGAGGTGGCAAACGCCGGTGTTGCCCCCAGCCCGACGAGCAGTCCCGCCGCCCCGCCGGCGGCCAAAAGTCGCTTGAGTAGCGTCATTCCCCTTCCTCCTCTACGGTCGCGCTTGAGCGCCCCGACACTGTCTCACGCGACAGCGCTATTTGTAAAGGGGTCTGGACAGACGGCCCAGAGCTCGATGACCGGGGTTGACTTAGGAGCGGGTCTTTCCGGTCTTCGCCGGCTTTGGGGAGGCCGGAGTCGCTTTGCTTTTGGCAGGGGCCTTCTGCGGCGTCTCCGCCAGCGGCGCCAGCTTGGCGAGCGCACTCATCAGGCGCGCTTTGCGACGCGACGCATTATTCGCGTGGAGGACACCCTTTTCGGCTGCCTTGTCGAGCGCACTGATCGCACGGCGCACCTCCTCGCTTGTCAGGCTGGCCGCGTCGGGCAGTGCCGGACGCCGGGCACGCGAAACCAGCGTCTTGACGGCCGAGCGGGTGGAGCGATTCCGATCGTGCTTCCGCAGTGAGGCGCGCACGCGCTTTTTTGCTGATTGGGTATTCGCCATGCGAGCGGTGATTATATCGGAGGCCCCCACCCCGACCCTCCCCCACAAGGGGGGAGGGAGAAAGACTGCCCTTACCTTCCCCCAGAAGGGGAGGGAAATGTTCGGCACTGGAGGGAGATAATGGCAGCCGATGCTTAGTGGCGCGGCCCAGAAGTGCCTCGCCGTTTCATCGGCCCGGATCGGCCGAATGCCGAAGCGTCGTCACGCAAGTTCGCCTCAAGCGCTCGCTTCGCACGAATCGCGCGGCTCGCGCGGGCCGGCGGGCCCGGGCCTCGGCCGCCAGGGCCGCGAACCGGCTTCGGCCCTCTGAGCCCCGCCACTAGCGACCGGCGGCGCATCGCGTCTGCCGCGACGCTCATCCTGGTCGCCTACGGACTGAGTCGCGTCCTGGGCGCGGTCCGCGAGCTCGTCATCGCCAACACGTTTGGCACCGGCCACAACCTCGATGACTATCGGGTGGCGTTCGGCGTCCCCGACCTGCTGTTCAATCTGTTGCTCGCGGGCGCCATCAGCTCCGCCTTCATCCCGGTGCTGTCGGAGTATCTGGCCAAGAACGAGCCGGAGCGAGCCCGGCAGATCGCCGGCCGGGTGCTCAATGCCTCTGTCCTGATCCTGACCGTTGGGGCGGCCGTGCTGTTTGTCGTGGCGCCCTGGTACGTGTCGCTGATCGCGTTTGGTTATAGCCCCAAAGACCATGAGCTGATCGTGTCGCTCACCCGGATCCTGCTGCTGCAACCGATTTTCCTCGGCGCCGGCGGGATGGTGATCGGAATTCTCACCGCATACCAGCGCTTCTTCGCCCAGGCGCTGGCCCCACTTTTCTACAACGGCGCCATCATCGTGGCGGCTGCCCTGTTCGCGCCACGTTATGGAGTGACGGCGCTGGCCGTCGGGGTGGTGGTTGGCGCGATCCTCCATGTCGGCATCCAGCTGCCATCGCTCTGGCGGACCGGTTGGCGTCCGGCGCCCGCGCTGGGGCTGGACGATCCAGGGGTCCGCAAAGTCGGACGCCTGATGTTCCCGATCGCGCTGGGGCTGGCGGCGGCCCAGGTCAACGTCTTCGTCGACACGATTCTGGGTACCTCGCTCCCACATGGCCGAGTCGCAGCACTGCGCTACGCGGACACCATCGCGCAATTACCGCTGGGAACCTTCTCGCAAGCGCTGGCTTTCGTCCTTTTTCCATTCCTGGCGCGCGACGCGGCGGTCGGGGCCATCGACTCCATCCGGCATCGCACCGCGCTGGCGCTGCGGCTTAATATTTTCGTTCTCGTTCCCGCGTCCGTCGGCATCGCGATTCTGGGCGTGCCGATCACCGCCGCGCTCTTCGAGCGCGGCCAGTTCGGGCAAGACTCAGTCAGGCAGACCGCCTACGCCCTGACCTTCTTCAGCCTGGGGCTGGCGGGGCAGGCCGCGACCGCCTTGCTGGTCCGGGTGTTCTATGCGCTGCAGGACGTCATCACACCGCTTCGTATCTCGCTGCTGGTGATCGCCGTCAACCTGGGAACCAACGTCATTTTGGTGCAGCTGCTGGCCCAGGGCGGATTGGCGCTCGGCACCTCCATCGCCGCGACACTCAACGCGATCCTGCTCGCCCGCGCCCTGCGTGGGCGTCTTGGCGGATTGGAGGGGCGCGCCATTCTCCGCACCGCGCGACGCGCGCTCATCGGGGTCGTCCCCATGGCCCTGGTGACGGCCGGTGTCGTCTACGGGATCACCGGCGGATCATTGCAGGGCGGGCTGCGGCCGCTCGTTGCGACGCTGGCCGCCGTCGCACTCGCCGCCATGACCTACCTGGCGATCCAGCTCGCCCTGCGCAGCGAGGAAGTCGGTGTCGCGCTCTCGGTGATCCGGCGTGATCGCGTATAGACCCACCCCGACCCTCCCCCACGAGGGGGGAGGGAGATAGAGTTCGTGTCGACGTGGCGCTGATCCTCCCGGCATACGCCAAGCTCAACCTGACGCTCGACGTCACGGGCCGCCGCCCCGACGGATATCACGAGATCGACTCGGTGATGCAGACGATTTCCTTGCACGACCTGCTCTGGATCGAGCCCACGGACTGCCGGGTCTTCGACGTCGTGGGCACGCCGATCGATGGCGAGAACCTGGTGCTGAAGGCGGCTCGAGAGCTCGAAGGCCATGTCAGCCGCACGCTTCCCTTCACCATCCGACTCTTCAAGCGCATTCCGATGGGCGCCGGGCTGGGCGGCGGCAGCGCCGACGCGGCCGCATTTCTAAAGGCCGCCAACCTTCTTTATGACTTGAAGCTCAAACCGGCCGAGCTGACCGAGATTGCGAAGACCGTCGGGCAGGACGTCCCGTTCTTTCTCTCCGGTGGAACCGCCCGGGCGACCGGCCTGGGGTCAACCGTTGCTCGGCTGCCGGCCGTGCCCTCGAGTTGGCGCTTCCTGGTTGTGTGTCCTCCGGTGGAGGTGTCTACCCGCGCCGTCTACGCGGCAGTCGACGGTACCGAACCGACGGTGCACCGGACGCCAGCGTTGGTTCGGGCGCTCACGGAGACCCCCCACCCCGACCCTCCCCCACAAGGGGGGAGGGAGAAAGATCGGCCACCAGGGGGGAGGGGGATGTTCGGCAATGACCTGGAGCCGGCGAGCCGGCGGTTGTTTCCCGCGCTTGACCAGGCGATCGAGCGGCTGCGGGCTGCCGTCCCCGGCATGACCATGACCGGGACCGGGGCGGCGTTTTTTGCCGGTTTTCAGAACGGCCACGATGCTCAGACGGCGCTGGGGGCGGTGCGTCAGCTCGGGTTGCGCGCGTGGCTCTGCCGTCCGGTCGCGGGTCCGTGAACGCGCGCGCGATGGCGGCGCTCTGGGCCGGCAAGCTGACCGCGAGTTTGAGTCGCGGCCTGCGACGAGGCGGCGGGACGACACTCCCCGGCGATGTCTCCCGCTGGGTCGATCCCAAAATTCTGACCACGCTCTCCCGCTCGCTCGATCAGGGGGCGGTGGTGGTCACCGGCACGAACGGAAAGACGACGACGGCGGCCCTTCTGCGGCACATTCTCGAGGCGGAGGGCCGGCGAACCGTCGCCAACCAGGCGGGCGCCAACCTGATCTATGGCGTCACCGCGGCCATGGTGAATCGCGCCAGCTGGTCCGGCAGGCTGAACGCGAATGTTGGGCTGTTCGAAATCGATGAGGCGAGCCTGCCGCGGCTCGTCCAGGAAATCGCGCCCGGGACCATCATCGTGACCAACCTGTTCCGCGACCAGCTGGACCGCTACGGTGAGCTGGAGACGACGGCGGCGCACATCCGGCGCGCGCTGGTAAAGGGCCCCGAGGGTGTGACCGCCGTGCTCAACGCCGACGATCCGATGGTGGCGGCGCTGGGCGACGGACTGCCGCGGGTCGTGTATGCCGGGCTGGACGATCCAACATTGCTGCAGCCGGAGCTGAGCCATGGCGCCGACGCGAAATTCTGTCCGCGCTGCGGCAGCCCATTCGTCTTCGACGGTGTCTATTTTGGCCACGTCGGCCACTATCACTGCCCGCGCGGCGACTTTGCCCGGCCGTCGCCCGACGTCAGAGCCACGTCGGTTGCCATCGAGGGCATGGAACGGATGCGTCTGCGGATCAGCGAGGGCGCGCAAGAGGCCGACGTCGTCATCCCTCTCTCAGGCCTGTACAACGCCTACAACGTCGTCCTGGCGATAGCGGCGGCCCGGGCGCTGGGGGTTCCGCTCGCGCGCAGCGCCGCAGCGCTGCGGGACTTCACCCCGGCGTTCGGGCGGATGGAGCGCACCATGATCGACGGTCGACCGGCGGTACTCCTGCTCGCGAAGAACCCCACCGGGTTCAATGAAGTCCTGCGCACTGCCATCCAGTTCGGCAAAGGCAGCTCCTTCTTGATCGCGTTGAACGACCGGATCGCCGACGGTCGAGACGTTTCCTGGATCTGGGACGTCAACTTCGAACAGCTCAAGGACGCTGCCCTGCATATCGTGGTGAGTGGCGACCGGGCGCTCGACTTGCGGGTGCGGCTGAAATATGCCGAGATCCCCGCCGACCGGATCGAGGTCGTCAGCGATTGGCGAAGCGCCCTGGAGCGAGCGAGCGCGTCGACCGCCGACGGTCAGACGATTTTCATCTTGCCGACCTATACCGCGATGCTCGAGCTGCGGGCGGTCTTAACTCGGGACGGGGCGCTCCAGCCGTACTGGCAGGGACGGGCGGTTGACGCGAAGCCATAACGCGCCCACCGCGCCGGCCAGCAGCAAGATCAGGATGTTGCCGACATGGCTGAGGACCGCCACCGCGGTGACGAGCGCCGCCGGTCGGGCGCCGAAGGTGCTCAGTACCAGCAGGAAGAAGCCCTCGTAGGTTCCCACCGACCCCGGCGTGATGCTGATCGCCTGGCTGATCACGAAGATGGTGCAGGCCAGCGTCAGGGTGGCGAGCGAAAGCTGAGGCGTCAGGGCGCGAAAGAAGGCGACCAGACCGACGACGATGCAGAGCCAGACCAGCAGGCTCAACAGGCCGGCGACGGCCAGCCGTCGAGGTGAACGAAGCGAAGCGAAGCCCTTGAGGACGGATGCCGCGAAGTTGTCGACGAACTTCCCGACCGATGCCGGCAGGCGTTTCGCGATTCGGTCGATCATGGCGAGGGTCGGCTGGGGGTGGCTCACCGCCAGGAAGGCCACCACGGCGATGACCACCGAGATGGCGGCAATCACGACGACGCCGCTCCAGAGCCCGAAGCTGTGCGACCCCACGCCGGAGAAGGCCGCTGCACCTATCGCGATCACGAGCAGCGCCAGCACGTCGAGCACGCGCTCGACGACGACGGTCGCGCTTGCCTCACCCACCCCGATGCCGGCGCGAGGGGCGATGGCGCCGATTCGTAACAGCTCGCCCAGCTTGAACGGCGAGACGGCGTTCAAGGCGAAGCCGATGCCGGTCACCGACGTCGCGTCCCCCAGGCGCGCCCTGGGCGCCGAGGCGCGCAGGATCACGAGCCACCGCCAGCCGCGCACCACGATGAAGGCGAGGAAGGCCGCCTCGGCAATCAGGACCCAGCCCAGGTTCGCACCCCGGATCGCGGTCGCGACTTCCGCCGGGTGGACGGTGCGCAATACCCCATAGAGAATGAGCAGGCCGATCGCCAGCAGCACCGCCGCCTGGATTAACCGCCGCCGGCTCAGGTGCGCCTCCCGGCGAGCCGGGCCACCGTCAGCATGGCCAGGACAATCTCCTGTCGAGAGATCTTCGATCGGCCGTGCGTCCGGTCGGTGAACGTGATCGGGATTTCCTTGATGGCAAGATTGGCGCGCTCGCAACGCGTCAGCAGCTCGATCAGCGCCGAATAGCCGGATGACCGCAGGGGTCGGGTGACCAGAAACTGCATCGATCGAAGACTGTAACAGCGAAATCCGCCGGTGCAGTCGCGAGTTCGCAATCGCAGGGCCTGGCGGGCGACGAGGTTGGCGGTGGCGCTCAAGATCCGGCGACTGATCGCCCATCCCTCGATGGCGCCTCCCGTGACGTACCGGGAACCGATGGCGAGATCGGCCCCCTGGTCGACGGCCGCAAGCAGGATCGGGACGGATTCCGGCGGATGGGAGAAGTCGGCGTCCATGGTCAGCGCCGTGGCATAGCCGTGCTGGAGGGCGAAGGCGAAGCCCGCCATGTAGGCGGTGCCCAGGCCAAGCTTGCCCGGTCGCGCCATGGCCTCCAGCCGGGCGTCCTTGAGCATCCGATCTCGCACCAGGTCGCCGGTCCCGTCGGGTGAGCTGTCATCGATGACGAGCACGTCGGCCTGGGGGGCCGCCAGGTGCACCTGCTCGATCAGCGCCAGGATGTTGCTCGCCTCGTTGTAGGTGGGAATGCAGACCAGCGGGCGAGCCACGCGCCGTACGATACCCAATGTGAGCGGACCGATGCTGCGCATTGCGCACCTGTATGCGGACGAAATGAACATCTATGGCGACCGGGGCAATATCCTGACGCTGCAAAAGCGCGCCGAGTGGCGCGGGATCCCGGTCGAGGTGCGCGCCATCGGGCGAGGCCCAGCCCCCGACCTTTCAGATATCGACCTCATCTTCTGGGGCGGGGGGCAGGACCGCGACCAGGAGCTCGTGTTCACCGATGCCGCGGCACACAAGGTGGAAGCGATCCGCCAGGCGATCGACGGTGGTGCCGTGGTGCTCGCGGTCTGCGGCGGATACCAGTTGCTGGGTGAGTACTACGTGACGGCTGATGGGAAGAAGTTGCCCGGGCTGGCGCTGGCCGACCTGCACACGGTGCCCGGTGCCAGACGCAATATCGGCAACATCGTGATCGAGACGAGCGACCTGGGCCTGCAACCCGCCACCCTGGTGGGTTTCGAGAACCACAGTGGGAAGACCTATCTCGGGCCCGGCCTGCGGCCACTCGGCCGGGTGATCCGGGGCGCCGGCAACAACGGTGAAGATGCGACCGAGGGGGTCGTCGCCGGCAACGTCTTCGGTACCTACCTGCACGGCTCGCTCCTCCCCAAAAACCCGCACTTTGCCGACTTCTTGCTCCGGCGAGCGTTACAACGGCGCGGGCCGGTCCGTTTTGACCCGTTGGACGACACCATGGAGATGGCGGCACACAATTCAATCCGGGAACGGATCGGCGCGGGGCGATGACCGAGCCGTATCGGACGGTAGGCGGCGAGCTCGCATCGAAGCCGGTGGCCGCCCCCGCCGCCATCTTCCGCAGCCCGAACTGGCTGCCGCTGGCCCTGATCGCGGGGGATGCGTTGATCGCCGGCGCCTCCGTCATCCTCGCGTACGAATACCGATATCACCTCGACCGGATCCCGCAGGTGGTCGGACAGCCGCTCGCCTTTGGTCCCTACGTGGCGGCCATCCCGGTCGTCGTCGCCATCTACCTGTTCTCGCTCGCCGTCAACCAGCAATACCGGTCCTGGCGGGGCCGCACCCTGGTCGACCAGGTGTTTGCCATGGGCAGCGGGACCGCCCTGGCCGCGATGCTGACGCTGGCCGGCATGTCGCTGTATCGGGGGTTCGAATATGCCCGGCTCACCCTGGTTTACACCGTGATCATCGCGGCGATCCTGATGACGATCGAGCGCTATCTGCTCCGGCAGTACGAGACGCGATTGCGGCGTCGCGGCATCGGCACCGAACGGGTGCTGATGGTCGGCACCGGCACGGGCAGCCAGCTGCTGATTCAGCGGATGGCGATGTTTCCGCAATATGGCTACCACGTCGCCGGCGTGCTCGACGACCGGCTGGAGGTGGGTACCGCCTTCGCCGGCGCTCCCGTCGTCGGCCGAATCGGTGACCTCCGGCAGCTGATCCCGCAGATGGGCGTCGACCAGGTGTTCGTTGCGGTGCCGGGCGCGACCAACGACGAGATCTTGCACCTGGTCAAGACGTGCGACGACTTGCAGGCTGAGTTCAAGCTGGTCCCCGACCTTCTCGAAGTCATGAGTACCCGAGCCGCGGTCGATGCGATCGACGGACTGCCGCTGATCGGCATCCGCCGAAGCCGCTTGCGGGGGCCGGCCGCCGTGCTGAAACGCGCCATCGATATCCTCGTGAGCGCGACCGTCCTGATCATCGCCTCCCCCCTGATGCTCGTGATCGCGATCCTGATCAAGCTGACTTCCCCCGGCGGGCCGGTGCTCTTCCGCCAGCCGCGGGTCGGGTTGCACGACAACCGGTTCACCGTCTATAAGTTCCGGTCCATGATTCCCGACGCCGAAGCCGAGACCGGTCCGGTGGTCGCCCGGCCGGACGATGACCGCTGCACCCCGGTTGGCCGGGTGCTGCGCCGGCTCAGTCTCGATGAGTTGCCCCAGCTCCTCAACATCCTCAAAGGCGACATGAGCCTGGTCGGGCCGCGGCCGATGCCGATCTTCCTGGTGGAGCGCTTTACCGAAGAGATTCCCCGCTACCTGGAGCGCCACCAGGTGCGACCGGGACTCACCGGCTGGGCCCAGGTCAACGATCTTCGCGGGGGCGAGGCGTTCGCCGATCGCGCCATGTATGACATCTATTACGTGGAGAACTGGTCGCTAGCGTTCGACCTGAAGATCCTGATCCTGACGGCGGCCCGGGTGTTCTTCCAGCGCCGGGCCTATTAGGGAAACGCCGAGCACCAACTCGTAGGCCTCCACCGTCTGCTGGGCCGCCCGCTCCCAGGTGAACGCTTTGGCCCGTTCGATCCCGAGCCGGCGGCGGTCATCGCTTCCCCCGTCCAGGATCTCGGTTATCGCTCGCGCGAACGCCGCCGGGTCGGCCGGATCGCAGAAGACCGCCACGCCGTCGGCAATCTCGCGGAGCACCGGCAGGTCGCTGCAGACCACCGGGACGCCACAGGCCATCGCCTCGATCACCGGCAGGCCGAAGCCCTCGGCCCGGGACGGCAGCACCACGACGGCTGCGCCCCGGTAGAGGTCGGGGATTGCGCTCTCCGGCAGCCGGCCCGGAAGGACGACGGAACCCTCAGGCAGCTGGGCGGCCCGCTGGCGCACTTCGGGATGCCGCGGGTCATCGCCGGCGAGCACGAGCTGACTCGTCGGATGGTTACGTCTGACGATCTGGAACGCCTCGAGCAGCAGCGGCAGGTTCTTGTACGCCTTCCACTGCCCCAGATAGAAGAGATAGGGGGGACGAATCTTGAGTCGCGCCTGCCAGGCGGCCTCGCCCTCGGGATTCCGCACGGCCGTGAATCGATCGTCAGCCGCCTCGGGAATCGCCAGCACGCGGTCGGCCGAGCCCGGGAAGCTCTGTTTGACCGCCAGCGCTGTCGCGCGCGAGGGCGTGATGATGCGGTCGGCGCGGCGGACCGCGTTGCGCATCAGCATCTGGTTTACCGTGCGCGGCAAGGGGCCCGAATGGATCTGGGGGAACTGAAAGGGGAAGAGGTCGTGAACCGTGACCACGAAGTGGCCGGGCTTGACCAGGGGCAGGTTGTAGTGCGGGAAATGGATCAGCCCGAGCTCGGCCCGGAGCAGGCTCAGGGGGAGCAACGATTGCTCCGCCAGGCGGTAGGGTTGGGCGTTGACCGTCATCAGGTGCGGTGATCCGCCGATCAAGGCACGGACGATGGCGGCATCCTGCCGGTTGGCAACCACGGTGAGGCGCTCGCCGAGAATGAGGGCGAGTTGCGGAAGAAGCCCGCTAATATAGCGACCAATGCCCAGCGCCCCGATCAGGCGCGCGTCGAAGCCGATCCCCGTTGCGGTCAAACCAGCCTCATGGTGAGCGATCCATAGGATTATCGCGCACGTCTGACGAGGCGATGACACAATCCCGAGCCGGCGGTCTTCCGGCGACGGCATCCGCTCGCCAGCGGTACCGCTACACGCTACTCGCCGCCACGGTCGCCGGAGGCCTCGCGCCCGCCTACGTGATCCGCTGGCATGTGGGGCCGCTGCCGACGACCTTGCTCGAGTTGGCGCTCCTGCTGACGATTCTGATCTTTGTCGTCGAGACCCTCCGTCCTGGTCTTCCTCCCCCCTTGTGGGCGAGGGTGGGGGTGGGGGGTCCCCTGACCCTTCCGGCCCTGGCCTTCATCGCCGCCGGCGCCCTTTCGGTGCTCGTCTCCGGCGACCATCGGGCGGCGCTCGGGCTGTATCGCGCCTACTTCATCGAGCCGGCCGCGTTTTTTCTGATCGTCGCCACCATCGCCTCGACGCCCTGGCGGGCCGGCCTGATCCTGCTGGGCTTCGGTGTCGGCGGCGCCGTTGCCGCGGTGCTGAACGCCGCCGTCGTGCTCGATGCCATTCGCCACCACGTGCTCGACCTCTCAACCACCCCGCCGGTCGCGATCTACCAGACGGCCAACGCCGTGTCGCTCTATCTCGTCCCGCTGGTGGCGATGGCGAGCAGCCTGCTTCTATATGGCCGCGGTCGCGCCGTGCGCTGGCTGAGCGCCCTGTTCCTGATGATCGCCCTGCCCGCCTGCCTGCTGAGCTTCTCGCGCGGCGGCTACCTGGCGCTGGGGGCGGTTGGGTTGGGCCTGGCCGTCTCGCATCGATGGGCCAAGCTGCTGGTCCCGAGCGTCGTCGCGGCTGCCATCGCCGTCAGCCAGGTCCCCCTGATTCGGGATCGGATTGCCTATGAGCTGCAGGCTCTGCCGGGCAATACGCTGGATTTTCGGATCCGAATCTGGGGACAGACGTTGCGGATGCTGAGCCATCATCCGGTGCTCGGCATCGGCCTTTCCTATTTCCAGCAGGCGATGGGGCCCTTCTGGCAGGACCTGCCCAAGGTCATCTACCCGCACAACATCGTGCTGAACTTCTGGGCCGTGACCGGGTTGCCCGGCCTGTTCGCGTTCGGCTGGCTCGCCGTCCGGGCCTTTTTGCTCGCCTGGCACGGCTGGCGGAAGCACGAGCCCGACTGGCGGCCCTACGACCTGGGCTTCATCCTGGTGCTGCTGGGCATGCTCGCGCATGGCCTGGTCGACGTCCCCTTCTTCAAGAACGACCTGAGCCTGGAGTTCTGGGCGCTTCTTGGCATGCTCTGGGCGGCCGATCGCCGGAGTGGCCGGACAAGCCCTCCGGGGGAAGCCGCGTTATACGGCCGTGGCGGACCCTGAGACCCCGACTGGCGATTTCTCCGCCGTCGTCCGCGACAGTCAGGCGGCCGTGCTGGCCAGCGCCGAGCGCATCACGGTGGTGGGCCGCTGGGTGGTGCTGGCGGCGGGAGTCATTCTCAACCACTTTGGCAACCAGAATTCGCCGGCCTCGGTCTTCCTGGTCGACACCATCCTGTTCTCGTGGGGCCTGGTCAATCTGGTGGTGTCGGTGGTCCTGGTGCGAGGCTATCGGCCGGGACGGTGGTTTGGCTTCCTCACCACCGGCATCGACCTCATGGTGGCGACCAGCATCCTCTATTTCTCGGGCGGCTACGGCGCCCCGACCGATTTTTCGCTCCTGTTCTATCTGCTGATCATCGCCTCGGCGGTGCGCCTCGGGTTGCCCGGCTCGATGGCCACCGCCCTCGTCGTGTCCGTGCTCTACGTGGTCATCGGCGGCCTGACCGGATTCGCCAGCGTCTCACCGCCGCCGGGCTTTGTGATCGGACGCGTCTTTCTCTTCCTCTTCGTCGCGCTCGTCGCCGGGCTGCTGGTCGGCGACGTCCGAACCCGTCTCGATCGGGCGCTGCGCACCGCCATCGAGCGCGCCAGACAGCTGGACGAGACTCGCCGCCGGGAAGCCCTGGAGAAAGAGCGGGTCGAGCGACTCGAGGAGATCGACAAGGTCCGCTCCGACTTCATCTCGATGGTGGCGCACGAGCTGCAAACACCCCTGGCCAGCATCAAGACCCAGGCCGATACGCTGCTCACTCAGCAGCACCGGCTCGACCAGGAGACCCGCGCTGCCCTGGTCGATGGGATCCATCGGAGCGCCGCCAGCCTGACGGGCCTGGTGCAAGACTTTGCAGCCGTCAACCGGATCGAGAACAACCAGTTCACCTACCACTTCGAGCGTCTGGACCTGGCGGACTTCGTCAAGGAAGTCGTGGACCATTTTCAGGCTGATCCGCGACGCCATCCCATCCGCGTGCGAGTCGAGCCGGAGCTGACCGTTCGGGGTGATCGGCGGCGCTTGCAACAAGCCCTCCTGAATCTGCTGAACAACGCGGTCAAGTACTCACCGCGCGGGGGCAACATCGCGGTGATCGCCTTTCCGGACAAAGAGGGGAACGCCAAGGTCTCGGTCCACGACGAGGGCATCGGGATCCGGGAGGAGGACCTCCCCAAGCTCTTTAACAAGTTCACCCGGCTCTTCGACAAGCGGGCCATGAACATCGGGGGCTCCGGGCTGGGGCTTTTCATCACCCGCACGATCGTCGAGGCTCACGACGGGAAGATGGCCGTGGAGAGCGAATGGGGCAAGGGCTCGACCTTCAGCTTCGTTTTACCCTTGTGGCAAGCATCCGAGTCCTCATCGTCGACGACCACGCCGTCTTCAGTGACGCCCTAGCCACCATTCTCCGGACCGAGCCGGGGGTGGAGGTGGTGGGCAAGGGTGGAACCGTCCAGGAGGCGATCAACGGGGCGCGGGCGCTCCAACCGGACGTGGTCCTGCTCGACGTGCACATGCCGGATGGCTCGGGGATCGAGGCGGCGGCGACCATCAAGAAGGAGCGGCCCCAGACCCAGGTCGTGATCCTGACCAGCGATGAGGAAGAGTCGGTGCTGCGCTCGGCGGTGCAGGCAGGCGTCACCGGCTACCTGAGCAAGCACGAGTCGGCGGCCCAGGTGCTGCAGGCCGTACGCAGCGCAGCGCAGGGGGAGGCCCTGATCGCGCCCTACATGCTTGCCCGCTTGCTGCGCGGCCTGCAAAAGAAGGATGATCCAGGCCCGGCGACGCCGCTGACCCCGCGAGAGCTGGCCGTGCTCCGCGAGCTGTCGCTGGGATACGACAACGAGATGGTTGGGCGGCGGTTGACCATGTCACCGAACACCGTCCGGACGCACGTCCAGAACATCCTCGCGAAGCTGAAGGTGCACTCCAAGCTCGAAGCCGTTTCGCGCGGCATCCGGGAGGGCTGGATACGGATTCCGCAGGAGGGGGCCGCCTGACCGCTGCGTAGGAGAACCGGCCACTGGGCGGATGGTCGGCGGCGGGCACGGCCCTACGATGAAGCGCGGTGAAGACCCATAAGATCGGCCAGGCGCACACCGAGTACAGCTTGATTCTGATGCTGATCGGGATCACCGTGATCGGTGCCCTGATGCTGCTGGGCCAGTCGGTCCACGAGCTGTGGCACAGCATCCAGGTCGCCATGCCGCGTTAACCCTGCCATCGGCGTTCAAGAACGGGCCGTCTCGCTCCGGCCCGTTCGTCGTTTAAGACTGGTGGAGCGACCCTATACTTGGGCCGGACCAATTTTGGGGCGTCGCCAAGTGGTAAGGCAGCGGACTTTGGATCCGCCATTCCCAGGTTCGAATCCTGGCGCCCCAGCCACCGTCCTTATCCACGGTCCAACGGACCCGGCATCCAGCTGTCGGCTCAGCGGTCGCGCCCAGATGGTCAGTGCGGTGGAATTTTTGCGGTAGTCGGCTAGCATGGGCGCGAGAATGCAGGCCTCTGAATCGTCTCTGGCGGTTCACGCTCACGATCGATCCGCGGCTCGATATGCCTCGCTGCTGCTAAGCGACCGGGCCGCGCTCTACGCGCACGTGCTCTCGCTGCTGTTGGGGGCGGCAGTTTTGTTCTTCCTTAATCGCCATCGGTGGTTCCTTTGGGACGAATGGGTGTTTTTTGCGGTGCTCCACCCCCAATTCCTCGCTGGGGACTTTAAAGACTTCCTCTTTGCTCCCTATGTCAGCCACTGGGTGACAATTCCAAACGTCCTGTTCGAACTCGCTTATCGGATTGGTGGAACCCACCACTACTGGGTCTATCTGGCGGCGCCAATTTCGGCGCACCTTGGCGTGACCACACTGGTCCGAATAGTGATGCGACGGGCAGGAGTCGCCGCATGGCCAGCGACGCTTCTGGCCCTTCCAATGCTCCTGACAGGCGCGGGAGCAGGAAACCTGACCTTCGGCTGGCAGTTTCAGTTCGTCGGCGCGGTGTTCTTCGGCCTCGCCCAGGCGTTGATGACTGACGTGGACGGACCTATCGGCCGCCGCGATATCGCCGGCCTCGGGCTCGGCCTGCTCTGCCTCATGTGTTCCGGCGTTTCTCTCGCCATGATCCCCATTTCTGCTCTCAACCTTGCACTCCGTTCTCGGTGGCGAGCAGCGGCTTTCCAAGTCGTTCCCCTCACCGTCGTCTACCTGATCTGGTTCGTAACTATCGGACACCAGGGGCTGCCCATCCAACCTGCATACCAGCTTGCGCTGATCCCTCTTTTCATCTGGACAGGCATCTCGGCCACCTTCGACGGCATCACCGGCATTGTCGGAGTGGCACCCATCGTGCTGCTCGGTGGGCTGGTGCTCGCGGTACGCCAAGGCATCCTGCCACGATTGCCGGGCTACCGCCTGCCGTGGGCCATGTCCGTTGCCCCTTTCCTTCTTTTTCTGCTCGCGGGATATGGGCGTATCGGCGCTGGGGTTGATTATGCGACGGGTTCGCGTTATGTCTACATCGGAGTCGCGTGCTTCCTGCCGCTGCTCGCCGTGCTGATTTCTCGACACCTGGACGCCAGACCCTTTCGCTGGATCTTCGTGGGCATGCTTGCCTGGTCGATGATCACCAATATTGCGAACCTCTACCTCGAGGTCCATCTCCAGACGGGGCGGGGTCTCGTGGTTCGAAACACCGTGCTTCGTCTTGCCAAGGATCCAAATCTCTTCTCGATGGATCCCGCGCAGCGGGTAAACGCGCCGGCCACGATCGACCTTACCGTCGGCGTCATCCAGCGGATGGTCCGGGCCGGCGACCTCCCGTAGCCAGCGGATCTCCCGACGCCGGGCCTGAGCGACTGCCTTTCCGGCCCGTTGCAGCCAATGGGCAGTGCATGCAGCTCCGGACCACAGGTCATGGCACAAGGGATCGACGGGACCACCAGTGTCCTTAGCCCCTCGGCGGGGTCTCAGCTCTTCCTCGCTCTCTCCCCCGACGGCTCCCGCATTGCTGGACGTCCAGGTGCCTCGGGCACGTCGGCGACGCCTCCTCCGACAGCAACGCGCCGCACGCTCCCGGAAGCCCGACCGCGACATCAGGCACCCTGTTGAGTGGTCAGATCACCATTCACTGGACGGCAAGCGACAATGCCGGAAACAATGGCAGTTCGGCGACCCTGGACGAATGTCCGGGCTCCCATCCGACCTGTCCGACGATCGCTATTGTTCGATGGAATGGATGTTCGAAGAAAAGGAGGAGCCCTAATGGGAGATAGGTCGATAAGCCAATTCGCTCCCGAGGATGTCAAGGCGGTCACGCGCGTGGCAACGGAATACTTCCAGTCATGGTTTGCGGGGGATGGGGAGCGAATGCGCGCATGCCTCCATCCGGCCCTCGCTAAGCGCGCCGCGGAGAAACCCGGGACGGAGACGCTCGTGCTGCACGAGAGTCCGACGGATAGGCTCGTCGCTGCCACAGCCAGCGGCGAGGGCACCCGGTTTGACCCGCGACAGGACGTGACGGTGCTGGATGTCTTCCGGGACATCGCGACGGTGATGGTGCGCTCGGAGCCATTCGTCGAATACCTGCACCTCGCTCGCTTCGGCAAGAGATGGCTGATCGTCAATGCGCTGTACTTGGTGCTGGTCTGAGGAGTAGAGAGGTGACCCTTGAGCGCAGATCGCGTCGTTTCTCATCGGACCGGTTAGAGCGCCTCGCCCGGCGACTGATGAATGCATCCACCCTGTGCGCTCTGGCAACGGCGTGGCCTGGAGGCCGCCCGCACATCAATCACATGTATTTCGCCTGGTCCAGCGGCTTCGACGTCGTCTGGATCTCCGATCCGGATTCGCGGCATTCGCGCAACCTGTCGGTGAATCACTCGGCCGCCGTTACGATCTATGACTCCCATCAGACCTGGGGCGGCTTCGACCGTGGCATCCAGCTGTTCGGCACGGCCGGTGCCGTCAGCGGCGCTGCGGCGGAACAAGCCGAGCGCACTTACGCAGCCCGATTTTCGTCATTCGACCCGGCGGCGAACTCGTATCCCTTCTACCGATTTCGTTCTTCTGAGGTCAAGCTTTTTTACGAGCGGGTCCTCGGAGGCGGCACCCTGGTGACGGCAAAGGTCACCGGCGAGCGGCTCGCGTGGGCTCGGACGGAAGTGTTCGCCTAGATCCTAAGACAGCAGCAGCTTCAGCTCCGCCTGGTTGGCGGGGTCGAATCGATTCAGTTGGACCGCCATCCGGGCGGCGGCGATCGCCTCATCGCGCCGGCCCAGTGCGGCATCGGCCATGGCGAGATACCGATAGGTGGCGGGGGTCGGTGATCCGAGCCGGGCCGCGGCCAAGAAGTCCATTCGTGCGCTCGCCCAGTCTGCGTCGGGGGCGGGCTGGCCGAGGGAGTTGAGATGCAGAGCGAGGCTCCCGGCGGCGACCGCATAGGGGCTTTGCCAGGGTGCCAGCGCACGAGCGTGCTCGACCTCAGCTCGCGCTACCTGTCGCTCACCGTTCGCGATCGCGTTCAGACCCCTCCGATACGCGGTGTCTGCCTGATAGGGCGCCACCACGAGCGGCAGAGCGGACAGCGCCGTGATCGAGACAAACCCCGCGGCCGCGATGCGGGAAACGATCCGCTTCGATGGCTGAACCTCGACCCATGTTCCCGGACGCCAGATCGTGATCGCCGCGGCCATGAAGATCCAGAACGGCAGGCTGGCAGGAAGATATGAAAAGTTGAACATCGTATAGATGATGTAGGCGACGACTCCCCCGAAGAGGGCGACGGACTGGAAGTCCCGACGTCGCTTCCAGAAGGTCGCAGCGATAGCCAGGAGCAGCGCGGCATAAGCCGCCAGCCCGACGAGCCCCTGGGTTGCTGCAATTCCGAGGAGCTCCATGTGCGGTCGGTCGATGATCGCGCCCGGCGCCCAATTCCCGGTCTGGAATCGCGGATAGACCAGGCCGAACGAGTCCGGTCCGTAGCCAATGACGGGTCGGCTGGCGATGAGTGCCAGGCTGTCTTCCCAGACGCGGAGTCGGAACGCACCAGTGGAAGCCGGCGCGACGAGCCCCTGCAGTGTGCTCACCCGCCCGGCGGCAGCCTGGATGACGTTGGGGGCCGTTGTGGGATTCGCCGATCGAGTGGCTACCACGATCACCACCAGGGCCACGATCGGGAGGACCAGCGTTGCCCAGCGGATCCGGGGTGGGGCGGCCACGAACAGCACCGTTACGACGCCGATCCCGGCTCCCAGCCACGCCGATCGGCTAAAGGTGGCAAGCAGGCCCAGCGCCAGCACAAGGGTGACGTTTGCGGATAGCCATCGTGCGGAGGCCGAACGGGCGGCAAGAAATTCCCAGACGGCGACCGGAAGCAGCATGGCCAGGAAGGCACCCAGCGCATTTGGGTTTCCAAAGGTGCCGTAGCCGCGCAGGACGCCGCCGAACGAAAAGCCTGTTTCAGCGGCTCCGGGCGCGTTGAGTGAGCCGAATGCCACCTGCAGCAGGCTGAGCACCGCTACGATGAAGCCGGCGCCCAGGAGCCCGCGCAGGACGATGGTGGCGTCTTTCGGGCCATCGAGACTCTGCACCGCGAGCCAGTACAACAGGGCGTACAGAACAATCGTGAGAAAGCCCTCGTACCGGCCGTAGGACCCGAATAGGGACAGGTTGCGGTTGACCGCGAAGACTGTCGAAACGAGGGCCGATGCGACGAGGATCGCCAGCGGGATATCAAGCGGCGTGCGGCGCAGCCGGAGCCGTCCCGTGACCGCCACGAGCCCGAGGGTCACGAGGAGCGCGATGACGACCAACCGAGCTGCCACCAGCTTTGGCAAGAGGTACGCTTCGGCCGTGGCCGGCGACACCGCCAGCGGCAGGGCGACGGCGGCCGCTATCACCAACCACCGAGCAACCCGGGGAGCTGCGACGATCGGCGTCGCGTCACGAGAGGGAGTCCGCCCGAAGGCGGACTCCCTGGTTAGGCGATCGTCAACGGCTGATTGTGACAACGGTCGGATCGGATTGTCCGGAGTCACAGGGCGGTGGTCCGAAGGAGACAAAGCCTGTCTCGCAGGCACTGCCGAAGGCCTGGGCGACCGCCGTTCCCTTCTTGAACGGAGCCCCGCTCGGCATCACCAGCACGTCCGCCTGGTTTTGCGTACCGGCGAAGAATGGCGTCCGATCGCAGGCGGGGGTGATGGTTGTGCTCCCACCGCCGTTGGCGACCGAACTTCCAACTCTCTCTTGCATCGA
>Ga0209057_1000709_pt1 | contig 28959 bp, 30 predicted proteins | sample GraSoiAngelo_146_FD_185903 | JGI IMG/M metagenome (GOLD analysis project Ga0209057, IMG submission 185903) | Grasslands soil microbial communities from the Angelo Coastal Reserve, California, USA - 14_1009_05_30cm (SPAdes) (version 2) | ecosystem: Environmental > Terrestrial > Soil > Grasslands ... | reverse complement strand
CGGCCCGCCGGCCGGCCCTGGCCCTGGTGGCGGCGCTCGCCACCGCCGCGGTCGTGGTGGTGGCCTTCGCTGCGGGCGGGTTCTTCTTCCAGCCGACCAAGGTCCAGGCCGTGCCGATCACGCTCAGCGACCTGCAGGCTCTGTCGCAGCTCGCCGACTACGGCACGTTCAACTGGACCAAGGAGCCGCAGTTCCAGATCAGCCCGACCGCGCCCGAGGGCGACCTCCAGCCGCCGGTGGTGTCGAAGCTTCCGGCCGGCGTGTCGACGACCGTCACCTACGGCCAGATGTCGCAGGCCGTGGCCACCTTCAAGTTCAGCGCCGAGAAGGCCGCGGCAGCAGCAGCCGCGCAGGGCAAGTCCCTGCCCAAGATGCCCGCGAACATGGACGGCGCGACGCTGACCATCACCGTCGGCCCGGCGGTGGGCGAGGTCTATGGCAACCTCGAACAGCCGTCCGGCGCGAGCGGCAACGACATCAACCTGCCCCAGCTCATCGTCGCCAAGTCCATATCTCCGACGGTGACGGCGACTCAGGTCAGCGTGACCGAGATCGAGGACTACATCGTCCAGCTGCCGGGCATCTCAGACGAGCTGAAGAAGACCATCGGCGCCATCGGCGACCCCACCAAGACCCTCTTCATCCCCGTCCCGGTCGAGTACGGGACCTCGAAGGCCGTGAACGTGCAGGGCGTCGACGGCGTGGCGCTCGGCGACAACACCGGAGTCGGCTCTGCGGTCGTCTGGATCAAGGGCGGCCACGTCTGGGTCGTGGCCGGGAGCATCAAGCAGTCGGACGCGCTCGACATCGCGAATAACCTCAAGTAGCCGGCCGCCGTTAGCGTTGTGCTGATGGCCGGCGTAGCGGAGCAAACACAGGCGGCCGTCGCCACCGAGACGGCGGCCGCCACCCTCGCGGTCAAGACGGTCGAGCTGCGCAAGACCTTCGGTCGCACGGTCGCGCTGGCCGGCCTGACGATGACAGTGCCCCGCGGCGAGGTGTTCGGCTTCCTCGGTCCCAACGGCGCGGGCAAGACGACAGCCGTCAAGCTGCTGCTCGGCCTTCTGAAGCCGACGTCCGGACAGGGCTGGCTGCTGGGCCGGCCGCTCGGCGACCTGGGCGCGCGGCGACGCATCGGCTACCTGCCCGAGCTATTCCGCTACCAGAGCTGGCTGACCGCGACCGAGGTCCTCGCCCTCCACTGCGAGCTCGCCCCGCTGCCTCGGTCCAGCTGGAAGGACGAGATCCGCAACGTGCTCGACACCGTCGGCCTGACCGAACGCGCGCACGACCGGGTGAACACCTTTTCCAAGGGCATGCAGCAGCGGCTCGGCCTGGGCGCCGCGTTGTTGGGCGAGCCCGAGCTGGTCTTCCTGGACGAGCCGACGTCGGCACTCGACCCCGTGGGCCGGCACGACGTGCGCGAGATCATTCGCGGCCTGGCCGCCCGCGGCTCGGCCGTGTTCTTGAACTCCCACCTGCTGAGCGAGGTGGAGCAGGTCTGCGACCGCGTGGCGGTCGTCGACCACGGGCGCGTGATCGCCGAGGGGACGATGAACCAGCTGCTCGGCGGCACCTCTGTGCGCGTCCGCGCCGGCGGGCTCACGCTGGCGGACAAGAACAAGCTCGCGACGTTCGGCCGCCTCGACGACGAGGGCGAGCACCTCACCTTTGCGGGCCTCGACCCGGACCGCGTCCCGGAGCTGGTGGCCACGATCGTCTCCCTTGGCGGCCGCGTCTACGAGGTGGCGCCGCGCCACCAGACCCTGGAGGACAGATTCCTGCAGCTGCTCGAGGACGAGGAGGACAAGACGTAGTGCCTCCCGTGCTCGTGATCGCGCGACTCACGATCCAGGAGTCGTCTCGGCGCCGGCTGCTGCTCGCGCTCCTGATCCTGACGCTGCTGGTGGTCGGATTTTCGGCGTGGGGCTTCAACAAGATCACAACGGTGACGCGCTCCGACGGTTCACCGCTGCCGCCCGAGCAGGTGTCGTTGATCACCTCGCAGCTCTTGATCGTCGTCGTGTTCATGTTCAGCGGCGTGCTCGCGCTGAGCGCCGCCGTGGTGGCGGGGCCGCTCATCTCGAGCGAGGTCGAGAGCGGGCTCCTGCTGGCGATGCTCGCCCGGCCGGTGCGCCGCAGCGAGGTCGTCATCGGCAAATGGCTTGGCCTCGCCGCCCTGGTCGCGATCTACGCCGCCGGCGCGGGGTCGCTCGAGCTCGGCGCGGTGGACTGGGCGACCGGGTACCTGCCACCCCATCCCGTCGAGCTCCTCGCGCTCGTCGCGGCCCAGGGGCTGGTGCTCCTGTCGCTGGGGCTGCTGCTGTCCACCCGCCTGTCCGGGGTGACAGGCGGCGTCATCGCCCTGGTCGCATGGTTGATGGCCTGGATCGCGGGGGTGGTGGGCGACATCGGGACGGCGCTGCAGAATCAGCCGCTCCAGAACGTCGGCCTGGTAAGCCATCTGCTGGTCCCGTCGGACGCGCTGTGGCGGGGCGCGATCTACACCATGGAGCCCGAGGCATTTCTGGCGACCATGCGCGCCCTCGGCACCGCGGCGCGCGCCAACCCCTTCGTGGCCGTGGACCCGCTGCCCCTGGCTTTCGTGGGGTGGGTCGTGGTCTGGTTCGCGCTGGTGCTGGGCCTGAGCATCCTGAGCTTCCGCCGGCGCGAGATCTGAGGCCCGCATAAAGCGCGTTTTGCGCAAAAACCCGTCCTTAACGGCACCACATGCGGTGTTTTGCGCAAAGGGGGGTCTGGCGACGTCAGGGGTAGAGGCCGCGCTCCCTCGTCGCCCCCGCGACCCGTGAGACCGCCTGCACGTACGCCGCCATCCGCATGTCGACCTTCTTCTCCTTGTGCGTCTTGAGCACCTCACCGAACGCTCGGGAGAGGATCGCCTTCAGCTTCTGATTGACCTCGTGCTCGGACCAGAAGAACGACTGCAGGTCCTGCACCCACTCGAAGTACGACACCGTCACGCCCCCGGCGTTGGCCAGGATGTCCGGCACCAGGAAGATCCCGCGCTCGCGGAAGATCGCGTCCGCCTCCGGCGTGGTCGGGCCGTTCGCGCCCTCGACGATTAGCTTCGCCTTCACGTCGCGCGCGTTGCGCGACGTCAGCTGGTTGCCGATCGCGGCCGGGACGAGCAAATCGCAATCCACGGTCAGCAGCTCCTGGTTGCCGATCTCCTGCGCGCCCGGAAAGCCCTTCAAAGTCTTCTCCCGCGCGCGGTACTCCAGCACGCGTTTGATGGAGAGCCCCAGTGGGTTGTAGATGCCGCCGTAGTCCTCGGACACGGCGACCACGGTGCACCCCGCCTCCTCGAGGAGCTTGGCGCTGACGCTGCCGACGTTGCCGAACCCTTGCACCGCCACCTTGGTCTGGTGCGGCGCGCGGCCGAGGTGCTCCAGGGCCGCGATCGAGCAGATCATCACGCCGCGCCCGGTCGCCTCGATGCGACCCGCCGAGCCGCCAACCTCCAGCGGCTTGCCCGTCACCGACGCGGGCACCGAGTAGCCGAGGTGCATCGACAGCGTGTCCATGATCCAGGCCATGACCTGCCCGTCCGTGTTGACGTCCGGCGCGGGGATGTCGCGGTCGCTGCCAATCAGGATCGAGATCTCCGTGGCGAACCGCCGCGTCATGTGCTCGAGCTCGTTGGGTGAGAGCTCGCGGGGGTTGACGATGATCCCGCCCTTGGCGCCGCCGAACGGGATGTTGACCACCGCGCACTTCCACGTCATCCACATCGCGAGCGCCTTCACCTCGTTCAGGGAGACGTCGGGGTGGTAGCGGATGCCGCCCTTGGCCGGACCGCGGTTGATGTTGTGCTGCACCCGGTAGCCGGTGAAGATCCGCGTGTGCCCGTTGTCCAGCTTGACGGGGAAATGGCACGTGAACTCGCGCTGCACCTCGCGCAAGACCTCGCGCAGCCAGGGCTCGAGCTTGATCAGCTCCGCCGCCTCGTCGAACTGCGACTGGGCCGTTCTCCATTCGTCTGCTTCGATGACGGGCTTCAATGCACTAGCTGTCACGTCGGTCTCTGAATGCGGGGGGCAGTCCCCCCTGATGCGCCAGTTGAGCGAAGCCCAACTGGCGCCCCCCCTGTGCTTCGATGACGGGCTTGAGCTGTGCGGCGCTCACATCAGCACTGATGATCGCGGATATTCCGCGTCTGGATCACAGATCACGTTGATGCACGCGGGGAGTCCGGACTTGAACGCCCGCTCCAGCGCCGGCCGGATCTCGGACGGCCGCTCGACCAACTCGCCGTACCCGCCCAGCGCCTCCACCACCTTGTCGTAGCGCGTCTTCTGGCCGAGGTCGGCGGCGATGCTGGTCCCGAGCATGGTCTGCATCGGGTGCTTCTCCAGGGCCCAGATTCCGTTGTTGCCGACCACGCACACGACCGGGATATGGTGCCGGACCATGGTGTCGAACTCCATCGCGGCGAACCCGAAGGCGCCGTCGCCGGAGAGGAGGATCACCTGCCTGTCGGGGCGCGCCAGCTTGGCCGCCATGGCGTAGCCCGGGCCGGAGCCAAGGCATCCGAACGGCCCCGGGTCGATCCACAGTCCCGGCGCATCGCGCTCGATGAGCCGGCCGGCGAAGGAGACGAAGTCGCCGCCGTCCCCGACGATGATCGCGTCGCGGTCGGCGAAGCGGTCGACCTCGGCGATGAGGCGCGCGGGATGGACCGGCGACGAGTCTGAGGCGGTAATCGTCTCGTCCCGCTTGCGCGCGGCGGTCTCGGTCTCGCGCAGCGCCTCCGCCCACGAAACGTCTCCGGCGCGTCCCTCCATCGCGGCGGCGAGCTCCGCGGTGGCGGCCTTGAGCCGGCCGACAATCGGAGCCCTGTCGACGTCGACGTGGACGATCCGGGTGTCGTCGCCGAAGACCGGCGGCTGGCCGAAGTTGAGCCGGAAGTCGAGGCGGGCGCCAAGTACCAGGACGAGGTCAGCCTCGCGCAGCGCTCTCGACCGCGCGCGGGAGAAGTACAGAGGATGCGACGGCGGCAGCATCCCGCGCGCCATGCCGTTGACGATCAGCGGCAGCCGACCCGCCTCCACCAGCTCGCGCAGCTCCGCTTCGGCGTGCGCCCACCAGACGCCGCCGCCGGCCATCACGACCGGCCTGTCGGCCTCGCCCAGGGCGCGGGCGGCCTCGGCGAGCTGCCCGTGGTCCGGCGGCGGACCCAGGTCCGGCGTCAGGTGCTCGGTCGCCTCCGGATAGTCGGCGGCGCCGAAGAAGACGTCTATCGGGATGTCCATGAAGACCGGGCCCGTGCGCCGGCTCAGCGCGGTGCGCACGCACTCGGCGGCGATCGCGTACGCGTCCTCCGCGTCGGTCACCGTCACCGCCTTCTTGGTCAAGCTGCGCGTGACCTCGACGTGGTCCATCTCCTGCAGCGAGCCCATGCCCCACCGGGAGATCGGCGCGCGGCCGCCGATGACGAGCAGCGGGCTGTCGCCGCCCTGCGCCTGGGCGAGCGCGGTCACCGAATTCGTCACGCCCGGGCCCGCCGTGACGGCGGCGACGCCCACCTCGCGCGTGACCTTGGCCCAACCCTCGGCGGCGAAGGCCGCGGACTGCTCGTGTCGGACGTCGATGAGGCGGATGCCGTGCTCAGTCGCGCCCATCAGCACCGGCCAGATGTGGCCTCCGTTCAAGGTGAAGAGGTGGCTCACCCCGGCGCGCTCGAGGGCGAGGGCGATGAGCTCGCCGGCGTTGCCTGAGTCGCTCACTCGGCGATCGCGAAAGGCATCGCCGGCGTGTTGAACGCCGCCTGCGGCGAGCCCTCGCGCCCGACGACGATCACCCCACCCGACGCGCGCAGCGTCTTGGCGAGGTGGTCGACCGCGCCCTTGGCGACTGAGGCGGGGTCCATGCCGTGCTGCAGCTCGACGACCATCAGGCGCGCCAGACCGAGCCGGATGTATGCCTCACCCTGCCCCGTGCCGCACACTCCTCCGAACCGGTCGTCGGCGTAGAAGCCCGCGCCCGCGATGGGCGAGTCGCCGACGCGGCCGGGCAGCTTGCCAGTCCGGCCGCCGGTCGAAACCGCGACCGCGATGCGGCCGTCCGCATCGCGCGCCACCGCGCCGACTGTGTCCGCGCCCTCGAGCAGCTGCTGCCGCTTGCGGTCGGTGATGAAGAGCGAGGGATCGGCCATCTCCAGGCCGTGCTCGCGCGCGAAGCGTGACGCACCGGACGCGGCCAGGAGGACGTGCCGGCCGTCCTCCATCACGGCGACGGCGAGGTCGATGGGATGGCGGACGTCACGCAGGCACGCGGCCGCGCCGACGCGCAGGCCATCGCCCTCCATGACGCCTGCGTCCAGCTCGACTTCGCCGTCGCTGTTGAGGCAGGCGCCAATGCCCGCGTTGAGCAGGGGCTCGTCCTCCATGCGCCGAACGGCTGCCACCACCGCCGCGAGCGCGCCTGCGCCGATGCGCGCCCAGCCCTCGTCCCGGGAACGCTCCACCGCCGCCTGGCGATCCCCGCGTTCGTTCTCGGGTATGGAGCCCGCGCCGCCGTGGACGATCAGGGCCGGGCGGGCCAAATGGTCCGGGGGTGGCTTAGTAGGCCAGCGTTTCGGGCTCGGGCCAAAGCCCGCGCCGCTCGACGAAGCGGCGCTCGGCGACGCGGCGCTCGAAGGGAGAGACGATCCGCCGGTTGGCGGCGGCCCGCTCCGGGCTGCGGCGCTCGCCAAACCGCCTCTCCACGCCGACCCGCCGATCGGCCTGACGACGCTCCGGGCCGCGTTCCACCTTCTCGCGCTCGACCATTTCCACCGTCCTCTTCTCCGGAGCGCTGATGCTAGCGCACCTTGCGATCGAGCGCCTGCAACTTTTCGTCCATGCGGCGTTCCGAGGCCCTTCGCTCGAGCTCGTCCCGTTCGCCCAGGTCGACGAAGCGGGCGTAGCCCGCCAGGCGGGGGTGGACCTCCTGGACGCGCAGGAACATCTGCTGGGCGACCCAGCGGTACTCGGGGTGACCCTGCGGCGTCGTCCGCAGCTCGCACAGGTGGAAGACCTCGCGCAGGTTGGCGCGGAAGTACCAGCGCACGTGGAAGGCGATCGGCACCACGTACTGGGCCAGCGCTGCACCGAGGTCCCGCTCGAGCCTGTCGTGCGCCGTCGCCGCAGCCTCGACCGCGCTCGCGAAGTCGCCCCCCAATCCCAGCTCCTCGAGGCCTGGCGGGAGGTCGTAGCCCAGAGCCGTGCCCAGAGACTGGCGGTCCTGGGTGAGCATTCGATGCCGGTGCAGGTCGCGGTAGGCGCCGAAGTTGGCCGTGATCTCGAACAGGTACTGCGCGTGCTCGAGCGCCCGCGGCGCGCGCTGGCGCCGGTTCGCACGGCCGGCGAAGAGGGTGTCCAGCACGGTCCCTGGGTCCCCTGCCTGCTCGCCGAGCGGCAAGTTGGAGTTCGGGAAGAGCGCAGCCTGGACGACCTTGCGCTCGGCGTCGGGGTCGAACTCGACCAGGCGCACCGCGGGCGTCGTCGCCGCCGGCTCTCCCCGCCTGGCCAGACTCGCCATGGCGTCGCGCACCCCAGCGATGCGCTCCGCCGAAGGCCGCCCGTACTTCTCGTCGAGAGCACGCCGAACGAAGGCAGGAATCACGAGGGAGAGCTCACGGTGCAGGTCGGTCGCCAGCTGCCGGCATTCAGGCAGCTCGTGGGCAGCCATCTTCGTGATCAGGTACTCGAACGCGCGCCCGTTGCCGAACAGGCCGAGGTTGGTGAGCGTGCCCGCCGGGAGCAGCCCGCGCAGCAGGTCAAGCGCCTTCGCCCGGGTCGCGGACTTCCAGGCCCGGTCGCTCTCGCCCTCCTCCTGCGGAAACTTCTCCCGGATCGCGCTCGTCACCGGCTCGACGAGCCGGCTGTAGGTGGCGAACAGGGCGTCGGCGGCCGGCTCGTAGTCGGAATGGCGAAGCTCGAGCCCGCGGTGGTACAGATACCGGCCATCCCAGCCCGGCCTGTCGAAGCGCACATAGCGCGTCGACTTCTCCAGGGGCGAGATCCCGATCCGGCTGTCCTCGAGCGCCTTGGCGGCGAGGATCGACGCCTCCTCCACGGCGACGTGGGCGCCCGCAAGCTCGGCCACGGAGTCGTCGCCATAGCCCACCAGCACGCGCTCATAGAACTCTTCCGCCCGCCGCACCGCGACCATGTCGTCGTCGGTCGACGCCGGCCCGCCGGCGAGGCGTTCGAAGCCCGATTCGGGCTCGTTGATGAACTCGTCCAGGAGGACGCGACGAAGGCTCTTCTCGGTTCTCGAATAACGAGAGAACAGGGCCCCTTTCACCACCTCGGGCAGGTTGCGCAGGGCGAACACCGGTCGGTCGAGGTTGGTGAAGTAACGACCAAGAGCCTCGGCTTCCGCCTCGGTGAACTGAGCATTCACGCGCATATTCTCTCCCTCTCCCGTTGGGGAGAGGGCCGGGGTGAGGGGCAAGAAAGCAGATATTGTGCCCCGCGGGGCGAAGACCACCACCTATTGGCGCTGTAGCGGAAGTTGTCCCCCGCTTGTCCCCAGCTGTGTTAAAAACCGGCGGCGAAACGCCGACTCAGGCTCGCGCCTTAGTCTGCATGACGTGACGCAGATCGATTGGGTCGAACGGTGGAAGCGCCTCGTCGCCGACCGGGCGACCCTGGCCTCGGGCCACGCCGACTCCGGCTACTGGGACCGCCGGGCGCGCAGCTACGCCGCCTCTACCCACGGCCGCAGCGACGAGTTCCTGCAGGTCCTCGAGCCCTACCTCTCGCCGAGCAAGACCTTGATCGACGTCGGCGCCGGCACCGGTCGCCACGCCACGCCGCTCGCCGAGCGCCTGGAGTGGGTGACCGCCGTCGAGCCCTCGGAGGGCATGCGTGCACACATCCCGCCGCGCGACAACATGACCGTCATCGCGAGCACGTGGGAGGACGCCGAGGTCGCGCCGGCCGACCTCGTCGTCTGCAGCCACGTGATGTACGGGGTCGGGGAGCCGGTTCCGTTTCTCGACAAGCTGCAGGCGGCGGCGCGGGAGCGCGTCTTCGTGATGATGCGCGAGACGGACCTGCCTCACCCCGCGGCCGAGCTGCGGCGACGCCTCGCCGGCGACGCCGGACCACGGCTCCCGAAGTTCAGCGAGCTCTTCATGCTTTTGCTCCAGGTCGGCGTCGCGCCCGACGTCGACTTCATCCGCTACCCGATCGTCACGCGCTACGCGAGCATGGAGGAGGCGCTCACCGACTGCCGCGCGCTGTTCGGCGACGGATGGGATGAGGCGAAGGCGACGCAGATCCTCGACCAGCTCCTGCGCAGGGAGGGCGACGAGCTGGTCTTTGACGGCGGCGTCGCGCTCTCGGGAGTCGCGCATTGGCGACCGCAGAGGACCTGACCCTTCGGCCGGTGAGGCCGGCCGACGAGGCCCGCGTCCTGGAGCTCACCAGGGATGTGTGGGAGGGTCGAGACTACGTCCCGCGCGTTTTCGACCGCTGGGTCTCTGACGCGGGCGCGGAGTTTCAGGCGGCGGAGGTCGACGGCGTCGTGGTCGGTGTGCAGCGCATCCGGCCGTACGCGCCGGGGCTGGTCTGGTACGAGGGCCTGCGCGTGGCAAGCTCGCATCGCCGTCGAGGCATCGCGCGCGCGATGCTCGAGGCGGCGATCGAGGAGGCGCGCCAGCAGGGGTTCCGGGAGATGCGCCTGGCGACGCGCGACCAGCCCGCGGTCAACCTGTTCGAGTCTGCGTCCTTCCGCCGCATGGTCGAGGTCAAGTGGTGGCGGGGACTGCGCGTCGAGGGCGGTGAGCCGGCGCGCATCCCCGACCCGTCTGAGGCCTCGCGCCTGTGGAGCGTCGTCGCCGCGAGCCCAGGGATCGAACGGTACGGCGGCCTGGTGCCCGACCTCGACGGCGCCAGGGAGCACGACGCCACGGAGATAGAGCGCCTCGCGACCCAGGGGCTGGTCCGCGTCGGACCGGGCGGCCGCGCCGTCGCGCTGCTGCGCGAGCCGTGGGGCCAGAACATCGCCGTCTCGCTCCTCGCCGGCGGCGGCGGCGCCCTGCGCGAGCTGCTGATGGCCCTGCGGTTCGAGGCCGACGCCGACGGCCTCCGCCACGTCACGGTCAACCTTCCGCCCGGTCACCCGGCCGAGGAAGACCTGAAGGCCAGCGGATACGATTTCGCGGATGCGGAAAGAAGCGCCTACATCTACGCCTTGATTCTTTGACGGCCCTCACCCCCCACCCCTCTCCCGCAGACGGGAGAGGGGCATGACAAAGCGCTTCGTCATTCTCGGCAACGGCATCGCTGGTCAGACGTGCGCTGAAGATTTGCGCAAGGCCGACAGCGAGGCGTCGATCACGATCATCGCCGCCGAGAAGCATCCGCTCTACAACCGCGTCGCCCTGCCGCGCTACCTGCGCGGCCAGGTGCGCCGGGAAAAGGTCTTCATGCGCACGGCCGAGCAGTCCGCGCAGCAGAGCATCGAGATTCATTTCGAGACGTGGGCGACTGAGGTCGACCTGCGCGACAAGGTCGTCCACACGAACCGCGGCCAGAGGTTCGAGTACGACGCGATCCTGATCGCCACGGGCGGCCGGCCCAAGCCGCCGCCCTGGCCCGGCTCCGCGGACGTGTCCGCGTGCGTCGGCTTCCAGACACTCGACGACACGGACGCGATCATCGAGAAGGCCGACGCGTCGCAGCGTGTGCTGGTGATGGGCGGAAGCTTCATCGGCTACGAGCTCGCCGAGGGCGTGAGCTACCGCAAGAAGGCCCAGGTCACCTGGATCATGCGCGGGCCGTGGTTTCTCCGCTACGTCCTGGACGAGGAAGGCGGCAAGCTCTGCCGGCAGCTGGGTGAGGAGCAGGGCGTGCAGTTCATCACCTCCGACGAGGTGCAGAAGTTCAGCCGCAGCAACGGCCGCTACACGGCCGAAACCGTCAACGGCGAGAAGGTCGAGTTCGACCTGCTCACCTACGGCGTGGGCCTCGATTACTACACCGAGCCGGTGCGCGACCGGGTCGAGATGAACAAGGGCATCGTCACCGACGCCAAGCTGCGCACCTCGGCGCCGGACGCTTACGCGGCCGGCGACATCGCCGTCTTCTACGACCTGATGGTCGAGCGCCACAACCAGATGGGGACGTGGGACAACGCGGAGGCGCACGGACGCGTGGCGGCGCGCAATATGGCCGGCGCGAACGAAGATTTCTTCGACGTGCCGACGTACACGACCACGATGTTCGGCTCCACGCTCGCGGTGATGGGCGTGACACCGGACGTGCAGCCCGGGCTCGAGTCCGTGCGCACGTTCAGCTTCGAGGAGAAGTTCTACCGCAAGCTTTTCTTCAAGGACGACCGGCTCGTCGGCGCGATCATGATCGGACCGCCGAAGGGGCGGAAGAAGCTGATCGAGATCATGCGCTCCAGGCAGAAGATCGAGCGCCCGAAGCAGGAGCTGCTCGACCCCGCAAACCTCAAAGACTGATGGCCCCCGAGTACGCCTTCCTCACCCGCTGGCGCGTCCGGGGCACCGCCGAGGAAGTTTTCGACGTCCTGGCCGACCCGCTCGCCCTCAAGCGCTGGTGGCCGTCGGTGTACCTCGAAGTGCGCGAGCTCAAGCCGGGCGCGCAGCCGAGCGGCGTCGGCCGTGTGATCGACCTGTACACCAAGGGCTGGCTGCCCTACACCCTCCGCTGGAACTTCACGGTCACCGAGTCGACGCGACCTTCCGGGTTCAAGCTCACGGCGCACGGCGACTTCGAGGGCACCGGCGTGTGGACGATCAGGCAGGACGCCGACTTCGTCGAGGCCACCTACGACTGGCGGATCTCGGCTGAAAAGCCGCTGCTGCGCTACGGCACGCCCGTACTGCGCCCGATCTTCGCCGCCAACCACCGCTGGGCCATGGCCCGCGGGCTGGAAAGCCTGGAGCTCGAGCTGCGCCGGCGCCGCGGCGAGACCGGCGTGCCCGAGCCGCCGGGGGCGACTTTCGCGCGCCGCTGAGCGCCAGTTCGTCGTATCGTTTGCCCAAGACAAATGGCTTTCGCCTACAGCGAAACCGCCCAGCAGATCCGCCGTGCGCTCGGATCGGTCCTGCGGGCCCGCCGCGAGGCGGCGCGCCGAACTCTGAGCGAGATCGCGGCCGAGGCCGGGCTCTCGCCCGCCCACCTCTCCGAGGTGGAGCGCGGCCGCAAGGAGGTCTCGACCGAGCGCCTGATCGCCGTCGCCCACGCCCTGGGCGTGCATCCGGCCGACATCTACGCCGAGCTGGCCCGCCTGCTGGGGGCCGAGTCCGAGCGGCGGACGTGGCCCGACGACCCGCCCGTCAAGCTCCGCCTGGCCACGGCTTCGCTACCGTTGGAGGCGCTGCGTAGCGTGGCCGACTTCAGCGCCTACCTGGCGATGGCCAACCCACCGCCGAAACCGAAGGACCGCATCGGGTTTTTGCCCAGGAGGTAAGGGGGACATGCACCTGATCCCGACAGTCATCACCAACGACGGGCGCGGCGAGCGCGCGTACGACATCTACTCGCGACTCCTGAAGGACGGGGTGATTTTCGTCCGCGGGGTCATCGACGACGACATGGCGAGCACGGTCACGGCGCAGCTCCTGTTCCTCGAGAACGAGGCGCCGGACCGCGACATCCAGATCTACATCAACAGCCCGGGCGGCTCGCTCACGGCCGCGCTCTCCATCTACGACGCGATGCAGTACGTCGGCCCGAAGGTCGCAACCCTGTGCACTGGTCTGGCGGCGAGCGGCGCCTCGATCCTGCTCGCGGGCGGCGACCCGGGGATGCGCATGTCGCTGCCGCACGCGCAGATCCTCATCCACCAGCCGTTCACGCAAGGGATCCAGGGCCAGGCGTCGGACATCCAGATCCACGCCCAGGAGATCCTCCGCCAGCGCGAGCAGGTGGCGCGCATCTATGCCAAGCACTGCAAGCGACAGCTCGAGGACGTCGAGCGCGCGATGGAGCGCGACTTCTTCATGACGCCGGAGCAAGCGAAGGACTGGGGGCTCGTCGACCTGATCGTGGAGAAGAACCCCCACTTCGGCGCCCAGCAGGCGGAGCAGGAAAAGGAAAAGGCACCGAGCAAGGCCAAGGCTTGAGGGTCTTGGTCCTCGGCGGGACGCGGTTCATCGGCCGCGCCACCGTCGAGGAGCTCGTCGCCTCTGGCGACGAGGTTCTGGTCGTGCATCGCGGCGTGCTCGAGCCGGACGACATGACGCCGGTCAGTCACCTCCACTGCGAGCGTGCCGAGCTGGGGAAGCATCGGGCGGAGTTGGAAGACTTCGCGCCCGACGCGGTGATCGACTACCGGGCGCTGACACGCAGGGACGCCGAGACCGCGCTGGAGGCCCTCCCAGACGTGGCGCGCTGGATCGTCATCTCCAGCGTCGACGTCTACCGGGCGTTCGGGGCGCTGAACAGCGATGACGAGACCGACCCAGTGCCTCTGGACGAGGAGTCGCCGCTGCGGTCGGAGCGCTACCCGTACCGGGGCAAGATGCCCGGCATGGACGATTACGACAAGCTCGACGTCGAGGACGTGTACCTGCCGCGCGGTGCGACCGTGCTGCGCCTGCCGATGGTCTACGGCGAGCACGATTACCAGCGGCGCGAGGAGTTCCTGCTCCGGCGGATCCGCGCCGGCCGCAAGCGCATCCCCTTTGGGAGCGGGCAGTGGCTCACGTGCCGCATCTACGTGCGCGACGTCGGACGCGCCGTGAGGCTGGCCCTGGAGAAGCCGCTTACCGGCGAGGTGCTGAACGTCTGCGAGGACCGCAGCTTTTCGATGGGCATGTGGTCGCGGATGATCCTCGAGGCCGCGGAGTCCGACGCCGCGCTGGTTCGTGTCGCCGACGAGGCGCTGCCCGAGGACCTGAAGTTCACGGGCACCGTGACCCAGCACATCGCGGCCAGCGCGCGCAAAGCGCGCTCGCTGCTCGCGTGGACGACGTCAGACCCGCACGAGACTTTGCGCAAGACGGTGCGCTGGCATCTCGCCCACCCGCCGGAGGACGCGAGCGACGACTTCGCGCCGGACGACCGCGCGTTAGGCACGCTCTAGAGTTCTCCGCATGGCGCGGAGGTACCGGCCTTTCGATTTCGAGCGCGGCGGGCCATTCGAGCCTGGGCGCCCCTTCCGCGTCCCACCGCCGTCGCGACGCTTCTGGGCGGGCGTGTCCCTCTTCGTCCTCGCGATCTTCGTCTTCGTCGCCGCCAGCCCGGTCGTGACCTTCATCACCGACATCGAGTGGTATGACGCGCTTGGCCTGCGCGGCGTGTTCCTCACGCGGGTCGCCCTGGAGTGGGCGATGTGGCTCGGCAGCTTCGCCCTCGCCTTCCTTTACATCGCCGTCAACGTCTTCATCGCCCAGCGCGTGCGCTCGGGGGGAGCCCTGCGCGCGGTCGGAATCCGCCGCTCCGTGATCCGCAGCCCGGCCGGTTGGGTGAGCCTCGGCGCCGCGGTCGCGGTCGCCCTCATCCTCTCGTTCGGCGCCTCCGCCCAGTGGCAGTCGCTCGCGCTCTTCATGCACTCCACGCCCACCGGCACGACCGACCCGGTGCTGGGCCAGGACATCTCCTTTTATCTGTTGACGCTGCCGTTCCTGCACGTCGTCGGCAACTGGGCGCTCGGGCTTGACTTCCTCGCCATCCTGCTCATCGCCGCTCTGTACGCGTGGCGCGGCGACGCCTTCGACTTCCGCCCGACCGTCGGCGCCCTGGCCCACGTCTCGGTCCTGATCGCGGCGTTCGCCGTGACCCTCGCCGCGACGGCCTGGATCGGGCGCTACGACCTGCTCTTCGCCCACAACAGCACCGTGGTGTGGGGCGCCGCGTACACGGACATCAACGCCCGCCTTCCGCTTTACACGTTCCAGGCCGGGCTTGGCGTCGTGCTCGCGGGCGCGCTGGTCGCGAACGCCTGGCTGCGCCGGCTCTGGGTGCCGGCCGCGGCTGCCGCCGTCTGGATCGCGGTCGCGGTCGTTGGCCAGGCCTACCCGGGGCTGATCCAGTCCCTCTCCGTAACCCCGAACGCCCAGGCCTACGAGCTGCCCTACATCCAGCGTGAGATCGCCGGCACCCAGGCCGCCTACGGCCTGTCCGACGTCAAGGTGAGCAACTTCAGCGGCGACCAGCCGCTGACCGCCAAGGACGTGCAGGCCGACCAGGTCACGGTCAACAACCTCCGGTTGTGGGACTACACGCAGCTAGCCGAGACCTACCAGCAGCAGCAGGCCATCCGCACCTACTACGCGTTCCACGACATCGACATCGACCGCTACACGATCAACGGCCAGTACCAGCAGCTGGAGATCAGCGGCCGCGAGATCGACACCTCCAAGCTGTCGGCGGCGGCCCAGAACTGGACCAACGACCACCTCCAGTACACGCACGGCTACGGCGCCGCCGCGAGCCCGGTCAACGCCGTGGTGGGCGAGGGCCTGCCGGCCTCGGTCGTCGGCGACCTTCCGCCGTCCGGGCCCCTGAAGATCACGCAGCCGGCGATCTACTTCGGCGAGGTTCCCGGCGCCGACGACTACGACATCGCACCGTCGAGCGTGAAGGAGTTCGACTACCCGCTAGGCAGCGGCGACGCGTTCACGAATTACGCCGGGACGCACGGCGTCCCGCTCAACGCCACGAACCGCGCGCTGTGGGCGCTGCGGCTGGGGGACAAGGACCTGCTCGTGACCCAGCAGCTGACGGAGAAGAGCCAGATGCTGTACCGACGCAACATCCGCGAGCGCGCCCAGGAGCTGGCGCCCTTCTTGACCTTCGATTCCGACCCGTACATCGTCATCGTCGACGGCAGGATCTACTGGGTCCTCGACGCGTATACGACGGCTGACACCTACCCGTACGCGCAGGCCGAAGACCTGACCAGTGACTTCAGGATCAACTACATCCGCAACTCGGTGAAGGTCGTCATCGACGCCTACGAGGGCACCGCCGACTTCTACATCGTCGACGCGAAGGACCCGATCATCAAGGCCTACCAGGCGACGTTCCCGGCTCTGTTCAAGCCCATCGACTCGATGCCGGCGGGACTGCGCGCGCACCTGCGCGTGCCCGAAGGACTGTTCAACCTCCAGGTCATCATCTACGCGACCTACCACGTCACCCCCGACGCGGCGGGCGCCAAGGTGCTGTTCGCGCGCGAGGACGTGTGGGCGGTGCCGACGACGCAGAGCGGACCTCGCAGCCAGGCGACGACCATGACCCCTTACTACGTGCTGTTCCGCCTGCCGGGCGAGGACAACCCCGAGTTCCTCTTGATCATGCCGTACACGCCGCTGAACAAGAGCAACCTGGTCTCCTGGCTCGCGGCGCGCAGCGACGGCACCCACTACGGCCAGTACACCGCCTACGTGTTGCCCAAAGACAAGACGATCTTCGGCCCGCAGCAGGTGGCCAACCGGATCAACGCCAACACTCAGATCTCTAGCGACTTCACGCTCTTCGACCAGGCCGGGTCGGAGGTGCAGCAGGGCAACCTCCTGGTCGTGCCGATCGGCAACTCCTTCCTCTACTTCGAGCCCGTCTACCTGCGCGCCAAGCAGACGGCGAGCCTCCCCGAGCTGAAGCGCATCATCCTCGTCGACCAGGACACGGTCGCCTACGCGACCAACCTCGACCAGGCGATCCAGCAGCTGGTGGGAGGGGCCGCGCCACCGACCAACCAGCCGCCGGTAACGACCTACACGCCGCAGCAGGTGGCCCAGATCCAGGGCCTGATCGCGCAGGCGAACGAGCACTACCAGGCGGCCTACGACGCGCTGAAGCGAGGCGACCTGACGACGTTCTCGACCGAGATGGCCAAGGTCGGCCAGATCCTGCAGCAGCTGCAGGCCATCACGGGTGGCACCACGTCGCCGACGCCCTCACCCAGTCCCTCGCCGAAGGCCTCGCCCTCGCCTTAGCCGGGGCGCAGAGGGACGAACAGCACCGGGAACATCGAGCGGTAGCTCACCTCGGCGCCGGAGCGCGTGTACAGGCGCAGGTCCTGCGGCTCCTCGGCGGAGAACGCGACCGGGATGACCAGTCTTCCGCCGTCCGCCAGCTGGTCGACGAGCGGCTGCGGCACGCCCCGCGCCGCGGCGGCGACGAGGATCACCGCGTAAGGCGCGCCGGCCGGCCAGCCGAGGCTGCCGTCGCCGACCGCCACCTCGACGTTGTCGTAACCGAGACGGCGAAGCGTCTCCGACGCGTGCTCCGCCAGTGCGGGCTCGCGCTCGACGGTGACGACGAGGCGGCACATCCGGCTCAATACCGCGGCCGCGTATCCCGAACCGGTGCCGACCTCGAGCGCGACGTCGTCGGGCTGTGGAGCGGCCGCCTGAACCATCAGCGCGACGACCAGCGGCTGGGAGATCGTCTGGCCGCAATCGATGGCGAGGGCGCGGTCTTCATAGGCGTGGCGGCGCATCCGCGGCGAGAGGAACTCTTCGCGGGGCACCGACGCCATCGCCTGCAGCACGCGCTCGTCGGTGACGCCGTGCGGGCGCAGCTGCTCGGCCACCATCCGCTGCGCGGGTGTGCTCATCCGGACGTCCCCGACCCCGAGAGTACAATCACCATCGTTTCCTTGGCGTCGTCCGTCTCCTCCACAGTCCCGCAAAAATGGCGCCGCCCCGTCCGCCAGCGGTCGCGCCTGGTCCGGCGAACCGGACCGGCTCACTCCCGCGTCGAGTTTGCGCATCCGTCCGAGCAGGAGTTCGCGCGCTTCCTCGACTACTACCGCATTCGCTGGCAGTACGAGCCGGTCTCGTTCCCGATCGCGTGGGAGGCCATGCGCGTGGCCGAGATGTTCACGCCCGACTTCTACCTCCCCGAGCACGACCTCTACATCGAGCTGACGACGATGAAGCAGTCGCTCGTCACGCCCAAGAACCGCAAGCTGCGGCTGGTGCGCGAGCTGTACCCCGAGCTCAATGTCCGCCTGCTTTACCGCAAGGACTACCAGCAGCTGCTGGCCAAGGCCGGCTACGGCGCGCTGGAGGTCATCGACCTCCGCAAGGAGGACATCGGCGAGATCCTCATCTCACCCGTCGAGCTGGAGACACGTATACGCTCGCTCGGGCGCAAGATCTCGCGCGACTACCGCGGCCAGTCCCTGGTCGTGGTCGGCGTGCTCAAGGGCGTCACCTTCTTCCTCGCCGACCTGGCGCGGCAGATCAAGGTCCCCTTCGTCCTCGATTACGTGGACCTGCAGCGCTTCGCCGGCGCGCTTCCGCAAGACCGCGTCCGCATCGTGCGCGACATCGACTACCCGATCGAGGGCCGGCACGTACTCCTGGTCGAGGACATCATCAACACCGGCTTCACCGTCGACTACGTCCTCGGCGAGCTCCGGCGCCGCCAGCCGGCGTCCCTCGAGGTCGCGACCCTGCTCGACCGCCCACTGCGCCGCCTTGTCAAGATCCCGCTCAAGTACGTGGGCTTCCAGATCCCGAACGACTACGTCGTCGGCTACGGCCTCGACTACCGCGAGCTCTACCGCAACCTGCCGTTCATCTGCACCCTGCGGGCGAGCGTCCTCGACCTGCCGGCCCGCCTCGAAAGCCCGCGCCAAGCCTGAGCCCCGCCTCGCGTCTGGCCCGCCTCCTGGACTGGATGGCCGGGCGTGACTTCGACGACCTCGTCGGCTCGGGATTGTTAAAGGAAGTGGAAGAGGTCGTGGTCGACGCCTACCTCTCGGTCCATCCCGGCGCGGCGCGGCCGGACGCCTATCGGTGGCTTCGCTACGAGGATCCCGAGCCGGTGGCGCGGCTGGCGGACGGCGTCAGGAGGCTGCGGACAAAGGGTGCAGATTTCGACGCCCGGGCTGTGGACAAAGCTTGCGCAAAGGCCGGCGAACGGGGGCTTTCGAACTGAGCCCGCCGTGTGGAGGTTCTGGGGAAAAGTAATGCCCCAAGAGACCTTCCTGTTTACCCTGAAGTCCCCTATGCGTTTTTCGGTTTCCATCCCGGGTTGCCCCGGACCTTCCACCTACTCGACGTTCGGTATCCTCAGGTTTACCGTACTCAGCCGCTTGGGGCGTCGCGAAAGTTAACAGGGGCCAAAGAACACGTCAACAAAGAAAAAAATCGAATCGCCAGGCAAATCCTGGTGGCTTGACACAGTGATGTCGGAGTCGTTAGAGGAGGCACCGAACGCATGCGAGAGGTAGTGATCGTAGAGGCGGTCCGCACGCCCATCGCGCGCGGAAAGAGCAGCGGCAAGCTCCACGAGGTCCATCCCGTGGTCCTCGGCTCACTGGTGCTGAAAGAGGTCGTGCGCCGAGCGGGCATCGAGCCCGACCAGGTCGAGGACGTCGTCTTCGGGTGCGTGGGCCAGGCCGGCGAGCAGAGCCTCAACATAGGGCGCAACGCGTGGCTGACCGCGGGTTTTCCCGTGACCACGCCCGCGACGACCGTCGACCGCCAGTGCGGCTCGAGCCAGCAGGCCATCCACTTCGCGGCCAACCTCATCCAGTCGGGCGTGTGCGACATCACGATCGCCGGCGGTGTCGAGTCGATGAGCCGCGTGCCCATGGGCTCCAACGCGGTCTCGCCCGGCACGCCGTTTCCGCCCGAGCTGATGGAGCTCTACGACCTGGTGCCGCAGGGTATCTCCGCGGAGCTGATGGCGCGGAAGTACGGGGTCTCGCGGCGGGAGATGGACGAGCTCAGCGTCGAGAGCCACCGTCGCGCGCACGAGGCGACGGAGATGGGCTACTTCGCGTCCCAGATCCTGCCCGTCGACATCTCGAACGGGCAGCACGAGATCTTCAGCCGCGACGAGGGCATCCGCGGCAACGCCACCTACGAGTCGACCGCCGCGCTCGCCCCGGCCTTCAACCCCGAGCACTCGATCACCGCCGGCAACTCGAGCCAGATCTCGGACGGCGCCGCGGCGGTGATGCTGATGTCGCTCGACAAGGCGAAGGAGCTCGGCATCAAGCCGCGGGCGCGCATTCGCGCCCAGGCCGTCGTCGGCACCGACCCTGTTCTCATGCTCGAGGGGCCGATCCCCGGCACCGCCGCGGTCCTGAAGCGGGCCGGCCTCGAGCTGCAGAGCATCGACCTGTTCGAGGTCAACGAGGCGTTCGCGTCGGTGGTGCTCGCCTGGCAGAAGCAGACGGGCGCCGACCTGAAGAAGACCAACGTCAACGGCGGCGCGATCGCGATGGGGCATCCGCTGGGCGCCTCGGGGGCGATCCTGATGACGCGCCTGCTGCACGAGCTGGAGCGCCGCGACGGGCGCTACGGCCTGGAGACGATGTGCTGCGGCGGGGGACTGGGAACGGCCACGATCATCGATCGCGAAGTTGAGTAACACCTTCCGGGCGCTGGGCGAACTCAGGCCGTACGTGCTCCTCGACGGCATCACCGCGCGGGCCGTCAACGGCGAGCGGATGACGATGGCAGTGGTGGACCTGGATCCTGATCTCGTCATGCCCGAGCACCACCACGAGAACGAGCAGCTCGGTTTCATCATTACCGGGTCGCTCACGTTTCACATCGGCGAAGAGGTGCGAGAGCTTGGCCCGGGGGACACGTACTTGATCCCCAGCCATGTGCCGCACCACGTTGTCGTTGGGCCCGATGGCTGCACCGTCCTCGACGTGTTCGCGCCCGTCCGTGCCGACTGGGAGTCGGCGAAGCGACTAGCGCCCTCGCCGGGCCGATGGCCGTAGATGTCTGGACAGGGCGGGCGAGTCGACCACGTAGCGCAGTAGCCGCTTCTCCCACACACCGGTGCCGCCGACGCCGACCCGGGCCGTGACGTATACGTGGCGCTTCGGCGCCCCGTCGTCGACGACGTAGAGGTCGGGAGGCAGCAGCGCCGCCCCGTTCAGCGCGGCGTCGATGCCGAGGGCGCGGGTGAGGAGTCCAGGCCCGCCGCACCGACCAACCCCAGGGCCGGGCTCCAGGGCGCGCACCAGCACGGCCTGGGGCATTCCGGCCTCGCGGGTGACGAAGTTGAGGCACCAGTGCATGCCGTAAGTGAAGTAGACGTACGCGTGGCCTGGCGGCCCGAACATGACCTCGGTCCGCGCCGTCCGCCTTCCTCCCCGCGAGTGCGCGGCTAGGTCGTCGGGGCCGAGGTAAGCCTCGACCTCCACGAGCCGCCCCCAGAGGACGCGTCCGTCCACCTCGCGCACGAGCACCTTGTCGAGGAGGTCGCGCGCGACCTCGCGCGTGTCGCGGGCGAAGAACGAGGCGTCGAGAATCTCCCCCTCAGGACGTGGGGGTCTTCTCTCGCTCAGGCTCTCGCTTCTCCAGCCTCTTGCGGGCGGCATGCCGGCGGCGCTTGTCGACGTACAGCGCCTTGTCCGCGGCCTGGTACATCGCCTGCCAGTCGAGTCCCTGCCGCCAGGCGGTGATGCCGATGCTGAACTCCACCGGGACAGGGAGCTTGGACGTGCGGTTCAAGTGCTCGAGCGCCTCGCGGACGCGGAGGCCGACCTCGCGCGCGTCGCGCTCGTCCGCGTCGGGCATGGCGACGCCGAACTCGTCGCCACCGAGCCGGCCGCACGTGTCGGTCGCGCGCACGGCTCGCTGCAGCTCCGAGGCGAGGACGCGGATCGCCTCGTCGCCGACGTGGTGGCCGTAGGTGTCGTTGATCTCCTTGAGGTTGTCGAGGTCGATCATCATCAGCGCCAGCCGGCGCTTGTGCCTCTCCGCGGACGCGACCGCGCGGTCAATCGCGCGCTCGAACTCGGGCCGGTTGGCAAGCCCGGTGAGATAGTCGGTCCGGGCCTCCTTGGTGTGCTGGCGCGCACGGTCGAGCGCGACGGCGATCTGGTCGGCCACGGCGGCGACGAACTCGAGGTCGCTCGACTCAAAGGTGCGCGGGAGCCGCGTTGCCACCGTCATCGCCCCGAGGAGCACACCCTTGGTCCGCAGCTCGGCGCGGATGGCGCTCCACTCGCCGGCGATGCGGTCGACGCGCGACTCCGCCGGGCCGGAGGAAGTCTCGACGACCCGGCTCGGCCCCTCGCGGCCGGTCTGGGAGAACTCCTCCTCCTCGCCCTGCTGCATCCCGATCGTCTTCGCCAGCTTGAGCCGGGCGCCCTCGCGCACCCACACCGCGCCCGCCTGGAGGCCGAGCACCTTCAAGGTCTCGCGCAAGCCGACCTCGGCGATCTCGTTGACGTCCAGCGAGCGGCCGAGTGCGCTGGCGATGTGATACAGGCCGTGCAGCTCTGTCTGACGGGCGCGGTGCTTGGTCTCGGTGTAGTCGAGATAGCCGCGGATGAAGCTTGAGTTCATGTGCTCGATGACGTCGCCCACCCGGCTCTGGGCCAGGAGCATCACCTCGTCGGCGTACTGGTTGTCCCCGACCTGCTCCGTCACCCGCGCCACGACGGTCCGGCGGAAGACGTTCAGGCCTTCGATGAGCGACTCCAGGGGCACGCCGCGCTCGGCATAGCGGCGGGCAAAGTCGCGAGCCTGGGTGTAGTACTCGGGCCAGGGGATCTTGGCGTCCAGGCGGAGGGAGCGGAAGAGCGCCTGGAGGAGGGTCCTGGACATCCTGGCCAGCTCGTCGATGGAGCCGTCCTTGTAGCCGGCGAGGAGCTCCGGCTCGATCGCGTGGATGGCCTCCGCGGCCACGATCCCGCTCTCGGTGGCGTCCTCGGCAAGGCGGTCGGCCACCTCCCCGAGGAGATCACTCGCCCGCTGGGTCATATCGGCGCACTATAGAGTGACTGAAGGTAATTCGAGCACTGGCGAGACGTGCTAACCAAATATGTAAGAGGCAGTGATGGCAACAGTTACCCGGGGATCGTTGGAAAAGATTGAAGAGGCGCTGGGCGGGGACGCCCGCGACCTCCTGGAGCACAGGTGCCAGACGGTGCCCAAAGAGGAGCTCCACCTGCCCGGCGGCGACTTCGTCGACCGGGTCTGGAAGGACAGCGACCGGCCCACCCGTGTCCTCCGCAGCCTGGAGTCGCTCCTCGACCACGGGCGGCTGGCCGGCACCGGCTACCTCTCGATCCTGCCCGTGGACCAGGGCATCGAGCACGCGGCCGGGGCCTCGTTCGCCGCCAACCCGATCTACTTCGACGGCGAGAAGATCGTGCGGCTGGCGATCGAGGGAGGCTGCAACGCGGTGGCCTCGACCTTCGGCGTGCTGGGCTCGGTCGCGCGCAGGTACGCGCACAGGATCCCCTTCATCTGCAAGCTCAACCACAACGAGCTGCTCACCTACCCGAACCACTACGACCAGATCCTGTTCGGCACGGTCGAGGAAGCCTGGAACATGGGCGCGGTGGCGGTCGGCGCGACCATCTACTTCGGCTCCCCGGAGTCAGACCGCCAAATCCAGGAGATCGCGGTCGCCTTCCACGAGGCCCATGAGCTGGGGATGGCGACCGTGCTGTGGTGCTACGTCCGCAACAACGCCTTCAAGAAGGATGGCAAGAGCTACGAGACGGCGGCCGACCTCACCGGACAGGCCAACCACCTGGGCGTCTCGATCGAGGCCGACATCATCAAGCAGAAGCTGCCGGACACCAACCGCGGCTTCGAGGTCATCGGTTTCGGCAAGACGGCGCCCGCGGTCTACGACAAGCTATCAAGCGACCACCCGATCGACCTCTGCCGTTATCAGGTGATCAACAACTACATGGGGCGAGCGGGCCTGATCAACTCGGGGGGTGAGAGCAAAGGCGCGTCAGACCTGAAGGAGGCTGTCCGCACCGCCGTGATCAACAAACGCGCTGGCGGCATGGGTCTGATCAGCGGCCGGAAGTCATTCCAGCGGCCGATGAAGGAGGGCATCGAATTACTGCACGCAATCCAGGACGTGTACCTGAACCCGGCGGTGACCATCGCGTAAAGCTCGCGTTCCTGGGTAGCGGCGCGGCCTTCTCGCTGGACCGCTACAACGGGGCCGTCGTGGTCGACGGCCGCGTGCTCCTGGACGGCGGTGCGCCGCTGCTGCCGCACATGCACCGCCTGGGCGTCGACCCGGGTGACATCCAGGTCGTCTTCCTCACCCACTTTCACGGCGACCACACGCTCGGCTTGCCGCCCTTCGTGCTGCACCGCGTCTTCGTGGATCGCCGGCCAATCACCTTCGTCGGGCCTTCGGGCGTGGAGGAGCACCTGGAGAAGCTGTGGGAGGTCAGCTGGGGACCCGACTGGAAGCGCGTCATGCGCCCGCAGTTCAAGGTCAGGTACGTGACCGCCAAGGCATCGGGCACGGCAGTGGGCGTGAAGTACGAGACGGTTCGCCTCGACCACGGCACGATGGGAAGCACGGGTTACCGCATCCACGTCAACGGGAAGGTGGTGGCCTACTCCGGCGACACCGAGCCGACCGCGCCGCTCGACAAGCTCGTCGACAACGCCGACGTCGCCATCGTCGAGGCGACCGGGCCCGGCGACGTCTTCAGCCACATGAGCTGGGAGTCGGCGCGGAAGCTGCGACGGCGCCACCCCGGCACGCGTTTCTTCTTCAACCACGTTTATTCGGGGTCAGTCATCGGCGCGGTGAAAGACCTGCAGGTGGTCGAAGTCTGAGGCCGAAGGTCACCCCGGCGGCGCTGATCGGCGCGGCCGCGGGCGGCATCGCCGGCGCGGTCGTCTTCGGGGCCCTGGTGGGTTTCGGCAGCCTGCTGTCGAGCCGGGTCGGCAACCCGCTCCCCCTCGTGGTCCTGGTGATCGCCGGCGCCTACGCCGGGTGGCTGCTGGGCGTGATCGTCTTCGGAGCTGTGCGTGGCGGAAACGACAACAAGACCTCTCCTTGACCGGCTCGGCGTCAAACCCGGGGCGAAGGTCGCGTTGGTGAACCTCGACGACCCTGGGTTCGTCAAGCTGCTGCGGCAGCGCACGTCCGACATCGTCAAACGCAAGCCACGCACGCCATGCGACGTGGTCTTCGTCGGTGCGGAAGAAGTGCGCGACCTCGAGCGCCTGGCCGAGGTCAAGGCCTGGATCGAGCCCAACGGCGCCGTCTGGGTCATCCGGCCGAAAGGCGGACGCGGCGCGCTTCGCGAGCTCGAAGTGATGGGCGCGGGGCTCGCGGCGGGGCTGGTCGACAACAAGATCGCGAGCTTCTCCGACACGCACAGCGCGATGCGATTTGTGTTTCGCTTGAAGGACCGACCCAGATGAAGATGACCCTGCGGATCCGCGCCGGCGAGCCTACAGACGTACCCCTGATCGCGGAGCTGATCCGCGCCCTGGCCCAGTACGAGCGGCTCGAGCGCGAGGTGACGATGACCGAGGAGAAGCTCGACCGCGCGCTCTTCGGGCCCAGGCCCTACGCGGAGACGCTGATCGCCGAGGACGGGGGCGGCAAGGCCGTCGGGTTCGCTCTCTTCTTTCACAACTTCTCGACGTTTCTCGCCCAGCCGGGGATCTACCTGGAGGACCTCTTCGTCCTGCCGGAGCACCGCGGCGCCGGCATCGGCCGGGCGCTGCTGGAGCGACTCGCCCAGATCGCGGTCGAGCGCGGGTGCGGGCGCATGGAGTGGGCGGTGCTGGACTGGAACGAAAGCGCCATCAAGTTCTACGAGCGGCTGGGGGCCAGGCCGAACTCCGACTGGACGATTTACCGCCTGACCGGCGAGCCCCTGCGGGCAGTTGCCGGAAAATAGCTCCCGCATGGGCGTCGACGTGCGCCGGCCGAAGCCGCTCGACACGCACCCGGGGGAAGAGATCCTCGCGTGGGCGCGGTCCCAGCTCGAGATTGCGCGCTCGATCCTCGACAACCCCGGCGGCGGCCTGCTGTTCGCGACCCAGACCATCGGCCAGGTGCGTTCCGGTCTCGCCGAGCGCGACGAGGCGCGCTGGAGTGAGGTCGTCGGGCTGCTTGGGCGCGCCGAGGACGCCGCCGTGCACCGCGAGTTCGTGACCGCGCGCAAGCTCCTGGACGACGCCGCCGCGGGGATCGGTTAGACCGCGACTGACCGGCATGTTGGAGGCGCCAAGCCCTCGATAGTCGCGACTAACGCGCATCCCGCCGGCGCTAAACCCTCGATAGTCGCGACTAACGCGCATGCCGCCGCGCAAAACCCTCGATAGTCGCGACTAACGCGCATGCCGCCGGCGCTAAACCCTCGATAGTCGCGACTAACGCGCATGTTGGCGGCGCTAAACCCTCGATAGTCGCGACTATCAGACCCCTTAGGAGGCCGCGGCCTCCAGCGTCGCCTCGAATCCCTTCGCGCCCTCGTGCCCTGAGAACGGACCGACGCCGGGCAGCGTGACCCCCGCCTCGCGGTAGCGCCGGACCGCGTCGCGCACCCGCTCCTCGTCGCCGATCCCGGCCAGCTCGTCCAGCACGCGCTCGCCGACCTTCTCGGCGTCGAGCTCGTCCTTCAGGCCGCTCGCGTCCATCATCTTTCGGTAGTAGGGAAGGCCCGCGTACCGCGCCACCGTCTTGCGGAAGACTTCGTTGGCCGCGGCGCGGTCGGTTGTGAGGCAGACCGGCACCGCGGAGACCACCTCGAAGCCGTCCATCGACCTGCCCACCTTCTGCCGCCCCCGGGCGATCGTCGGCACCACCACGTCGCGCACGTACGCGGGTGTGCACATCCAGAGCACGACCCCGTCTGCGATCTCGCCCGCGAGCTCCAGCATGCGCGGGTTGAGGGCCGAGATCATGATCGGCAGGTCGGCCCGGTGCGGCGCGGAGTAGGCGCTGCGCGCGGTGAAGTGGCGGCCGTCGAAGCCGGCTCCGCCGTCGCGAAGCGTCGTGCGCACGATGGTCAGGTACTCGCGCATCGCCTCGACCGGGTCCTCGAGCTTCAGGCCCCACATCCCTTCGACGGTGACCTTGTGGCTGATTCCGATGCCAAGGATGAACCGTCCGTGGGAGACCTCGTCGAGGGTCGCCGCCATCTGCGCCATCGCGGTCGGGTGGCGCGTGTAGATCGGCAGCACGCCGGTGCCGAGCTTGACGCGCGCAGTGGCGTGGGCGTAGGCCGCGAGCACGAGCGCGGCGTCGCGCGCGTCGGGCATCTGCGTCGTCCACACCGATTCGTAGCCGAGCTTCTCCGCGGCCTTGGCACGCGCGATCGATTCGTCGAGGGTCCGGACGGCGGGGTTGAAGACGGCAAGCCTGGTCATTCCCGGACAATCTAGCCCGTGCACCTAGAGTCAGGGAAGGCGGATCTGCCGCCTGTGCACCGAATCTCTAGCCGAGGCCCGCGCCCCTGACTCTTGCGCAGGCATTGTTCATGGGCCTGCTGCAGGGCGCGAGCGAACTGTTCCCGGTTTCCTCGTTGGGCCATGCGGTGCTCGTCCCGAGCCTCCTCCACTGGAGCTTTCGCCAATCCGACCCATCGTTCGTGCCCTTCCTCGTCCTCCTCCACCTCGGCACGGCCACCGCGCTGCTCGTCCTCTACCGGACGCAGTGGGTCGCCATCATCCGCGGCTTTTTTCTGGCCGCGATCGCGGGCCGAATCCGCAACGACTCGGAGCGCCTCGCGATGCTGCTGCTCGTTGGCACCATCCCGGCGGCGGTGCTCGGGGTCTTCCTCGAGAGCAGGATCAAGAGCCTCTTCGCCTCGCCCTACGTGGCGGCGATCTTCCTGATCGTCAACGGGCTCTTGATGCTCGGCTTTGAGATCATGCGGCGCCGGGCCGAGCGGGGAGCGTCGCGCGCGGAGCAGGAGTCGCATTTCGGCGATGCCGAGCGCATCAGCTTTCTCGCCGCAGCGATCGTCGGCGCGTGCCAGGCGTTGGCGTTCGTGCCTGGCATCTCGCGCTCGGGCATCACCATCGGCGGCGGGCTGGTTGCGGGCCTGCGTCACCAGGAGGCGGCTAGGTTCTCCTTCCTGCTCGCGACGCCGGTCATCCTGGGCGCCGGCCTCGTCGAGGTGCCTGAGCTCTTCAAGAGCGGCATCCCGCTCGCCGAGTACTTCGCCGCCGCGGTGCTGTCCGGCATCGCCGCCTACGCGAGCGCGCGGTTCCTGCTCCGCTACTTCCGCTCGGGCCGGCTCGACCCGTACGGGTTCTACTGCGTCGCCGCCGGCCTTGTCGGCCTGGCTTTGTTACATTTCAATCCGTGACCAGGTCGAGCCCGGTCGCAGTCGCGCTGGGGGTGCTCGGGGTCGTGTTCATCATCGTCGCGGCGCTCTACGCGCTCGGCGTGCTGCAGATCGCGACGTCGTCCACCTCGGGGCCGCACTACAAGCACGCGATCCTGTTCGCCGTGCTGGCGGTCGCGAGCTTCGTCGCCGCGAACTTCGCCCGACCGAAAACCGCGGCTTAGACGTTCGCCGGGATCCGCTCCGGGACCTGACGCCCCGTAAGGTCGCGCTCGCCGACCTTGACGTCCTCGTGGTACACGGCGTCGGCGTTGACCTTCCATGGATCGAGCACCGAGCCGGTGGCGATGCGCCGTGCCACGAGCAGCGCGGTCATCATCGAGTGGTCCTGGTTGTTGTACTTGTGCATGCCGTTACGGCCGGCCAGGTGCAGGTTGGGAAGCTCGCGCGCGAGGTAGTCGCGGACCACGCCGACCTTGACCTGGTACGCGTCGTCATAGACGGGATAGGCCTTCTGCTGGCGCACGACGACTCCGTCGAACACCTCGCTGGCCTGGCAGATGCCGAGCTGCGCCAGCTCTTTCTTCGCGAGGTCGATGAGATCCGCGTCCGGCGCCGCCCACAGGCCGTCGCCCTCGAAGCAGAAGTACTCGAGGCCGAGGCAGGTCTTGGCGTGGTCGGGAACCATGTCCGGGCTCCAGTTCTTGAAGTTCTGAATCCGGCCCACACGCACCGTGGGGTCGTGGATGTAGATCCAGTTGTCGGGGAAGACCGACGCCCGGTCGATCATCAGCGCGATGCTGATGAAGTCGCGATAGCCGAGACTGTCCGCAGCCTTGCGCACGTGCTCGGGCGCCTGCGGGTCGAGGCGCGCGACGAGCTCGCGGATCGGGATGCTGGAGATGAAATCAGTACCCTGGTGGCGCTCCTCACCGCTCGATCCGGCCGTCACGACCGACG
>Ga0209057_1000708_pt1 | contig 28981 bp, 27 predicted proteins | sample GraSoiAngelo_146_FD_185903 | JGI IMG/M metagenome (GOLD analysis project Ga0209057, IMG submission 185903) | Grasslands soil microbial communities from the Angelo Coastal Reserve, California, USA - 14_1009_05_30cm (SPAdes) (version 2) | ecosystem: Environmental > Terrestrial > Soil > Grasslands ... | reverse complement strand
CGTGCCGCGCTGAAGCGACCAGATCGAGATGACGCCGTACGCGACGAGCGGCACTACTGCGGCAAGCGCGAGCAACAGCGCGAAGCGATGCGCGATGTGCCGGATTCTCAAAGCCATCCGGATCTAATTTCGGCTAGCGAACCTCGCGTCATTATTACGCGGAGACCAGAGTCGGATCGTACTAATTACATCACGTCCGTTTTCAGGCGGAGGAACAGCGAAACGCTTGCTGATGGCGCGTGCGCGTTCACTCCAGGCGAGGAAAATCGCCGGCGGATCATCAAGGAAGGCCTGCTGGAGGCTGCCGACGCCCTGTCGGTAATTGTCCTCGTCTGCGGCCTGACCAATTCGGTCGAATCCCGAATCTATCGTGCCGTTTCCAAACCCGCCAAGGTTATTCTCGGTACGCGAGTCCCACAGGGACCACACGCGCAGCATCGTCGGTCCACTAACGAAGTCAATAAGCACGGCGTCGAACTTTCCCGTTCGTTCTGCTTCAAACAGCCGGTCCGTTGGCATTCCTTGTACGTCCATCTCGACACCGACGGCCTGAAGTTGCCGCCGCACCTCCAGAGCAAGGCGCTCGTACATCGCATCGGCAGGGATGAGGCACGTAAACCGAACAGGAATCTTCGGCTGGGCACGACCTGCAAGCAGCTCGGCGGCGCGCGCGGGGTCGAATTCGAATGTCGCGACGGGGGGCGGGAGCGCCCAGTATCGCGGCCAAACCGGCCCCGACGATGGAACGCCATGACCGTTCAGCGCCTGCCGGACGATTTCGGCCCGATTGATGGCCATGTTCAGCGCCCGACGGACATCACTCGATCGAAGAGCAGGTGTCCTCGGGTTGAAGGCAAGCACGTATTGATAATGTCGAGTGTAGGCGAAAACGGCAACCGTCGTGGAGCTCTGGAGAGAATCTAACGCGTCGGTTCCGACTTCCCACAGCATGTCGATTCGGTTTCGCAGCAGTTCAGCCCACGCCGTGCGAACAGCAGGAAAGCTCGTGACTTCAACTTCATTAATTCGTGGGGACCCGAGGTAATAATTAGCATTCGCTCGTAACGTGGCAGCGTTTTGCGCCGCGATGAAGGGCCCGGTACCAACGATCGAGCCACCAGGCTTTCGAATCGTCACTTCAAGCATTTCCTGCCAGAGCGGCGATGGGCTTCTGAATGTGATCTCGATCGTGCGGTCGTCGATTGCCTTGATTTGTTCAACGTTCTGCGCGAGTGAGCCCCAAAAGGATTTCAGGCCTTCCGGAAGCGCGCGTACGAGCGCATTCGAGTCCAGGATGGTGCCATCGTGAAACTGCACACCCGATCGGAGGGTGAGCAAGAGCGACCGTCCGCCGTTTGCGAAAGACCATTTTTCGGCTAGGACGGGTTCGAGGCGACCGTCTTCTCCGACACGGACCAGACCTTCCACGGTAAGGAGTTGACTCAACTGACGAAGGCCGGCGATTGGATTGCTCGCCGAGAGTTGAGCCGTTCCGACGCGCAAAATGCCCGACGCCGTATCGGCGCGTGATGCTGGGAGCTTTCGGCACGATCCGATAGCGATCGCTACGGTCGATAGGGCGGCTGTAACGATCGCTAGGCAGATCCTACCCTCGCGGCACTTGCCGCGGTGATGCGGCATGTTTACTTCTTGTTCATCGGCGGATCGTCGACCATCTGGACGCAGAAACCGGTCGGCTTACGGTTCGTCGCCTTGTTGATCACTTTGATTTTCATGGCTATTTCTCCTTATGCGACCTGGGGGGTCGCTTCGTTTCTGGCGATTTCATGCGCCAGGGACACGAGTGCCGATTCAAAACTTGGCTTGTGACATGTCGGCAGGTTCATGTCGCCAAGCTGAGAGTACGAAGCTGCGACGCACCCACCGGCGCAGACCGGGATGAACGCGCAGTCACCGCACTCTTTCCATGGATGCAGTCGGTTGAACCGCTCGAGCGCCGTCTCGCGCCACGAGTCCTTGCGGTCGTCGATGTGGCCGGTCGACAGCGCGAGCTGGCCGGTGAAGCCGGGGCACGCGTAGAGCGAGCCGTCCGGGCCGATCGTGTGCGCGTGCTGTTTGTGCACGTGGCACGGACCGTTGTGCACGCCGTCGTGCGTCGGGAAGCCGAGGCGCTTGGTGTGCTCGCGCACCATCGACAGCTTGTCGTCGAGCACGTTGCACGAATCGCACGCGCGGCCGGCCCCCGAGCCGACCGATGTCATGCACGTGCCGTTGAAGCTGTCCTTCGCCGCGATCGGCGTCAACGGGATGATGCCCTTCGCCGACACGGGCTCGGTCCGGACGATCGGTTTGAAGAAGACCTTCGACAGCTTGTCGGCGAAATCCTGCTCGTGCAGGAAGTCGAGCAGCGCCGGAAAGCTGTCGACCGAGCTCTCGTCGAAGTTTCCGCCGACCGCGATCCGGCAGCGGCCCGCGACCTTCCGGATGTTGTCGATGATGCGATCGAACGTTCCCTGTCCGCCGCGGAGCGGGCGCATCCGGTCGTGCGTGTTCCGATCGCCGTCGAGCGTGATCTTCACGCCGTTCAGCCCCAGCGGCGACATGCGATCGACAACGTCCGGAGTCAGCAGCAGCCCGTTGGTGATGATGTTGACGTAGTGCGCGACGCCCCGTTCCCGCGTTGCCTTCCACAGCCGCTCGGCGATCGCGTACATCACCGGCAGATTGAGGAGCGGTTCGCCGCCGAAGAACGTGAGCACCAGCTTCTCAGGGCGCACACGATCGAGCTCGCGCTCGATCCAATCGCCGACGCGGCTCGCCGTTTCGAGCGACATCCGATCGGCGCGCTGGTTGTAGTCGGCGTGATCGCCCTGGAAGCAGTAGTCGCAGGCGAAGTTGCACTGCAGCGTCGTCAGAATCGTGACGTTCAGCTCCGTCGCGTCGCTCTTCACCTCGGACAGATACTGATCGAGCGCGCGCCGGTCGGCGTCGCGGCTCTCGACCAGGAATCCGTTCTCGTGCAGGAGCGCAAGCGCTTCGAGCTCGTCCTCGTCGTTCCCGACCATCGCGTCGCTCGACCGATCGAGCAGGGCGGCGACGTCGCTCGACACGACGAGCTGGGCGTCGGTGAGCGTATTCATCAGGAAGATTTCGCCCCGCTCATCGAGCGTCACACGGAGGTTGAACATCGACGACTGCATCACGCTCCCAACTACATCCCGAAACGATGTTGCTTGGCCGAGATGAGAACCGAATCGTGTTTATAAATGATGAGGACCGTAGTGCCATGGAATAGCAACCGATGTTCCATGACGAATGGCCGCACGAATCGCGGGTTTTCCTAACGATTTCTTGCGTCGCCATTAAAGGTCCGAAACGGTTCAGGTCCGGAACTTGGCGGCTCAGGTAAAGGATTACCCGGGTGAGGTTTGAGAGGCCGCGCGCGGGTCGCGATTACTGGCGCAAAATCAGCGAATTATACGGGAGAAGACAAGCGGTTGTCCGGTCAGGCCAAATTATTGGCCTCCGTAATTCCCTTCGCGTAATGTTTATCCACCGCGTAATCTTTTCGCGAGCTGTCGCACTTCCAGTTTATCCATCTTGTATTTCAAAGTGCTCAGCGGTACTCCGAGATATTCCGCGGAGGCAGTGACGTTCCAACCATTTTTTTCGAGCGCTCGAAGAATGAAGTTTCGCTCGAACGTGTTCGTCGCATCTTCGAAGAGATTCGCCGATCGCACTGTTCCTTCGGGCTCCAGCTGCGCGAAGTGGAACTCGAGCGGCAGATCTTCTTCCGAGATGTAGTCCTTGTCGCTGACCGCGACGAGGCGTTCGATCAGATTCTCCAGCTCGCGGATGTTGCCCGGCCACCAGTACTTCTTCAGGACCGACATCGTCGGGTCGGTGATGCCCTGGATTCGCTTGCGGAAGCGGGCGTTGTAGCGCCGGAGGAAGAAGTCGACGAGCTGCGGGATGTCTTCGAGGCGGTCGCGGAGCGGCGGCAGCTTGATCGGGATGACGTTGAGCCGGTAGAACAAGTCTTCGCGGAAGCGTCCGTCCTTGACGGCTTTTTCGAGATCGATGTTGGTTGCGGCAATCAGCCGGAACTCGGTTTTGACCGGTTTGGTGCCGCCGACGCGCTCGATTTCGCCTTCCTGGATCGCCCGCAGCAGCTTGGCCTGGAGATCGAGCCGCAGGTCGCCGACTTCGTCGAGAAACAAGGTGCCGTTCGACGCGAGCTCGAATTTCCCCAGCTGCTGCCGGTGCGCGCCGGTGAACGCCCCCTTCTCGTGGCCGAACAGCGTGCTCTCGACCAGCTCGCGCGGGATTGCGGCAAGGTTGACGGCGATGAACGGCGCTTCGGGATCGCCGGCTTCGCGGTGGATCAGCCGCGCCAGCAGCTCCTTGCCGGTGCCGCTCTCGCCGAGGATGAGGACCGTCGCCGACAGTTTGGCGATCTTGTTCACGAGATCGATGATGTCGCGCGTCATCTTGCTCGGCCCGACGACGAACTCGCGCTCGGTCTGCTCGGCGACCTGCGCCGAGAGCGTCAGCACCTGCCGGTTCAAATCCTGCCGTTCGCCGGCGTTGCGCACGATGGCGCGCAGCTGGTCGTAATCGAAGTCCTTCGTGACGTAGTGATACGCGCCGAACTTCATCGCCGTGACCGCGGTCTCCACGTCGTTCATCGCCGAGATGACGATCACCTCGATCAGGCTGTAATTCTCCTTGACGATCCGCAGCACCTCGAAGCCGCTGATGCCGGGCAGGCGGACGTCGAGGAGGATCAGGTCGACGTCTTCGCGATTGAGAATCGGGAGCGCGCCTTCGCCGCTCGAGACGCGGAGGATGCGGTACTCGCGTTTGAGGATCGCGGTGAGCGTATCCCGCATGCCCTCGTCGTCATCGACGATGAGAACGGTCTTCGGCTTGTGGGTCATGCGAGCGAAATCGGCGTATTTTGTCAGGCGGTTGACACTGTTGCAAGCCGTTCGGTAAGGTACGAGTTTTGTTGACGTTCCAGTGGCTGCTCACCGGCGCAGCGCTCGTCGTAGCGGCGGCCGCACTCATCAAAGCGCGACGTCTGGCAAAGCGTCTCGAACGACTCGCTGAGTCGTACTGGGAACTTCGCTACGAGCACGGGCAGCTGCGCGCGCGTCTCAACCGAATCGATCCCGAACCGGTGACGCCGTCCGAGGCGTCGCGTCCGGCGGGGACGACTGCGTTCGTTCCACTCTCGTCGCTCAAGCGATGACCGACTACGACGTCGTCGTCATCGGTGCGGGGACGGGCGGCTACGTCGCCGCCATTCGCGCCGCGCAGCTCGGTCTGAAAACGGCCGTCGTCGAAAAACAGAAAGCGCTCGGCGGCACGTGCCTGCTGGTGGGCTGCATTCCGACCAAGGCGCTGCTCGAGCATGCGCATGCGCTGAAGGTCGTGCAGCACGCGAAAGACTGGGGCGTCGCGATCGGCGACGCTTCGGCGGGCTCCGGCGCGCCGCGCGTCTCGATCGACATGGCGCAGGTGCAGACGCGGAAAGATCGCGTCGTCACCGGCCTGACCAAAGGCGTCGAGTTCCTGTTCAAGAAGAACCGGATCGACTGGATCAAAGGCACGGCGCGGCTGACCGGCAACGGCGGCGTCGACGTCTTCGAAGGCGACAGGCAGACGCTGCGCGCGCGCAGGGAGATCATCGTCGCGACCGGCTCGACGCCTCGGAGCGTTCCCGGCGTCGAGATCGATCGCAGACGCATCATTACGAGCGACGAAGCGGTCGCCCTGCGTGAGGTGCCGAAATCGATCGCGATCATGGGCAGCGGCGCGGTCGGCGTCGAGTTCGCGTCGATTTTCCGGCGGTTCGGCAGCGACGTGACGATTCTCGAGCTGCTCCCGCGGCTCGTGCCGGTCGAAGACCAGGCGGTGTCTGAAGAATTGGAGAAGGCGTTTCGCAGGCAGGGGATCACGAGCCACACGAACGCGAAGGTCACGTCGGCGAGAGCGACGGCAGACGGCGTCGATCTTCAGTTTCAGAAGTCGGACGGCGCGGCGGAAAAATTGCGCGCCGATTACCTGCTCGTCGCGACCGGGCGCGGGCCGGTGACGGCCGGACTGGACGCCGAACGCATCGGGATCGATCTCGAGAAGGGATACGTGCGCGTCGACGCCGGATATCGCACCAGCGTTCAGGGCATCTCGGCGATCGGCGACGTCATCACGATGGGCGGCCCGCACCCGCAGCTCGCGCACGTGTCGTCGGCTGAAGGCGTCATCGCCGCCGAGCGGATCGCCGGCCGGACCGTTCGTCCGCTCAACTACGATCATGTGCCGGGTTGCACGTACTGCGATCCTGAAATCGGCAGCGTCGGCCTGACCGAACGCGAAGCGGCGCGGCGCGGATACGACGTGCGCACCGGCACCTTTCCGTTCGGCGTGCTCGGACGGGCGAAGATCGCAGGCGAGACCGACGGCTTCGTCAAGATCGTCGCCGACAAGAAGTACGACGAAGTGCTCGGCATCCACATGATCGGTCTGCGCGCCACCGAGCTCGTCGCCGAAGCGGTCGTCGCGCTGCGCCTCGAGTCGACCGTCGAGGAACTGATCCGCACAATCCATGCGCATCCGACGATGGCCGAGGCGGTTGGCGAAGCCGCGCATGCGGTGCACGGTGCGGCCATCCACTTGTGAATTTACAATTTACAATTGTGAATCGACAAAGTCCTGGCGGTCGATCTTGTCCTTTGGCCCTTTGTAAATTGTGAATTGTAAATTGTGAATTGTGAATTGACATGGCTACTGACGTCGTGATGCCCCAGATGGGCGAGTCGATTGCCGAGGGCACGATCGTCCGCTGGATCAAGAAGGTTGGCGACAAAGTCGATCGCGACGAACCGCTGTTCGAAATTTCGACCGACAAGGTCGACGCCGAAATCCCGTCGCCGGCCGCCGGTGTCCTCGCTGAGATCCGCGCGAAGGAAGGCGAGACGGTTCCGGTCAACAGCATCGTCGCCGTGATCGGCGCGGCTGGAGAAGCCAAGGCTGCCCCTGCAGCGCAAACACCCACCGCGCCTGCAGTCAAACCGGTGGAGCCGCCAGAGCCGACGGCGCAGGGCGATGGCGCGAGTGGCGTAAGAGGGGCGGGTCAGCCCACACCATCTCGGGTAGAGCTGGGTCTCCAGAGCCGCCCGCAACAGACAGAAGACGCCATCCGGCAGCGGTCCTCTCCGCTCGTTCGCAAGATCGCGAAAGAGCACCACGTCGACATCTCGCAGCTGCACGGCAGCGGAATCGCCGGCCGCGTGACGAAGGCGGACATCCTGCAGTTCATCGGGCGGGAGGAGCAGCAGGGGTGGGCAGGGTCTGCCTCCGCCGCGTCGAAGACGGGCGCGGCTACGGCGCGACAAGGAGCACAAGCCTCGTCGCTTCCGGCGGCGCCCGGCCTCGAGCACGGCGAGCACGACGTCGTCGAGAAAATGTCGGTGATGCGCAAGCGGATCGCCGAGCACATGGTGCTGAGCCGCCACACTTCCGCTCACGTCCATTCCGTATTCGAAGTGAACTTCGCGCGCGTCGCGCAGATTCGGGATGCGAAGAAGGCGGAGTTCGAGCGCGCAGGCGCGAAGCTCACCTATCTCTCCTTCATCATCAAAGCCGCAGTCGATGCGCTGCGCTCGATGCCGATCGTCAACTCCTCGGTGGACGGCGACTCGATCATCTATCACAAGGACATCAACGTCGGCATCGCGGTGGCGCTCGATTGGGGGCTCATCGTTCCGGTCATCAAACACGCGGACGAGAAGAATCTTCTCGGCGTCACGCGCGCCGTCGCCGATCTGGCGAGCCGCGCACGCTCGAAGCAGCTCAAGCCGGACGACGTGCAGGGCGGCACGTTCACGATCACCAACCCCGGCGTGTTCGGTGCGCTGCTCGGCACACCCATCATCAATCAGCCACAGGTGGCCATTCTCGGCGTCGGAAACGTCGAAAAGCGTCCGGTCGTCGTCGACGATGCGATTGCGATCAGACCGATGGCCTACCTCACGCTCGGGTACGATCACCGCGTCATCGACGGCGCCGTCGCCGATCAGTTCATGTCGCTCGTCAAGCGATCGCTGGAGAATTGGGACCCAGGCGTCAGCTAGAGATCCGGCGGCTCGGGCGCGTGCCGTACGGGGAGGCGCTCGCGCTGCAGCGCGCGCTCGTCGAGGAGCGTGTGCATTCTCGCGCAGAGGCGGAGCGGACCGTAGGGGCCCCCGGAGTAAAAAATGATCTTCTTCTGCTCGTCGAGCATCCACACGTGCTGACGCTCGGGGTGCGCGGCGACGGCGGCCGCTCGCACATCCTCGCGTCCGACGAGACGCTGGCCGCCCGGCGCATCGAAGTGTTCGAAGCGGGACGCGGCGGCGACATCACCTATCACGGTCCCGGGCAGGTCGTCGGCTATCCGATCGTCGATTTGAAGCCCGACCGCTGCGACGTGCACCGTTACGTGCGCGATCTCGAAGAGGTACTCATTCGAACGGCGGCCGACTACGGCGTCGACGCCGGCCGCGTCGAGGGTCTGACCGGCGTGTGGGTGGGACGCGACAAGCTCGCAGCCATTGGCGTTCGCATTTCGCGGTGGATCACGAGCCACGGGTTCGCGTTCAACGTCACGACCGATCTCGACTACTTCAACCTGATCGTGCCGTGCGGCATTGCCGACCGCGGCGTCACCTCGCTCGAGCGGCTGCTCGGTCGAGCTGTCGGATGGCGCGACGTCGAAGATCGCATCGCTGCACACTTTTGCGGCGTTTTCGATCGCACCGCGTCGTCGATCGGGCCTGTAGAATTGAAATCGTGAGGACCGGCCGCTACATTCGCCCGACTCGCCTGACCAGGGCGGCCGCCACCGGCAGCGCGCTGGCGATCGTCATCAGCGCCGCATTCGCGCTGACGCGGTATCGCGGTCTTCCGGATGTCCTCGTCGTCCATTTCATGCGCGGCGGAGTGCCGAACGGGTGGCAGTACAAGACCTACGCGCGCGTGTTGATGCCTGTCTTCGTGCAACTGGCGCTCGCGCTCACACTCGGATCGATTGCGGCGCTGCTGCTCTCGCGTTCGCAGGGCGAGCACGATCGCGACGCGCCGGACGTGAAGGTGGCGGCGGCGGCCGCAGAAGCCGTGGCGCTGCTCGCATTCATCTGGATTGCGTTTCAGGCGTATGCGACCTTCGCGCTGATCGCGATGTGGCAGCGCGAGCACGCCGGGCTGTATGCCTACAACGCGGTCGAGCTTGCAGGCGTCATCTTGACCGGTGTCGTCGCCGCGCGAGCCTACGCGCAGCTGCGTGCGCCGGCGCCGCGACCGTTCGTTCCCGAACACTGGCGCTTCGGCCAGTTGTACAAGAACGCCGATGACCCCGCCCTCTTCGTCCCGACCCGCGCCGGCGACCGCTGGACGTTGAATTTCGGACGTCCCGTGGCCGTCGCCCTGATGGGCGTCATCCTCATCGTCGGCATCGTCGCTCCAGCCCTAATTCTCGGCCTGTCACTGAGATAATCGCCGACCCCCAAGGTCTGGAATATTCGAGCCGCTCCTGGTGTTTTGATCCCGCAGACGAGGAAAACTCATGCGGGATCCGAGAGAAGACAATCTGTTGGAGCGGCTCAAGGCCGGCGACGACCGCGCCCTTGCCGACGTGGCCGAGACCTACGGGTCGAAAATTTATCAGCTGGCGTTTCGATACCTGCGGAACAAGGAAGACGCCGAGGAAGTGACGCAGGACGTGCTGTTCAAGGTGCATCGAAAAGTCGGGGCGTTCCGCGGCGACGCGGCGCTGTCGTCGTGGATTTACCGGATTACGTTCAACGCGGCGATGTCGCGGCTTCGCACGGCGAAGTATCAGCGGCTGCAGGACGAGCAGCGGCAGGCGTCATCGGGTGAAAGCGATCAGCCGGTGGCGCCGGCACGGCCCGAGCTCGCCGACTGGAGCGACATGGCCGACGAGCACGTGTTCCGTACGCAGCTTCGCCGCCGGGTGCTGCGCGCCATCCTCGCGCTGCCGGCCATCTACCGCGCGCCGGTGATCATGCGCGACATTCAGGGCATGTCGACCGAAGAAGCCAGCGCCGTGCTGCGCGTGAAGGATCAAACGCTGAAATCGCGACTGCACCGCGGCCGGCTCATTCTGCGCAAGCAGCTCGCCGATTTCGCCGGCGGTCTGACGCTCCATCGGCCGATCTACGGTACCTAGAGGTTAAGACAGGCCTGCCTCACAACTGCATCGCATTCTCCAACGCCACGCGCTCGACGACGCTCAGTGATGGCGTCAGAACGTCCACCACGCCGCCCGCGCCGAGCCGCACCGGAAGCGCCGCGGTGCGCGTACGCGTTCCCGCCTTCGTATCCGGACCGACGAAACAGCTCACCACCTGACGTCCGCGGCCGGCGATCGACTCGATGGCTTTGACGGCGGCGGCAGCGAGGGCGTGAGGGCCCGGCGGCCACAACGCCGCTATCGTCGCGCCGATGCGGCGCCGCGTCGGGCCGTCGAGCGATCGCGTCAGCGCGAAGCCGGCAATCGTCGCATCTTCCCACGGCACGACGATGTGGGTGGGCGGCACGCCGAGCACCGACAGCGCGACGTCCTTCGGCGATCCGTTGGCCGCCAGCGCCACAACCGCGCGCGCGGCGCCGGCGAGCGCTTCGGGCGCCGTGCCGACGAGACGGTCCGGCGACATCTTCAGATCGCGTATGCCGCGCTGCACGACGTCGCGATGCGATGCCCCGGCGCAGATGACGATCGCGCTCGGCGCGCCGGCCGCGATCTGCCGCAGCAGCTGCTGCGCCGCGTCGTCCTGCCATTCGCCGCTCTTCGCCGTCTCCGCGAGCACGATGACCGCGCATCCGAACGCGGCGGCGACGTCGGTCGATCCCGACAGCTGTGTCGCGAACCCTTCGATCGGCGCGGCCTGAGCGATGTCGAGCGCCTTTCCTGCCGCGACGGTTCCTGCGTCGTCGAGGAGAACGATCGCGCGGGCGACGTCGCGCCGCGCGAGGAGGTGCGCAACCTGGCCGCCCAGCTCGCCCGCGCCGAAGATCGCGACTGACTGCATCGGTGCGATATTCTATTGGCTTTCAGCTGTCAGCTTTCAGCTCTCAGCTCAGAGCCGACGGCTGATAGCTGATAGCTGATAGCTGACAGCTGAGAGCTTGATGATGCAATCGCTCCACGGAAAAGTCGCAGTCGTCACCGGAGGATCGCGCGGCATCGGACTCGCCATTGCCCGCGCGCTCGTCGCCGACGCGGTGCAGGTCGCCGTCACCGGACGCAGCGCGTCGCATCTGTCCGCCGCGCGTCCGAAGATCGAGGGTTCGGGACCGGGCGCGGTCGAAACGCTGCAGGCCGATGTGCGGCGCTACGACGAAGTGCAGCGCGCCATTGACGCCACGGTCGCGCGCTTCGGCGGCCTCGATATCCTGATCAACAACGCCGGCGTCGGCATCTTCACCGACGTCGCCACGATGACGCCCGAGCAGTGGGCCGAAGTGGTCGACACGAACCTGACGGGCGTCTTCCACACGTGCCGGGTCGCGATCCCGCACATGCGGCGCCGCGGCGGCGGCTTCATCATCAACATCAGCAGCCTCGCGGGCAAGAATCCGTTCGCCGACGGCGCCGCCTACTGCGCGTCGAAATCGGGGCTGAACGCGTTCAGCGAAGCGCTGATGCAGGAGGTCCGCTACGACAACATCCGCGTCAGCTACGTGATGCCCGGGTCGGTCGCCACCGCATTCTCGAGCGGCGATGAAAACAAAGGAGCCGATTGGAAAATCGCGCCCGAAGAAGTCGCCGAAGTCGTCGTCAACCTGCTGCGCCACAACCCGCGCAGCCTCCCCAGCCGCGTCGAGCTCAGGCCGTCGAAGCCGAGAAAATAGCTATCAGCTGCCAGCTATCGGCTGTCAGCGCAGCCAAACGCCGGCACCCGATTAGCTGAAGGCCGAAAGCTGATAGCTGAAAGCTGATAGCTGAAAGCTGATAGCAATGTCTGTATTCGACAAACACCGCGACGCACTCGAAGTGCACGAGACGATGATGGGCACGGCACGCGGACGCCTGGCAGTCGCGCTCGACCTGCTCACCGACTCGCTCGCGCTCGTGGGGCAGCACGGCGTCTACTGCCGCAGCGAGCGATTTCCCGGCAAGCCGAAGCTGGACATCGCGCTGGTGCTCGAGCAGCTCGACGACGCGAAGCAGTTGGTGCAGAGCGCGATGGAAGAAATGAAGCAGGGCTGAAGCTCCTGCTATCCGATTCTCCCTTCGAGAACTTCTTCCCCGGCGGACGTCGTCGTTGCAGGCGGAGACACGGCTGCGGGCTCTTTCCATCGCGACTGGATGATCAGCCACAACACCCCGGGAATGCAGAACAGCGCGCCGAGCGCGAATGAAAGCGCGCGCGGAGACCGCCCGACGCGATCGAGCTCGTACGCCGTCCAGTAGCTCGACGCCGACGTGACGAGCGTCACCATCGCGAGCTCCGCCGCGAACACGCGTCCGCGAAACCGGTCGGGCACCTCGAGCTGCAGCAGCACCGTGCTGAACACCCACAAGATGGATCCGCCGATGTGCGCGCACAGCACGCACATCGCCGCAACCGCCAGCGCAGGCGCGCCGGCGAGCGCCATGTAGAACGCGCCGACCGTGAAGAACGCGGGACCGATCGTGCGGCGGAGCGTCTTCGGCTGCTGGCCGAGAATCCACCGCAGGGCGATCGGCCCGAGCCCGGCGCCGACGCCGCGCGCGCCGTAGAGCACGCCGATGCCCGCCGCCGATCCGCTCCCGACCGGAAACACGCGCTGGCCGAATACCGTCAGCAGCAGCAGCACGCCGCCGGCCAATCCCCATCCCGCTTTCACACACATCAACGCCGCGACGTGCGACCGCTGCCGCACGTATCGCACCCCTTCAATCAGATCGGTGAGGCCGGTCAGTTCGGCGATGCCCGACGGTGGCGGGCGATCGGCCGGCGTCGAGTGGTAGCGCGTGCGCACGATGAAGCTCGCCGACCAGAAGAACGAGGCGGCGTTGATCAGGAATGCGACGTTTCGACCCGCAACCGCCGTCACGACGCCGCCCAGCGATGCGCCGAGCGCCAGCATCGCGGACCAGGTCGCCGCGGCCAGCGCGTTGGCCGGCAACAGCTCTTCGTCCGACGTGATGTTCGGAATCGTCGCCGTTCGCGCCGGCTCGAAGAATGCGGACGCCGCGACGGTGAGCGCCATGACGACGTACGCGATCCAGACGTGTTCGGCGCGGCGCACGAGAAGCAGGCCGAGGATGAGGCATCCGCGCAGGACGTCCGACGCGATCATCAGGCGCCGACGATCGACGCGGTCGACGACGACGCCGGCGATTGGGCCGACGATCGCGACGGGAAGGAACTGCACGATCATCATCCATGCGACGGCTGTCGCCGATCCCGTGAGATCGAGGAGCAGCGCGTACACGGCGACCGCGTTGAACCAGTCGCCCAGCTGCGAGATCGTCTGACCGATGTACAGCAGGCGGAAGTTACGGTTTTGCCGGAGCAGCGCGATGTATGGATTCACGATCGTGCGGCGTCCGGCTTCCGCCCTCGCGAAACGCTTCGGCGGACCGCCGCCGCCTTGGCGAAGGCGGTCGACCGGACTTCATGTGAACGCGTCAGTATAATCGTCGGCTGCCGCCCGCCTATGGTCGAACAGCTCGGGCAGTACAAGATTCTGGACCGCATCGGCGCGGGCGGCATGGGCGACGTGTACCGCGCGCGCGACACGCGCCTCGGCCGTACCGTCGCGATCAAAGTGCTGTCCGCCGCTGTCGCCGACGACGCGGCGCGGCGCGAGCGCTTCATGCGCGAAGCGCGCGCGGCGGCCGCGCTCTCGCATCCGAACATCGCAGCGCTCTACGAAATCGGCGAGGACGCCGGCGAGCTGTTTCTCGCGTTCGAGTACGTGCCGGGCGAGACGCTCCGGGCGCTCATCGGCGGCCGCCCGCTGAACCCGCGCCGCGCGATCGATCTCGGCGTCCAGATCGCCGACGCGCTCGCCGACGCGCATGCCGAGGGGATCGTCCACCGCGACATCAAGCCCGACAACATCATCGTGACGCCGAAGGGGAACGCGAAGATTCTCGACTTCGGTCTCGCGACGTGGACGGCCGGCGGCGCGGAGCGCGCGCATGCCGCCGAGGCCGCGACGATGATGGCGACCAGCCCCGGGATGACGATCGGCACCGTCGCCTACATGTCGCCCGAACAGGCGCTTGGCGAAGCGGTCGATCAGCGAACGGACATCTTTTCGCTTGGCATCGTGATGTTCGAGATGCTGACCGGAAAGCCGCCCTTCTCGGGCGCGACGGCCACCGCGCTGTCGCTGCAAATCGTTCAGGCGCCGGCGCCCGCGCCCTCGTCGATCAATAAAAGCCTGCCGAAGGAGTTCGACGGGATCGTGCTCAAGGCCCTGGCCAAGAGCCTGAATCAGCGATACGAATCGGCGGCGGTGATGGCGGCGGAGCTCCGAGCGTTGGCCGCGGTCCTGGACGTTCGCAGCGGCACGAGCGAGCCCGCCGATCTCGCCGTAGGTCTTCCCCGCGCCGCATCGTCTTCGTCGGCGCGTGGTGCGCGAGCGGGCCACCTGCGTCCGCGACGCCATTGGAGTCCGGTTGCCGTCGTACTTCTTCTCGGCGCCATTGCTGCGGGTGGGATATGGCTGGAGCGGGACCCGATTCGGAAGTTGTGGCGACGCACGCTCGGCCCGCCGCCCGCACCTGTCATTGCCGTGATCCCGCTGGAGCTCGCCGGCGCCGATAGGTCGCAGACGTACTTTGCCGATGGACTCACGGAGGACTTGATCACCAGGCTCGGGCAGACGCCGGGGCTGAAAGTCCTCGGTCGTTCGGCGACGCGCGATTACCGGGGCCGGGCGCCGCGCGATGTCGCGCAGGAGCTCGGCGCCGGCGTCGTGCTGACGGGATCAGTGCGGCCGGCGGGCGACACGGTGAAGATCTCGCTCGAATTGATCGATCCCGACGACGGCACCGACGTCTGGACCGGGCAGTTCACGCGCGACGTGAAGGATGTGTTCGCCGTCCAGGCCGACGTCGCCGAGCAGGTCGCGCAGGCGCTGCGAGTGACGCTGCGGCCGACGGCGTCCAGCGCCCGTGCGGCCTCGAGGCTCGTCGATCGTCGCGCATACGAGCTGTACTTGCGAGGGCGGCAGGCGGCGGCTGAACGCCGCTTGTCCGACGCGGCTGATTTCTATACGCAGGCGATCGCCGCCGATGCCGGGCTCGCCGAGGCGTTTGCCGGTCTGGCCGAGACGTTTCATCTCGAAGCGACCTTCCTGGGCGATCCCGATCCGCGACGCCGGGACCAGCTTCGTTCGGCGGCCGACCGCGCTTTCCAGCTCGATCCCGACCTTGCGGCCGCGAACGTAGCCATGGGCCTCGCGAGCGAATCGCTCGCCGACACGCTCAAGTATCTGCGACGGGCGATCGAGCTCGATCCTTCCTACACCGAGGCGTACCATCAAGTCGGCGACCAGGTTCTGGATTTCGATCCCGACGTTGCCCTTCGCTTCTACCGGCGATCGCTCCAAATCGATCCGGAGTACGACTCGAGCCGCGGCGACACCGCCGTGGCGCTCGCGCTACTGCAGCGGTGGGAGGAAGCCGACCGAGCGCTCGCCGCAGTCAAAACTTCGCCGCGCGGTCCGTTGATGAGGGCGCTGTTCCGGATAATCGAGAATCGGCCAGAACCTGCGCTGGAGAGTCTCCGCGCCATCCCGACGATCCGTCAGACGGCGGTGCCGTGGCTCGCGTATGTCATCGGGCTTCGCGCCGGTGGTCGCAGCGACGACGCCTTTCGAGAAGCGTCGCAGTTGATCGATCGCTTCCCGTCTGTCTGTGACGCTCGTGCGGTGCTCGCGGGCCTGACGCTCGACCGGCGCCAGTCGGACGCGGCTCACCGTCTCGCCGATCCGCTGCTGCGCGCCGGCCGGGCTGATTCGCCGGCGCCCGGCGACCTACGGTGCGCCGTCGCCGCCGCGGCGGCGATGAATGACGGTCGGCAAGCGAGCGCGTTGCTCGCGCGGATCGCATCGAATGAACGATGGCTTCGATACTGGGCACTCGATGTGGGGATCTTCTTCACGGGACGCATGATGTTGCAGGGCAGGTTCTATCCGTGGACGAACATCGCCGGCGACGCGGCAATCAGGAGCGGGCGGGAGGCGCTCGACGCGGCGTACGCGCGCGAGCGCGAGATCGCAAAGACCGCGCTCGCCGGGCTGCCGTAGCGTCCGGTTTCAGCCGGACGCCACGGCTTCAGCCCGACGCCAATAAGGTCGCCAATCGCGCGCGATCGATGTTCGATCCCGTGACGATTGCCGCGACGCGGTGTCCACGAACCTCGTCGGCGCCGCCAATCAGCGAAGCGATCGCCGCGGCGCCGGCGCCTTCGGCGACCAGATGCTCCGACTCGACGAGGCCGACCAGCGCCGACTGCAGATCGCTTTCGCTGACAGTGACGATGCGATCGACGAGCTGCTGAACGAAGGGCCAGGTGATGGTGTTCGGATCCGGATTGCCGCCGAGGCCGTCCGCGAGCGTCGGACCTGGAACGATCTCGACGAGGCGACCGGCTCTCAGGCTGGTTTGAAACGCGCACGAGGCTTCGACCTCGACGCCGATCACGCGGCACGAGGGATCGATTGCCTTGGCGACCGACGCGATTCCGCTGATCAGTCCGCCGCCGCCAATCGGAACGACGAACAGGTCGACGTCCGGTGCGTCCTCGAAGATTTCAAGCGCGATCGTCGCTGCGCCGGCGACGACGTCGAGGTCGTTGTACGGCGAGATGAACTCGGCGCCGGTCTCGCCCGCATACGCCAGCGCGCGCCGCTCCGCATCGTCGTAGTCGCGTCCGACCGCGCGCAGGTCCGCGCCGTGGCGTCGAATCGCTCCGAGCTTGGCCTGCGGTGCGTCGACTGGCGTGAACACCACCAGCGGCAGCTTGAATGCTTCAGCCGCTGCCGCCAGCGCGCGCCCGTGGTTTCCAGCCGACGCGGTGACGAGCTCGGTCGCCGCATTCAGGCCGCGTTCGAGGCGGGCGATCACGGCATTGAACGCGCCGCGCGATTTGAACGAGCTCGCCGTCTGCAGCGATTCGAGCTTCATCCACACGCGTGCGCCGCTCGCATCCGACAGCCAGGGCGATTCGACGAGCGGCGTCCGGCGCACGAAGGACGCAATCCGCCTGCGGGCGCGAAAGACGTCGATGAGAGTCATGGACTGTCCCGGTTCTGAAGGACAGGCGAGCATCAGGGGCCGCGTTCGGTCCTGCGGAGAATGTCGGCGAGTTGAGCGGTAAACGCCGAACGCGCGAGCACTTCGTCGACGCCAGCCTGGCGCGCCGCGTTGATCACGTCGATCTGCACATGAGACACGAAGCCGACCGTCGGAATCGAGGCCAATTCAGCGTTGGCCTTCATCGCCCGCACGATGCCGAGCGGATCGGTCCGCGCGCTGTTGAGATCGAGAATGACCAGGGACGGCGCGCCCTTCTGCATTTCGCCGCGCGCGGCGTCGGCCGAGCGCGCGAAGGTGACGGGAACGCCGAGCTGGCTCGCCGCCGTTTTGATCTTCGAGGTGAACATCAGGTCGTCGAGAATCGCAAGAATCACACGGCTATCATACCGGCCATGGTCATCGAGACGCAGGCCGCCGGTCCCTTCATGCAGAATGGGTTCATCGTCGCGTGCGACGAATCACGCGAGGCGGTGATCATCGATCCCGGCGACGGCGTGCGCGACCTGCTCGCCTTTGCCGAACGAAACAGCCTGGCGATTCGCCACATTCTCCTGACCCACGCGCATGTCGATCACGTCACCGGCGTCGGCGCCGCGAAGCGGGCGCTGAACGTGCCGATCTACCTGCATCGCGACGATCTGTTTCTCTACGATCGAGCGGTCGAATCGGGTGCGATGTTCGGGCTGCACGTCGAAACGCCGCCGCCGATTGACGTCTTCTATAGCCCGGGGCAGGTGATTGCGTTCGGTTCGTGCGAAGCGCGGCCGCACCACACGCCCGGACACTGTCCCGGCGGCGTGTGCCTGCAAATTGGCACGCGCGGTCAGCCCGGGAAGGACTTATTCGTCGGAGATACGCTGTTCGCGGGATCGATCGGACGGACCGACCTGCCTGGCGGCGACTACCACACGCTGATTTCCTCGATACGCGACGTGCTGTTCGCGTTTGGCGACGATGCGGTCGTCCATCCGGGCCATGGACCAGCGACAACCATCGGCCGCGAGCGAAAGAGCAATCCGTTCCTCGTGGCAACGCTCGGCTGAGGCCTCTTGCGACCGCTCGGCTGAAAGCCTCTTGCGACCGCTCCGCTGAAAGCCTCGCGCTACACAGTTTCAGGCCCGGTCCACTTTCATCTCGACGCGTCCGACGCGGAGCCGATCGCCGGCGGCGACGGTCGCCTTCCGAATTCGTTTGTCGTTGACGTAAGTCCCGTTCGTGCTCGAGAGGTCGACGACTTCGAGGGTATCGTCGCCCGCCGTAATCCGGCAGTGCAGGCGGGAAACGAGCGCGACGTCGAGGATGAAATCGGCTCGCGGCGCGCGGCCGACGGTCTTGACCGCGCCCGCCGGGAGGCGGAACGTCGTTTCGGAACTCTGCAGAGTCCACATGGACGCTTATCTTAAGCTCTCGGCTCTCGGCTGACTGATAGCTGATACCTGATACCTGATAGCTGATAGCTGATAGCTGATAGCTGAAAGCCAAATATCGAACTTCGGGCGTCCCGATCTCGTCACAGCCCTTCATGAGTTCGCGATTCAAGAAGTCGAAAACAGGTTTGTACGTCGGCATCGCCGTCGCGCTGATCGCCCTGGGCGGCGCGGCCGGCATCGCGACGCTCAAAGGCGCGGCGCCCGATGTCGACCCCTCGAAGGTTGCAGCCGTCGAAGTCGGGACGATGGTGAAATCGGTCGTCGCGACGGGCAAAGTCGAGCCGACCACGAAGGTCGAGATCAAGTCGAAGGCGAACGGGATCATCAAGGCCCTGAACGTCGACATCGATCGGTCGGTGAGAGCCGGTGATGTGCTCGTGGAGCTCGACAAAGAGCAGCTCGCCGCCGCGCTTCGCGGCGCCGAAGCGAACCTGTTGGCCGCGCGTGCCTCGCTCGAAGCCTCAGAAGCGCAGCTGAAGAAAAATCTCGTCGAGGCCGAAGGGCCGGACGCCGAGTTCGCCCGCCGCGCGTTCGAGCGCGCCAAATCGCTGTTCGCGCAGAACCTCATCTCGCAGTCGACGCTCGATGATGCTCACAGCGTCGTCGACGTGGCCGAAAACCGGAAACGCGCCGCGCAGTCGCAGCTCGCGGTCAGCCAGGCCAAGGTCGCCGAGGCGCGCGCGCAGGTCGCGCAGGCGAAGGCGGCGACGGATCGCGCGGCCGAGGACCTGGCGAACGCGACGATTCGCGCGCCCATTGCCGGCACGGTGTTGACGCGCGACGTGGAGGTCGGCAGCCCGGTCTCGTCGATCCTGAACCTCGGCGCGAACGCGACGCTCGTCATGACGATCGGCGACATCGACCAGGTGTTCGTCCGCGGCAAGGTGGACGAGGCCGACATCGGCCGCGTCCGCCTCGGTCAGCCGGCGCGCATCCGCGTGGAGACGTTCAAGGAAAAGACGTTCATCGGCCGCGTCACGCAGATTTCGCCGATGGGCGTCGAGAAGGACAACGTCACGAGCTTCGAGGTGCGGGTCTCCATCGACAACCCCGGCAAGGAGCTCAAGGCCAACATGACGGCGAACGCCGAGATCGTGCTCGAGGAGCATGCCAACGCGCTCATCGTGCCCGAATCCGCGGTCACGTACGACGCGCAGAAAAACGCGTTCGTCAGCGTCGTGTCGCCCGGCGCGAAAAGCGGACGGAAGAAGGTTCAGGTGAAGGTCGGCGTCGGCAACGGCACGAAGATCGAAGTGCTCGATGGACTGAAGGCCGGCGACAAGGTCATCGTCCAGAGTTGACGCTCGGCTGAAAGCCTCGCGCTACCACGAACGAGTGCGGCGATCACGAACGAGTGCGGCGATCACGAACGAGTACGGCGATCACGAACGAGTACGGCGACCACGAACGAGTACGGCGACCACGAACGAGTAGGGCGACCACGAACGAGTAGGGCGACCACGAACGAGTAGGGCGACCACGAACGAGTAGGGCGAGCCTTTTAGGCGAGCCGCCGCGACAATGCGCGAAGCCATCATTCAATCCTTCCAGAATCTGCGCGCCAACAAGCTTCGCAGCTTTCTGACGATGTTCGGGATCCTGTGGGGAATGATCTCGGTCGTCGTGTTGTCGGCGACCGGCGAAGGCTTCCGCCGCGGCAACGACAAGGTGCTGCGCGAGCTGGGGAAGAACATCGGCATCGTCTGGGGCGGCCGCACCAGCCTGCAGGCGGGCGGCGAGCGCGCGGGACGCGAGATTCGGCTGACGCTCGACGACGCCCGCGCGATTGCCGCCGACTCGTCGATGATTGCCGTCGTCAGCCCCGAGCTGCAGCGCGGCGGCGTCAGGGTGAAGTCCTCCTACAACGCCGCGAACGCGCAGGTCACCGGCATCGAGCCGCAGTATCAGGACGTCCGCACGATCGAGCTCGAATACGGCCGCAACTTCACGTGGACGGACGAAGAGAATGTCACACGCGTCGCCATCGTCGGCTTCGACATGGCGGAGCAGCTGTTCGGCAAGCGCCACGTGCTCGGCGAGACGATGACGCTCAACGGCGTGCCCTACACAGTGGTGGGCAAGATCAGGAAGAAGAATCAGGACAGCAATTACAGCGGTCCCGACAACAACAAGATCTTCGTGCCGTTCGCCGCGATGTCGCGCGACATGCCGCGGCGCGACGCGGCAGCCGGCGTGCTGTCGGACATCATCGTGGCGCCGAAAGACTGGGTGGTCGCCGGCCTCCCGCGCGCGCTCGACGAGCGGACCGGCCGCATCGAGGACATCGACTGGCCGCTCGAACAGAACGTCCGCGCGATTCTGGCGCGCCGCCACGGCTTCGATCCAGACGACAAGCAGGCGATCGCGATGTGGGACACGTCGCTCGAGACGCTGATGTTCGCGCGCATGATCGGCCACATGAAGCAGTTCTTCACGGTCGTGGGCATCGTGACGCTCGCGCTCGGCGGCATCGGCGTCATGAACATCATGCTGATTGCGGTGAAGGAGCGCACGCGCGAGATCGGCGTCCGAAAGGCGCTCGGCGCGACCACGCGCGTCATCCAGCGTCAGTTCTTCCTCGAAGGTCTGTTTCTCACGCTGCTCAGCGGTGGCGCGGGGATGGTGCTAGCGCTCGGCCTGTGTCAGCTCGTGAACCTCGCGCCGATGCCCGATCGCTTTTCAGGAATGATTCTGTCGTGGCAGTCGGCCGTGGCGGCGCTCGCGACGCTCGTGACCATCGGCATCGTGACATCCACCTATCCCGCTCGCAAGGCCGCCGACCTGCCGCCGGTCGAGGCGCTGCGCTTCGAGATGTAACGGTCGATGGCTTATCCAATTGCGATTCCCCACACTCCGGCATTCGTCGCAAGGCCGCGCCTCACGCTGCTGCGCGAAGTCGTGCGCGAAGCGTGCTACGGCCTGTACCACCATCGCTTCCGCGCGGCGCTGTCGATGCTCGGCATCTCCTGGGGAATCGTGTCGGTCGTCGTGCTGCTCGCGTACGGCGATGGCTTTCGCGGCGCACTGGATGCCGGCTTCCGTGGCGCGTTCTCGGACGGTACGGTCGTCGTCTGGCCGGGGCAGACCAGCATGCAGGCGGGCGGCGAACGCGCTGGAAAGCGTGTGCGAGTGACGCCGGACGATGTACTCGCCATTGGCGAGCTGCCCCTCGTGAAGAACGTCAGCCCCGAGTTCTTCCTCGACGCGCCGATCGTGTACGGCAACAGGCAATCGAGCCATCTTCTCCGTGGAGTCGCGGCCAGCTACGGCCAGATGCGCAGCGAGACACCGCAGCCCGGCGGCCGCTTCCTCGATGAAGAAGACGTCCGGCTGAGGCGTCGCGTCGCGTTCATCGGCAGTGAAGTCCAGCGGAAGCTGTTTGGCGGCATTCCACCGGTCGGCGCGACGATTCACGTCAAGGGGCAGCCGTTCGAGATCGTCGGCGTGATGGAAGACAAGGTGCAGCTGTCGAACTATCAGCGCCCGGACAGGTACTGCGTGTTCATCCCGTGGACGACGATGGGAGGGCTCACGGACACGCGGTACACGAACACGTTCGTGTGGCAGGCCATCTCGCCGATGCTGGAACCGAAGGCGACGCGCCAGGTACGCGAATACGTCGCGAGACGATATCGCTACAATCCGGCCGACGAGCGCGCGCTGAACATGTTCGGCTCGGAGAAAACGCAGGAGATCACCGCCGGCATCGTCGGCGGATTGAAGATCGTGCTGACGTTCATCGGCGTGCTGACGCTTGCGATCGGCGGCGTCGGAATCATGAACATCATGTTCGTCAACGTGCAGGAGCGTACGCGCGAAGTCGGCGTCCGCAAGGCGCTCGGCGCGCGCCGGCGCGACATCCTGCTGCAGTTTCTGCTCGAAGGTCTCGCGACGACGTTCGTGGGCGGAGCGCTCGGCATCGCCGTTTCCTCGGCGCTCGTGTGGCTGCTCAGCCCGCGGCCGTTCCTCGCGGAGCTGCTCGACGATGCGAGCCGCGTGTCGGACATCCACCTCATCATGTCCGTACCGCTCGTGGCGGTCACGACGGGCATTCTGATGTTCGTCGGCCTCGTCGCGGGTCTGCTGCCGGCGATCAAAGCGTCCAGGCTGGACCCGATTGAGGCGCTTCGGTACGAATGATCGCGGAACTGAAAGGCCGCGGCTGTCGAAGCCGAACGGCTTATTATTACGATTAGGTACTATTCGAAAACGGACAAAACCTTACACGATTTCCCGTCTCGCGTGGGGGCGGTCGTTGGATCAGGATTGCCGGCGGACCGCGCCGAGGATCGATTCCGCGGACCTGTCGACGTCCTCTTCGGTCGTCGACCAGTTGGAGACGGAGATTCGCATCGCGCGCATCCCGTGCCACGTGGTACCGCCGAGCCAGCAGATGCGCTCTTCCTGAACCGCACCGAGCGCGCAATCCGTCGCGACATCCGGATCGCCGCCCGACGGCGCGACGCGCACGAGCACCTGATTCAGCGCGACCTCGTTCAGAATCTGCACGCGATCGTCGGCGCTCAGGCGATCCGCGAACCGCCGCGCGAGGCGGCAGCAGCGGTCGACGAGGTCGGCGACGCCGCGGCGCCCGAGCGATTGAAGCGCCGCATACACGGCAAAGCCTCGGGCCCGGCGAGACGACTCGGGAGTCCAGTCCATCGGCTCGCGCGCCTGGTCCGCCGATCGTTCCAGATACGCGGCGTCCATGCTCATCGCCGCGTGGTGCGCCGCCGGATGCGCCACGAACACGAGGCCGGAGTCGTACGGCACGTTCAGCCACTTGTGCGCATCGGTCGCCCACGAGTCGGCGCGTTCGACGCCGCGCACGTGATGGCGCAACGCGTCGCTCGCCGCGGCCCACAATCCAAAGGCGCCGTCGACGTGAAGCCATGCGCGGCGCTCCGCACACAGATCGGCAATCGCGACGAACGGATCGAACGCGCCGGTATTCACGTTGCCGGCCTGCGCGCAGACGATCGTCGGTCCGTCGCTCTCGGCGAGCGCGGCCGCCAGCGCGCTGGTCCGCATCCGTCCCTGATCGTCGGCTGCCACGCGAACCAGCTGACGCGATCCGATGCCGAGCATGCGCAGCGCGCCGACGACCGACACGTGCACTTCGTCGCCGACGATGACGCGCAGCCCCGGCGCAGCCTGCAGCCCGTCGGCCTCGACGTCCCAGCCGGCGCGGCGGAGCAGCTCGTGCCGCGCGGCGGCGAGCGCGGTGAAGTTCGCCATGTGACAACCGGTGACGAACGCGACGCTCGCTGTGGCCGGGAGCCCGAGCAGCTCGAGCAGCCACGCTCCCGCCACTTCCTCGACGACGGCTGCAGCCGGAGACATCACGAAGAGCCCGGCGTTCTGATCCCACGCCGACGCGAGCCAGTCGGCGGCGACGGTCGCCGGCAGCGCGCCGCCGGTCACGAAGCCGAAGTACCTCGGTCCGGCGGTCGCGACGAGGCCCGGCTCGGCGGCGCGTGCGAGCTGCTCGACGACATCGAAGTCGGAGGCAGGTTCTGCCGGCAGCGGACCGTTCAGCGCTCGACGGAGCGCCTCGAGGCTCGTAAGCGGCCAGACGGGACGATCGCGATGGGTCGCGATGTAATCGCGCGCGAGCTCGAACACACGCCCGAGCGCGCTTTCCGCGCGCGCCATCACTTCGCTGGAACGAGCGTCTTTTGCAGCCACGCGATGATGGGCTGGATGACGTCAGGGCTGATGTTCTTGTCTTTCAGCGACGCGTACTCTTCGGCCTCTCCCGTCTTCGCCGGCACGAGCAGATGGTTCACACCAGCAACGCGCACGACCTCCACCGGGGGCGAGTTCTTGCGCTTGCGCGCGAGCGCTTCGAGCCGATCGGCGTTGTACGGTTCCACTTGCGTATCGAGCGACCCCTGCACGATCAGCAGCGGCTGCTTGACGTCGGGCATCACCTTCGCCGGATCGTTCGAGAGGAGGCTCTGGAACTCCATGTTGTCCGCCTGCCGCCGGATTTCGGGTGGAAGCTGATCGAGCCCTTTGCCGCTGACGACCGCTTCGTTGACGCGCTTCTGCAGGTCGATCTTCGCCTGTTTCTCTTCAGGCGTGAGGGTCATGCGATCGAGCGCGCGCTTCTGCTGCGCGAGGATCAGATCGGCGCCGCTCGTGCCGTGCGCCTCGAGGAGGCCGACGGCGGCAATCCGCTTCTCCTTCGAGGCCGCGAGCAGCGCGATTGCGCCACCCTCGCTGTGGCCGATGACGGCGATGCGCTTCGGATCGATGTCCTTCCGATCCGACAGCATCTTCACCGCCGCGCGCACGTCTTCCGCGAAGTCGGCGAGCGACGCCGATTCGGTACGGCCGCCCGATTGACCGATGCCGCGCTTGTCGTACCTGAGAACCGCGAACCCCGCGTTCGCGATGGCGCCGGCGAGCTGGCCGAGAATCGGGACGCCGGAGACGAGCTCGTCGCGATCCCGCGGACCGCTGCCGCCGACCAGCACGACGGCCGGCAGCCGCCCGCCCACGCGTTCGGGCCTCGACAGCGTGCCCACGAGCGTGAAGCCGCTGCCGCCGATCTTCACCTGCTCGTCGTTGGCGCGCGAAATCGTCACGCGCCGCGACGAGACCGCCGCGATGTCCTCGCGCACGACGTCGAGGCCCTGGCCGGGAATCGTCAGGCGCAGCAGGCGGCCGGTCGCGTCGCTCCAGATCTCGCCGTCGAGCGGCGCGTTCGGGATTGCGAGGGTGATGGCGGTCCGGCGCGCGACGACGAGTCCCGACACCGTCTGAATCTGTTCGGGTGACGATTCACCGATGCGGATGTTGAAGCTCGCCTGGCCCGGAATATACGCGGGGATCATCGCGCCCGAGGCGGCGTCTCTCGTACGCTGCGCGAGCGCCGCGAACGGCGCCCAGAACGGGCTCGGCAGCAGCACCGCGTCCGCGGCAATCGCGTCGACTTTGTCGGCGACCTGTCCGGCGTTCACGACGTGCGAGGTCGCCGTCGTGCCGCTGACCGTCGTCCTCAGCGACAGCGGCTGCGCGCGCATCGTGGCGTCGATCGTGAGATCGATCGGCTTCCACTCGGCGTCGTACCGGATCTGCAGCCGCCGCGTGACGAGATCGACTGACGCGGCGAGGCGGCCGGAGCCGCTGATCGTCCACCCCTCAGCGGTTCGCGCGACGCCGATCTGTTCGGCGCCGGCCGCGACGCCGCGGATGTAGACGCTGAAGCTCTCCTGCGCGTCCGCGGCAGCCGGCAGCGCGACCGCCAGCGCGGCACACGCCGCCCGCATAAAATGAAATGAGGGCATGAGGGAAGCATACACCGCCGCGCGCGAGCGCGCGGCCTTCCTCGACCGATCGGATCGCGGCCGCATCGTCGTGTCGGGTGCGGACCGCGCGTCGTATCTGCAGGGGCTGCTCACGAACGATATCGCCGCGCTGAAGCCGGGCCAGGGCTGCTATGCCGCGTACCTGACGCCGCAGGGACGACTGATTGCCGATCTCAACGTGTACGAGCTCGGCGACGTGATGCTGCTCACGTCCCACGGCGACGTCAAGGATGCGGTTCTCGCGAAGTTCGATCAGTTTCTCTTCAGCGAGGACGTGCAGCTCGGCGACGTGACGTCGACGTTCGCGCAGTTCGCCGTCATCGGACCCGACGCGGCCGCGGTCGTGTCGAGCCTGCTGTCGGAAGTTCCCGTCGGCGCGCTGCGCGCGCTGCCCGAGCACGGCAACATCCGCGGTCAATTCGCCGGCACGGCGGCGATCGTCACTCGTACCAGCGACGCCGGCGAACCCGGATTCGACGTCTACGTGGACGTCGATCAGCGCGAAGCGTTGATTCTGGCGCTGAATCGCGGGGGTGTCGCGTCGCTCGACGCCGACACGGCCGACGCCATCCGGATCGAAACGGGGGTGCCGCTGTTCCACCGCGACATGGACGAGGAGACGATTCCGCTCGAAGCCGGCATCGAACAGCGCGCGATCAGCTTCACGAAGGGATGCTACGTCGGCCAGGAGGTGATCGTCCGCGTCCTGCATCGCGGCCACGGCCGCGTCGCGCGGAAGTTGGTCGGCGTGCGCGTCGAGGGCGACAAGGTGCCGCGTCCCGGCGCGGTCGTCCGATCCGGCGCGCGCGAGATCGGTCAGGTGACGAGCGCGACGGTGTCGCCGGCGTTGAATCAGCCGATCGCGCTCGCGTATCTTCACCGCGATTTTCTGGCGCCCGGCACCATCGTCACGATCGACGGAACGAACGCCACGGTGACGGCATTGCCTTTTGTTCCGCTCGCCTAAAAGGCTCGCGCTACGACCAACGCTCGCCTCAAAGGCTCGCGCGACGACCAACGCTCGCCTCAAAGGCTCGCGCGACGACCAACGCTCGCCTCAAAGGCTCGCGCGACGACCAACGCTCGCCTCAAAGGCTCGCGCGACGACCAACGCTCGCCTCAAAGGCTCGGCGCTACAGGTAGCGCGAGGCTTTCAGCCGAGCGTCAGTACTCGGATCAACTCTTCATCCGCCGGCGGAAACTCCAGCGTCGTCAGCTCCTCGCGCCGGACCCACCGCATCTCCTGACCGATCTGCGGCGCAGGCTCGCCCGTGACCTCGCAATGGAAGAAGTGCAGCTCCACCGAGCGGTCTGCATAGTTATGCGTGACCGTGAAAAAATCTTTGCCGACTTCCGCGTCGACGGCCAGCTCTTCGCGCAGCTCGCGCCGAATGCATGCGGTCAGCGATTCGCCGTCGTCGCATTTGCCGCCCGGAAATTCCCAGCACCCTTCGAGGTGGACGCCTTTCTGCCGTCTCGTCACGAGAAACCGTCCGTCGCGCTCGATGACGGCGGCGGCCACGACGACGATCATGGTTCGGGGGCCGGCGCCGTGCGCCACGCGCAACCGTTCGCCATCGGGCAGACGAGACATTTCGGGTTGCGCGCGACGCACACGGTGGCGCCCAGGTCCATCAGCGCCTGGTTGAAGTCGTAGCCGTGTCGCGACGGCACGAGGGCTTCCGATACGTCCCAGAGATGGCGCTTCATCGCATGGCTCTTCGGGTCGCCGGCGGCGACGAACACCCGAAAGAGGACGCGCGCGACGTTCGTGTCGAGAATCGCCGCGCGCTCGCGGAACGCGAAGCTGCGGATCGCGCCCGCAGTGTACGCGCCGATGCCCTTGAACGACCGCAGCGTGCGCTCATCCGATGGCAGCTCGCCGCCGTACTTCGCGACCGCCTCGCGCGCGATCGACTGCAGCCGCTTCGGCCGGATGTTGTAGCCGAGCGGATACCATGTCGCCCTCACTTCGGCATCGGGCGCGCCGGCGAGCGCGGTCATCGTCGGATACTTCTCGAGCCACTCGACGTACTTCGGCACGACCCGATCGACCTGCGTCTGCTGCAGCATGATTTCGGAGACGAGGATGTGATACGGGTCGTCGGTCTTGCGCCACGGCAGATCGCGGCCGTGCCGCTGGTACCACGTCAGCAGACGCTGTCGGAAGCGCCGCCGGTCGGGCGGCGGCGGGATGGTGAGCTTCGCCATATACTCGGGTCAGTGAAAATCTACACGCGGACTGGCGACGCCGGCGAGACGTCTCTGTTCGACGGCACGCGCGTCCGGAAGAACGACCCCCGCGTCGACGCGTATGGCGAGGTCGACGAGCTGAATGCCTGGCTCGGCCTCGCGCGCGCGTCGCGCCTCGATCCGGCGATCGACAGCGACGTGATGCAGGTTCAGCGGGATCTCTTCGCGCTCGGCGCGCAGCTCGCCGATCCGGCCGACCGGATCGCCGCGCGCGTGATGAAGGCCGCGCTGAGCGACGCGGACGTCGACCGCCTCGAGCGGCTGATCGATCGGTTCGACCAAGAGCTGCCGCCGCTGCGGCGCTTCATTCTCGCCGGCGGCACGCCGGCCGGCGCCACCCTTCACCTCGCCCGCGCCGTCTGCCGCCGCGCCGAGCGCCGCATCGTCTCGCTCGATCCGCCCGTCGATCCGGTGCTCGTTCGCTATGTGAACCGCCTCTCCGATCTGCTGTTCGTGATGGCGCGCGCCGCGAATCATCGGGCGGGGGCGCCGGAAAGCCAATGGTGATGACGACACAGAGTTGTCGGAGACCACAGAGTTAGATCAGCCACTGAGACACAGAGACCCAGCGCGCCTCCGTTCGGCCTGTGCGTCGCGTAGCGACGCCGCCGAACGGATCGGCGTTCACTCTGCGGGCTCAGCGCCTGCGTTTGAATGCTTCGGTCGATCATATTCTGTGTCCTCCGCCTGCGCCG
>Ga0209057_1000706_pt1 | contig 29014 bp, 27 predicted proteins | sample GraSoiAngelo_146_FD_185903 | JGI IMG/M metagenome (GOLD analysis project Ga0209057, IMG submission 185903) | Grasslands soil microbial communities from the Angelo Coastal Reserve, California, USA - 14_1009_05_30cm (SPAdes) (version 2) | ecosystem: Environmental > Terrestrial > Soil > Grasslands ... | reverse complement strand
CGCGCGACCGGCAGGCGCTCGAGACCCTCGCCGAGCTCTTTCCCGGGCGGCGCGTGGTCGGCATTCACGCCGTCGACCTGGTGCTCGGGCTCGGCACGCTCCACTGCATGACGCAGCAGGAGCCGGCGTGAGGGGCGCTACAGCACCTCGACGCGCGCCTTGACACCCGGGACCCGCGCCAGACCGCGGTCCCGCGTGAGTAAGGTCGCCGGGAGCATTTCGGCGAGGGTCAGATAGGCGGCGTCGTAGGCCGTCACGTTCTGCCTGAGCTCCCATACGCGCGGGAGCAGCACGTCGTGGGGATAGCGGGCCAGGTCCAGCGCCGCCAGGTCGTCCAGCGCCTCCGCGGCGCGCTCCTCGCTCACCTGCCTGCTCGCCGTGTAGCGTCGCAGCACCTGCGCGACCTCGAGATCGATGAGATGCGGGGCGTGCAGCGTCTCCCTCGCGGGCGCGATCCACCGTGCAACCACGACGCCCGCCGGGGTGCGCAGCAGGAGCTCGAGGAGCGCGGATGCGTCGAGCACGATCACCGCCGGTCGCGCTCGGCGCGAACGGCTGCCGCCGGCCGCGGGCGGGGCGCGACCGGCGTCCGCCGGGCCAGCCGCTCGAGCAGCTCCGCCCGTGTCGGCCGCTCGACCGAACGACGCAGCTCGGCGAGCACGTAGTCCGAGAGGGACATGCCGGCCAGCGCCGCCCGCGCCTTGAGCCGCCGGTGGATGCTGTCAGGGACGTTGCGAACCTGGAGCATGGTGGGCATGCCCAAAGGTTAGTTGCATGTGAATCACATGTCGAGAACGCCGCGGGAGAACCGCGAGCGCCTCGCGGGCATGACCGACCAGGACGCGGCGGTGCTGGTCCCGACTTCAACGACCCGCGCGACCGGCAGGCGCTCGAGACCCTCGCCGAGCTCTTTCCCGGGCGGCGCGTGGTCGGCATTCACGCCGTCGACCTGGTGCTCGGGCTCGGCACGCTCCACTGCATGACGCAGCAGGAGCCGGCAGGGTCGCCCCGGGGGGGGGAATCCGCCCCGGGGTTGACCGGCATTGGCGCCTCCCCGCTCGAGCGGATGATGTGACTCGAGGAGGCTGCCAATGAGACCTACAGGGCTCACCACATCGGCGCCGCGCGGCACGCGCGGCGTCCTCACCGCATCGGCCTGGGTGGCGGGCGCCTTCCGCGCCCGGCCGCGCCCTCTGGGCGCCGCCGGCTCCGTGGTGCTCCTGCTGCTCGCCCTCGCCGCCCCGTCCCGCGGCGCGACGCGCGAGTACTTCATCGCAGCCGAGGAGGTCGTCTGGGACTTTGCGCCGTCGGGCCGGAATCTCGTGCACGGGGGCCCCATCCCGAAGCCCTATCGGACCAAGTGGAAGAAGGCGCGCTACGTCCAGTACACCGACGGCACCTTCGCCACCCAGACGCCGCAGCCCCCATGGCTCGGCGTCCTCGGGCCGATCATCCGCGCGGAGGTCGGGGACACCGTCCTCGTCCACTTCCTGAACCGCACGCGGCGGCCGGTCGGCATCCATCCCCACGGCTTCCGCTACGACAAGGACAACGAGGGTGCCCACTACCTTCCGCACGGGGCGGGCGCGGCGATCGAGCCCGGCGGCAGCTTCACCTACACCTGGATGGCCGACGAGCGGAGCGGCCCCGGGCCCGCCGATCCGAGCTCGATCGTCTGGTGGTACCACGGCCACGTCGACGAGCCGCTCGACACCAACCTGGGTCTGCTCGGCCCGATCGTGATCACGGCGGCCGGCATGGCGCGGCCCGACGCCACCCCGAAGGACGTCGCCCGCGAGTTCGTGACCCTGTTCATGATCTTCAACGAGGCCCACGACCGCGAGCGCGGACTCATGCACAGCATCAACGGCTACATCTTCGGCAACCTGCGCGGGCTCGAGATGAACAACGGCGAGACCGTGCGCTGGTACGTCCTCGGGATGGGGAACGAGAACGACCTGCACTCACCGCACTGGCACGGCCGCACGCTGCGCTACCAGCTCCGCCACACCGACGTCATCGAGCTGCTTCCCGGCAGCATGGCAACGGCCGACATGGTGGCGGACGATCCCGGCACGTGGATGCTGCACTGCCACGTCGCGGACCACATCGCCGCCGGCATGCTGACCACCTACACGATCAACCCCTGAGCCGCGTCCGGCGAGGGGCTACGCGGCCGCCCCGGCGTATCCCACTCGCGGCACGAGCCGGTGCGCGATGTTGTCCACCAGGACGCCGAAGCCCTCGATCGTGCGCACGCCGAGGAGGACGAGATCCCCGGGCTCGGCGAAGATGATCTCGTCGTTCGTCTCGAAGCCCTCGGCGCTGACGATCCCGTAGCCCACGTCGCGCGTGACCACGTGCCCCGCCGCCATGCGAAACGCCCGCTTCCGGCGCGGCACGATGCTCAGCTCGCCCGTGCCGCCGCGCCGAGTGCCCGGACCGGCGCCGTGCTCTCGCGCCGGATCAGGTAGCAGAGCGGCCCGATGCTGCCGAGCGTGAGGGTGAGGATCATGTAGGGCACGAACCCGATGCCCCGCTCGCGCGAGTCCTGCCACATCCAGAGCGTGACGAGACTCAGCGCGATCGTGAGATCCACGAGCGCGGCCACGGTGGCGGCGTTCGCCAGCACGAGCCGGAAGAAGCCGACATAGCCGTACTGGTAGACGACGTAGGCATTCAGCGCCGCGAATCCGATCAACACGACGGACAGTCCCAGCTGCTTCGCGTTCATGGCTCCCTCCTCGTTGTCTGGCTGGTCCACAGCTCGCGCAGCGGCCCGATCAGCGCCTCGGGCCGATCTTCGGGGAAGAACAGCTTCGCCTCGGGCACCTCGACCACGCGCGTCGTACCGGGGATCGCGTCGCGGAGCCAGTGGGCCCAGCGCACGTCGAAGAACACGTCGGCCAGGCCCCACACGACGAGCGTCGGCACCCGCAGCCGGCGGAGCGCCGGCTCGATCGCCACCGTCTGCGCGCAGTCGAACGACAGCCAGTAGCGGCGCACGTTCTCGATGCGCTCGGGCGTGGCGACGAGTGGCTCCAGGTAGACGCGGATCGCCTCGTCGGTCGGGGCCGACGGGTCCGCGTAGCCCACGCCCAGGCCGGCGGGGGAGCGCGCGAAGCCCGGGTCCGCGAGCATCAGCCGCGCGGCCTGGGTGAGCGCTCCGCTGCGGGCCGCTTCGATGATCGGCTTGACCGCCTCCGGCGGCCAGTTGTCGTGCGTGTCGCAGTTGGTGAGCGTCAGCGTGCGCAGCCGCTCGGGGTGCTGCGCCGCGAAGAGCTGCGCGATCCCCCCGCCGCTGTCGTTGCCGACCAGGTCGATCGGACCCAGGTCGAGCGCGTCGCAGAACTCGGCCAGCATGCGCGCCTGCGCGCCGAACGAGACGTCCTGGTCGGGCCGGATCTCGGTGTAGCCGAGACCCATCAGGTCGAGCGCGATGCAGCGGCGGAGGTCGCCGACGGCGTCGATGACGTGTCGCCAGTGGAAGCCGTTGAGCGGCACCCCGTGGAGAAAGACTGCGGCCGGCCCCCTCCCCTGCTCGATGTGAGCGATGCGGCCCGACGGGGTCTCGGCGAAGCGGCGGCGTGCGTGGAAGGTTTCGGCGTCCATGCCGGCGGGACGTTTCACGGATCGTGCCAGGGCGCGCCGCGCGAGCCGGCGGGCCTCGCGCGGCCGGCGCCGTGGCGGCGCGGCCACGGCGCGTTGCGCCCGCGCCACACCACCCCGCATTGCGATGGGGCTTCGGAATGCGAAACAATCCGGCCCGGGACTTGCGAGGGCGCCGGACATGAAACTCGTGCGAGCACGCTGGTGGGGCGCCGCCGCCGGGGTCGTCCTGGCGGTGGTCGACACGCTCACGATCTCCGCCCTCGGCGTGCGCTTCGAGATGAACGGCCACCACGTCAGCCCGCTGGTGGGCGTATGGTTCGGCTCCTCGTTCGCCCTCCTCGGCTTCCTCGCCGGCTACGTCGTCGAGGGCCGGCGGCGCGACCGCCGTCAGGCCGAGGTGATCCGCGCGCAGAGCGAGGCGATCGCCGCCACCCGCGCCCGCCTCGCCCAGACGGAGAAGCTCGCCGCGCTCGGCCAGCTCGCGGCCGCCGTCGCGCACGAGGTGCGGAGCCCGCTCGCCGTCATCCGCTCCGCGGCGCAGGGGCTCGCCGAGTCGGTGCCGCGCGACGACGAGGAGGGGCGCCGGGCGTACTCCTTCATCACCACGGAGATCGACCGCCTGGGGAACGTCGTCAACTCGCTCCTCGCCTTCGCCCGCCCGCTGCGGGTGGAGGCGCGGTCCGTGTCGGTGCACGAGCTCTTCGACCGGGCGCTCCTCCTCGCGCACGAGGAGCTCCAGGGCAAGGCGTTGCGCGTGCGGCGCGACGAGTCGCCGCTGCTGCCCGAGGTGCGCGCCGACGGCGATCTCATCTGCCAGGTGCTCCTCGGGCTGCTCGCCAACGCGGCCGAGGCGGCGCCGAGCGGCGGCGAGGTGGCGCTCGCGGCCGCGGCGGCCGACGGCGGGGTCGAGATCGCGGTCGCCGACTCCGGTCCCGGCGTGCCGCCCGAGCTGCGCGCCCGCATCTTCGAGCCCTTCTTCACCACGCGCCCGCGCGGTACCGGCCTCGGCCTCGCCGTCGCGCGCCAGATCGTCGAGGCGCACGGCGGGCGGATCGAGGTCGGCGAGCGGACCGGCGGCGGGGCGCGCTTCACGCTCCGCCTCCCGGCCGCGGCATGACCGCGCGCGTCCTCATCGTCGACGACGAGGAGCGCATGGCGGAGGTGATCGCCGCGGCGCTGCGCCGCGCCGGCCACGAGTGCGAGACGTGCGCGAGCGGCGCGGCCGCGCTCGCGGCCCTCGATGCGCGCGGCGCCGACGTGGTGGTGACCGACTGGAAGATGCCGGAGATGGACGGCATCGAGCTCCTCCGCCGGCTGCACGCGCGCCGGCCGGGCCTGCCCGTGATCCTCGTCACCGCGCACGGCACCGTCCCCTCGGCGGTCGCGGCCATGCGCGAGGGCGCCTTCGACTACGTCACCAAGCCGTTCGACAACGACGAGCTGCGCGCCACGGTCGCGCGCGCGCTCGAGATGAGGCGCCTCGAGCGCGAGAACCGCTGGCTCCGCCAGGAGGTGGCGAGCCGTTACGCGCCCGAGGCGGTGATCGCCGAGAGCCCGGGGAGCCGGGAGCTCCTGGCGCTCGTCCGCCGCGTGGCGCCGAGCCGCGCCACGGTGCTGATCCAGGGCGAGAGCGGGACGGGGAAGGAGCTGGTCGCCCGCCTGCTCCACTACTGGAGCGAGCGCGTCGGCCGCCCGTTCGTCGCCGTCAACGTGAAGGCCTTCGCCGAGGGTGTCCTCGAGAGCGAGCTCTTCGGCCACGAGAAGGGCGCCTTCACGGGCGCCGTCGCGGCGCGCGCCGGCTGCTTCGAGCGCGCCCACGGCGGCACGCTCTTCCTCGACGAGATCGCCGAGATCGCGCCGGACATCCAGGTGAAGCTCCTGCGCGCGCTGCAGGAGGGCGAGGTCCTGCGCGTCGGCGGCGGCGAGGCGCACGCGGTCGACGCGCGCGTCGTCGCCGCGACCAACCGCGTGCTGCGCGACGAGATCGCGGCCGGCCGCTTCCGCGAGGACCTCTACTTCCGCCTGAACGTGATCCCGATCCAGCTCCTGCCGCTCCGGGCGCGACGGGAAGACATCGTGCCGCTCGCTCATCACTTCCTCGCCCACCACGCCGCCGAGGCGGGCCGGCGGCTCGCCCTCTCGCCCGAGGCCGAGGAGGTGCTGGCCGCGCACGGCTGGCCCGGGAACGTGCGCGAGCTGGAGAACGCGGTCGAGCGCGCCGTCGTGCTGGCGCGGGGGGACACGATCGCGTCCGAGGACCTGCTGCTCGAGGAGCGCGCCGGCGCGGCGCCCGCCGCCGACGGCACGCTGCAGGACGTGCTCGACCGCGCCGCCGCGGCGCGCATCCGCGCCGCGCTCGACGGCGCGGGCGGCCAGCGCGCCGAAGCGGCGCGCGCGCTCGGCATCGACCGGACGACGCTCTACCGGATGATGCGGCGGCTCGGGCTCTGAGGCCCTGCGCTTTCACCGGAGAGCTGCTGCGCGTAGCCGAGCCGGGCGAGGTCGCGAACGTCCTCTTCGAGGATCTCCCGACGCGTGGTCAAGGAGAAGCGTCGGCCCCGGGGGCTCGAACGAACACCTGCTCGACCGGGCCGGCGAACACGGAGCGCCAGTCGGACTGGTGCCGCAATCCCTCCGCCAGCCACTCGTCCTTCTTCGTCAGCACCACCTGGACGCCCCGACGGTCGAGCGCCTCGTGCCAGCCCGGGGCTACGTTGTGGATCCTGATGTCGTCATCGAGCGTACCGGTGCTGTAGTAAATCTCGGCGCGGCCGTCGATGAACACCTTCCGAGCGGGATAAAGGCTCCAGATCAGATAGCCTCCCCAGTTGTAGTCGTTGTAGAGGGGTCCCGGCCAGTTGCCCTCCGCCAGCAGCTGCGCTCCCTTGATCGGGAAGCTGTGGTAGTCGATCGCGTCCACGGCCCAGGACCTCGGGGCTGCGCGCGGAAACTGCGAGGCGAGGAGGAGCGCCAGGGTCAGCGCCAGCGCGCCCGCACCGGCAAGCCGGGCCGCCGACCCAGCCGCCAGTTTCCGGATCGGCACCAGGCCCGGCGCCTCCTTCCAGACGCTGGCGAGAGCGACCGCCGTCGGAGGTGCCGCCGCCAGCGCGAACGCCGGGGCGTTCCGGACCGCGTAGAGCGCGGCGTAGGCCATCGCCAGCAGCATCAGCAGCTCGCCGAAGCGCGGTCTGCCACCAGCCCGAGCCAGGGCCATCGCGCCGAATAGGCCGAGCAGCAGCACCTCGAACGGCAGATTGTCCAGCCCGTGGAAATCCGGCGAGACCCACTCCAGGATGTAGTTTTTGACCTGCGGATGCCCCAGCACCTGGAACGGGTACGCGTAGACGAGGAAGCCGTTCGGGTTGATGCCGACCGCAAGGCAAGACGCGGCGACCCCCAGCGCCAGCGGCAGCACGGACGGGCCCTGCTCCTCGAGCATCCACTTCCCGATCGCCTCTCCGGCGACCCAGAGCGCGATCAGCAGCAGCCCGACCACGGCGGCGCCGTGCAGGTTCGCCCAGATGACGAAGACCACGGGCAGCCCCCACGGCAGCCGCCTGGCGCCGCCTCTCTGGTACGCGTCCAGCGCGACCAAGAGGCCGTTCAGCAGCATGAAGGTGAGCATCTGCGGTCGGAGGTCGGCGAAGTCCCGCATCACGAAGCCCACGACCACCACCGCCCCGACCGCGAGCGGCACGCTGCGACTGCGCTGCCAGGTTCGCAGCAAAGCGAGGCCGCACACGAGGACGGAGAGTCCACATTTGTAGGCGAGGAGCCATCCCAACGGCCGGTGCGCGAGCCAGTAGAACAGGACGTCCGTCAGCCACTCGTGGACCATCCAGGGCTGGCCGCTGGCCGTCCAGCTAAACGGATCTTGATGCGGGATACTGTGCGTCTTGAGGATCACCTCGCCCGCCTTCGCCTGCCACCAGAAGTCGTAGGTGGGGTTCTGGAGCATGCTGACGAAGAAGACGAAGGCAAGTGCCAGGAGCACGCAGAGTGCCTGGACGTACCGCGTGATCTGGTCGAGCTGTGAGGGAGGTTCGGTTGCCTCCCGAGCCGCGGTCTTGAGGCTTCGGTTGCGGCGACTCATGAAGTGACCGCTGGGGGGGAAGGCGTTGGGCGGTGGGTGCTCGGTGATCCTCGACGGAGTTGCTTTCTGGAGAATCGCGAGTACCTTCGCACGGGCGTTGCGGGGAGCGAGCGGATGGGAAACGGGCGGAGTGGGGGCTGGCCGGCGGTGCCGATCGAGCCGACAGCCGAGGAGCGCGCCGAGTTGGAGCGGATATCCCGCCAGCGAATCGCACCACATCGCGAGGTGATCCGCGCCCGGGCGCTGCTGATGGCGGCCGCCGACGCACGTGCGATTGGTCGGGCGGTGAGCGTGAGTGATCGCACGTTCTCGACCCTGGATAGCTTCCGGGTACGGGGCATACAAGGGCGCCGCCAGGCAGAATCTCGCCGGGGGAACGTCGCGGGATGTCCGCAGGGAGGCAAGAATCCGGCCCATGGACCCGCGCTCACGCCGTCCTGATCGGACTCGTGCTGTCGGATCTTCCCCGCGAGTGCATGCGGACCGTCTCGCGCGGCGCTGGGAGGCCCTGCTCTGGGCGCTTCCGCTCGTCGCGGCGAGCGTGGCCGCCCTCCCGGTCGTCGTTGCCGGATTTCCCCAGGGTCACGACTGGATCTTCGAGCTGGTTCGCTCGGCGCAGTACACGCAGGCAGTGCGGGCGGGCCAGTGGCCGCCGACGTGGGCGAGCGAACTCTACGCGGGCTACGGCTCGCCGATCTTCCTGTTTTACGCGCCGCTCTTTCCCGCTGCTTCCGCACTGGGCAGCGCCCTGCTCGGTACGGTGGGCGGCGGCTGTGTCGCTGCGCTCGCGCTTCTGCCCGCGCTCGCGGCGCTCGCGATCGCGGCCATGGTGCGCCAGGTGCCCGGCGCGCCGGCCGCCAGCGCGCGCGCGGCTGCCTCCTTCTACGTGCTCCATCCGTATCTGCTCGGCGACGCCTGGCTGCGCAATGCAGACGCGGAGTACACCGCGCTCTGCCTGGCGCCCTTCGCGCTGGCCGGCCTGCTGCGCGCGCGTGCTCAACCCCGCAGCGCGGTGCTCTGGATCGCGGCAGGGCTCGCTCTCGTCGTGCTCGCTCACAACCTCTCGGGTCTCTGGCTGGCGGCAGTGTGCGCGGGCGCGACTGCGCTCTCGGCCGGCCGCAGCGGAGGAGGGCGGGCGGCCGCTCTCGCGCGCATCTCGGGGATCGGGCTCGGGCTCGCTCTCGCGAGCTTCTTCTGGCTCCCGGCTCTGCTCTGGCTGTCCGAGGTGCGCACCGAGCAGCTCCTCGCCGGGAAGTTCGATTTTCACGGGAACTTCGCGGCGCTCGGCGCACTCTTCGGCTGGGAGGACTTCTTCGGGATGGGCCCGCTCACGGCGCTCGCGCTCGCGGCGCTGGCGGGAACGCTCGCCCTGCCCGCGCCGAAACATTCCGGGCAGCGGTGGATCGCCCTCGGTGCCTTGCTCGGCGGGCTGTCCTCCGTCGCGCTCGCGACACCGATCAGTGTGCAGCTCTGGGAGCTCGTGCCGCTGCTGCCTCTCTATCAGTTTCCCTGGCGCTTCGCGGGTCCCGCCGCCCTGTTCGCGGCGCTGGCCGTCGCTCTTCTCGTGTCGTGGACGAGCGCCTCGCTCGGCAGGCGCGCGGCGCTCGTCCTCGAGCTCTTGCTGTTCGCCCTGTGCACGCTTCAGGCGCTGCCGCGGCTGCTCCAGTACGAGCCGCTCCCGGCGCCGGTGCGCGATCGCCTCGAACCCGCGCTGGCCCCCGCGGCGCTGCTGCGCTCGCCGCTTCCGGCGACCGTGGGCGAGGAATATCTGCCGCGCGGCGCCTCGCTCACGGCGTGGCAGGTCGTATCTCCGCGCCTCGGCCCGCTCGTGGAGTGGGGCGGCGCCCGCGTGGAGGTGCTCGAAGATCGCGGCGTCTTCGCGCGCCTGCGCGTCTCGAGCGAAACGGAGGTGACCCTGCGCTGGGCCCGCTGGGCGTTCCCGCAGTGGCGGCTCGACGTGAACGGCTCGTCCGCCGCGCTCGAGCGCGGGCCGAGCGGAGAGATCGCCTCCCGCATTCCCGCCGGCAGCTACGAGCTCGAGCTTCGCTACGAGCCGCCTGCAGCCCGCCGCGCGGGTCTGTGGCTCAGCGGGATCGCTCTCCTCTCGTGCGCAGCGATCGCGCTCGCCGGCGCTCGCCCGGGTCGGTCTGCTCAGCCGGGTCCGGGTCCGTTCGCGCGGGCGACCCAGCGCTGACCGGCCCCTGGGCTGCAGACGCCCTTGGGGCAGAACATCTGGCGCAGAATCTCGGCCGCGAGCCGGGACGAGCTCCGCATCCAAACGCCCGCTTGCACCCGAGCTCGTGGTCCCTGGCTTCGGTCGGTTCCAGGGTCTAGGAGAGACGAATGGCATACACCGGCTACGAGTGCCTCGATATCCGCGTCGACCGCGGGGTCGCCACGGTCACCATCGACCACCCGCCGATCAACCTCTACGACCTGGCGCTCATCCAGGAGATGGACCGGGTCGGGCGCGAGCTGGAGGCGGACGGCGACGTGCGCGTCGCCGTCTTCCAGAGCGCCAACCCCGAGTTCTTCATCGCGCACGCCGACGTCGCGCTGATCCAGACGCTGCCCACCACCGTGCCGCCGAAGGCGACGCGCCTCGGGCTATTCCACGCCATGGTGGACCGCTTCCGCACCATGCCGAAGGCCACCATCGGGAAGATCGAGGGCCGGGCGCGCGGCGGGGGGAGCGAGTTCCTCCTCTCGCTCGACATGCGCTTCGGCGCGATCGGGCGCGCGATCCTGAGCCAGCCCGAGGTCGCCATTGGGATCATCCCGGGCGGGAGCGGCACGCAGCGGCTCCCGCGCCTCGTGGGACGGAGCCGCGCGCTCGAGATCGTGCTCGGCTGCGAGGACTTCCCGGCCGAGCTGGCGGAGCGCTACGGGTACTTGAACCGGGCGCTGCCGGCCGCCGAGCTCGGCCCCTTCGTCGAGCGCCTCGCCCGCCGGATCGCCTCCTTCCCGGCCGAGGCGATCGCGCTCGCGAAGGCGTCCGTCAACGCCGCCGAGCTGCCGACCGTCGAGGGACTTCTCGAGGAGGCGCACTACTTCAACCAGTCGCTGGCGACCAGGGCGGCACAGGAGCGCATGCAGCGGTTCCTCGCGCTGGGCGGGCAGACGCGGGAGGTGGAGCTCGACCTGGGCGGGCTGGTCGAGAGGCTCCGCGACTAGGGGGAGAACGCCATGCTCACCGGAGGTTGCCTCTGCGGCGGCGTGCGCTACGAGATCGACGGCGAGATCGGCTCGGCGACCTACTGCCACTGCTCGCAGTGCCGCCGGGCGAACGGCACGGCCTTCGCGACCAACGCGTCCGTGCGCGCCGAGCACTTCCGGCTGGTCGCGGGCCGGGACCTCGTCACGGAGTACGAGTCCTCGCCCGGGAAGTTCCGCGCCTTCTGCGCGCGCTGCGGCTCGCCGATCCTGGCTCGGTGGGCGGCCCATCCGGACTTCGTCCGCATCCGGCTCGGCACGCTCGACGACGACCCCGGGACGCGGCCGCTGCTCCACGTCTGGGTGGGCTCGAAGGCGCCCTGGTTCGAGATCACCGACGAGCTGCCCCGCCTCCAGGGGGGAAGCTAGGAGCGCCGCTCCCCGATCAGGTAGCGTGCGCCCCGGCGCCCGGCGCGCGCGGTGTGCACGGTGCCCTTGGGCAGCATGAGGCGGTCGCCGGGGCCCAGGCGGAGCTCCTTCCCCTCGGCGCCGAAGGTGATCTCGCCCTCGATCACCCAGAGGCTCTCGTCGTGGTCGTGCGAATGCGCCGAGTAGTCGGCGTCGGGCGGATCGGTCCACGCGAAGGACTCGAAGCCGTCGGCGGCGAGACGCGCGGCGAGCGCGCTCTCGGTCGGCTCTTCGGGGCTCTCCCACGGAATTCGTTCGAGACGCATGGTCAGCGCAGCATAGCACGACCGCGGCGGGACGGGTGACGGGCCGGGCCGGGAGCCCGGCGGTGCAGGCGTTCCTCGACAAGCGCCCGCCGCATTTCCGCTGAGATCAGCGCCAGCGCAGCACGCCGAGCACGCTCGAGAAATCGTCGGTCCACACCCGCCCGCCCGCAGGCGCCCGGGGCGGCGCCCAGCGCGCGTCGGTCACGAGGCTGCCGAGATCGTCCGGCCGGCGCGCCATGACCGCCCAGCGCGACGCGAGCTTCCCCCGCGCGCGCTCGGCCGGGGTCACGTCGTCGCCCCGGATGAGCGCGGCGAGGCCCGCATCGCGCGCCAGATCGGCGAGCACGGGCTCGAGGTCCAGGTGCTGGTTCGAGATGTGGAAGGCGAGCACCCCCACGGGGGCGAGGCGGTCCAGATACATCTGCAGCGCTTCGCGCGTGAGGAGGTGGACGGGGATCGCGTCCGAGCTGTAGGCGTCGAGGACGATGAGATCGTAGCGTCGCCCTGCCCGCGCCAGCGACAGGCGCGCGTCGCCCAGCACGACGCGCGCATCCGGCAGGCAGTCGCGGAGGTAGGTGAAGTAGCGCGGATCGCGGGCGATGCTCTCGACCAGGGGATCGATCTCGTAGAAATCCCACTCGTCTCGCGGCCGCGCGTAGCAGGCGAGCGCGCCGGCGCCGAGGCCGACGAGCGCGACCGAGGGCAGGTCGCCGAGCGCCTCGAACACCTGCCCGATCGGGCCGCTCGGATCGTAGTAGCCCAGGGGCTCGCGGCGCCGCGCGGGGTCGAGGCTCTGCGCGCCGTGCAGCGTGCTGCCATGGATGAGCAGATGGAGCCCCCGGGTCGCGTCGAGCGTCACGCGATTCACGCCGAAGAAGCTCCGGCGGGTGGCGACCACTCGCCCCTGCTCGCCCGTGGAGAGCGTGCCGGCGAGCAGGATGGCGCCGATCCCCAGCCCGAAGCGGAGCGGCCGGCGCGAGAAGCCGAAGCACAGCATGGCGGGCACGACGAGCGCCAGCAGCGAGCCGACGGGCGCGGCCGCCGGCCCGGCCCACTCCGTCCCCACGATCAGTCCCGCCGTCACCCCGCCGGTGACCACGGGCAGTGCGACGTCGCGCACAACCTGCCCGCGGCCTCCACCCCGGGCTCCCGGCGCGAGCAGGCACGCCAAAACCACGGTCAGCGGATACTCGGCCACGCTGTCGAAGACGAGCGGCGCGACCAGCGCGTTGAAGACCCCGCCGAGGACGCCGCCCACCGAGAGCCAGAGATAGAACTCGGTCAGGTGCGCGGGCGGCGGGCGGTCGCGCGCCAGCTCGCCGTGGCACACCATCGCCGCCACGAAGAAGGCCCCCAGATGGAGCCCCATGATCAGGAGGAGCGGCTGGTTGGCGCGCTTCACGAGCACGACGACGAGCGCCAGGAGCGCGATGGGCAGCACGCGGACCACGAGGGCGTGGGGCACGAGGGGCCGCCGCGCGAACACGAGGACGAAGGTGAGGAGATAGATCGCCAGGGGAATCACCCAGAGCAGCGGGATGGCCTCGACGTCGGCCGAGATGAACGTGGTCACGCTCAGCATGAGGCTCGAGGGGACCAGGGCCAGCAGCACCCAGCGCAGGCGCCGGCGCGCGGCGAGGCCGGTCAAACGCTCCCGGGACGGATCGGCGAGCGCGGGCACGGGGGAGCGCCAGAGGAGCACCGCACACGCGAGAGTGAATACGAGCAGCAGCAGGTAGCCCCCGGACCAGAGCCGGCTCTGCTCCGCGAGTCGGAGCCGGGGCTCGAGCAGGACCGGATAGCCGAGCAGCCCGAGCATGCTCCCCAGGTTGCTGGCCGCGTAGAGGAAGTAGGGATCGCCCGCCGACGGGTGCCCCGTGCCTGCGAACCACTTCTGGAGGAGCGGGCTCGTCGTCGAGACCACGAAGAAGGGAAGCCCGACGGCGACCGCGAGCAGTGCGAGTAGCCACGGGATCGGGCTCGCCGCGGCAGGCGGCGTCCAGCCCGAGGGAATGCCAATCGGCAGCAAGAGGAGCGGGAGGAGCACGAGGCCCACGTGGAGCGCGGCCTGGCGGCGCACGCCGAGCCAGGACGTGGTCGCGTGTGCATAGAGATATCCCGCGAGCAGGGCGGCCTGGTAGAAGACGAGGCACGTGTTCCACACGGCGGGCGATCCGCCGAGGAGCGGCAGGACCATCTTGGCGAACATCGGCTGGACCACGAAGAGGAGCGACGCGGTCAAGAAGATGGTGGTGGCGTAGACGATCAGGAGCATGCGCGACATGCCGCTCTAGCAGATTGTCGTGGCGCGTCGAGGCTCGTGGCAGCCCAAGACGCCGCCAGGTTTTCAGGTCCGCTGCATGCGCGGTTTCTTAGTTGGTGAGCACGGCGCAGCGGCGGAAGGGATGGGCCCGTGGCCACGAGCCCCGGGTGAAGGCATCATGAGGCGCCCGAGGGCGGGCAATCGTAGCGGAGATCGGAGGACGACATGCCGATGCGGGGCAGCTGCGTTTGCGGGAAGGTCGCGCTCGAGACGGCAGCCTGAGCCGTGGCGACCACAGGGAGGAAGGCCCGCGGCCGAAGGGCCGCGCGGGTTCTCACCGGCCTCGAGGTGCTGGCGCGCGAGCGGCCGAGGTGGCTGCGCGGTCGGCGCGTCGGTCTCCTCCTGCACCCCGCGTCCGTCACGGCCGAGCTGGTCTCGGCACGCGACGTCGTGCGCCGTCTCTGCGGCGATGGCCTGTGCGCCCTCTTCGGCCCGCAGCACGGCTTCGCCGGCGAGAAGCAGGACAACATGATCGAGTCGGGACACGGCGTCGATGCCGAGCTCGGCATCCCGGTCTACAGTCTCTACTCGGAGACCCGCTCGCCCACGCCGGAGATGCTGGAGGGCATCGACCTGATGCTCGTCGATCTCCAGGACGTCGGGACGCGCGTCTACACCTTCGAGTGGACGACGGCGCTCGCCCTCGAGGCCTGCGCCGCCGCCGGCAAGGAGGTCGTCGTCCTCGATCGGCCGAATCCTCTCGGCGGCGAGATGCTCGAGGGGAACCTGATCCGGCCGGGATACACCTCCTTCGTGGGCCTCTATCCGGTGCCCATGCGCCACGGGCTGACGCTCGGTGAGCTGGCCGCGCTCGTGAACCTGCGGATGGCCGACGGCGGCGGCCGCCCCACCCGGCACACGGACGGCATCGGTATCCGCTGCCCCGGCCGCTGCGCCCTGACCGTGGTGCCGATGGAGGGATGGCGGCGGAGCATGCTCTTCCCCGACACCGGCCTCCCCTGGGTCCTTCCCTCGCCGAACATGCCGACCTTCGATACGGCGGTCGTCTATCCGGGCCAGGTGCTGCTGGAAGGGACGAACGTGTCGGAGGGGCGCGGGACGACGCGTCCGTTCGAGATCTTCGGCGCGCCGTGGATCGACCTCGGGAAGATCCGCCGACGCTTCGAGCGCCGCCGGCTGCGAGGGCTCGTTCTGCGCGACCACGCCTTCGAGCCGACGTTCCACAAGTGGGCCGACCGGCTCTGCCACGGCTTCCAGATTCACGTGACCGACCGGGCCGCCTTCCGTCCCTACCTGACCACCCTTGCGCTCCTGCAGGACATCATCGCCGAGCACCGGGACCACTTCGCCTGGAAAGAGCCGCCTTACGAGTACGTCACCGACCGGCTGCCGATCGACGTGCTGCTCGGCGACCCCGCCGTGCGCGCCGCAGTGGAGCGCGGCGCCGACTTGACGGCCCTCGAGCGCTCGTGGCGTGGAGAGATCGAGGCGTTCCGCGGGGAGGCGCTGTCCGTGCGCCTCTACCGCTGAGCGTAGGTCACGCCCGCGCACGCCCGCTCAGTCCACGTACCCGAGCGCTCGCAGGCGCTCCTCGAACCCCGGCGGCGCCGGCGCGGCCGGCGCCACCGGCGCCGCGGCCCGCCACTCGGAGAGGAGATGCGCGAGCGGCGCCGCGGGGGCGCCGTCTCCCCACCGGTCCTCGCGCTCCCCCGGATCGCGGACGAGATCGAAGAGCTGGAAGTGCCCGAGCGTCGGGGCCCAGATCAGCTTCGTGCCCGGCATCCGCACCAACACGATCTCCCCGCCGCGGCCGTCCGGGAGGCGTCCCCCGAGCGTCATGGAGAAGGCCGGGCGGTCGGCGTCGACGACGAGCACGTCGCGCCCCGGGAGGTCCGCAGCGACGGGCAGGCCGAGCAGCGCCGCGACGGTCGGGAAGACGTCGACCCCCATCGTCTGAACGCCAACGCGTCGGACGGGAATGCCGGGACCCGCGATGACGAGCGGCACGTGCAGCAGCTCGTCGTAGAGGTGAAAGCCGTGCTGCAGGCGCCCGTGCTCCTGGAACGCCTCGCCGTGATCGGCCGTCACCACGACCACCGTCGAGCGCGCGTCGAGCGCACGCAGCAGCGCGGCCAGCTGCTCGTCCCACGCGCGGATCTCGGCCTCGTAGAGGCGGCGGACGTGCTCGAGCTCGGGCGCCGGGAGCTGGAAGGGGACCGGTGCACGCATGGCCGCCTGCCAGGGATCGAGCCGCCCCGCGGCGACGCGGGGGCGGATGCCCGGCGGCGCCGGCGGGCGGAGATGCGGGGGCGGCGTGTAGGGATGATGGGGCTCCATGTAGTGCAGGTTAGGCGAGGAAGCGGTGGGCGCGATTCGACCTGAGCCAGCGGAGGAAGACGTCGTTGACGGCCGAGGCGGACGCGGGGGTCTTCACGACCTCGCCGCCCTCTCGCCTCGTCTCGATGTCGAGCTCGACGAAGGTCTCGAAGCCCTGCGCGAAGTTCGTGCCGCGCGAGACGAGCGGGTTGGTGGAGACGGCGACGGTCGTGATGCCGTGCTCCTCGGCCGCCTCCGCCAGCGTCACGAGGTCGTCGCGCAGCGTCTGCCCGCGGTCCCCGGTCACGCCGTGGGCCGACGGGTAGAGGCCGGTCAGGATCGAAGCCGTCGACGGCATCGTCCAGGACGCATGGGCGACGTTCTGCTCGAACAGCGCGCCACGCGCGGCGAGCGCGTCGAGCGTCGGGCTCGGGCTCGGCACGGCCCCGTAACAACCGAGCCGATCGGCACGCAGCGTATCGACGAGCAGGACGAGGACGTTCGGCGTCGATGGATCCGCGGGCTGCCGCGCGCGCCAGTGGCGCTCGACGACCCGGACGCCGCTCCATCCCGGTGTGCCAGCAGGTGTCCCGGGACCCGCGACGTCGGTCGCGAAGACGATCTCGACCTCGCGTCCCGCCGCGCCGGACAGCTCGACCTGCTCGTCGAACCAGACCCGGTCGGCACGGCGGGCCGCCGGGTTGACCACCCGCGCGAAGCGCTCCACGCCGTCGACGAGGACCCGAAAGCGAACGCCGGCGGCGCGCCGATCCTTGGCGCCGTCGCCCTCCACCCCGACGCTGAAGGCGAGCACCGCCTCCGCCGGAACCCGCAGACGCAACGGCAGGCGCGACCCCGGCGGCGCGATCAGCGCGTCGCGTGGCCCCGCGCTGGCGAGGAGGCCCCGCCGGGGCGCGAGCGGAGCCTGCCGCGAGTCGGGAAGCGCGGCCGCCAGCTCGGCCACCACGCGATCGACGGGCAGCCGGCCGGGCAGCGCGAAGCTCGCTGCGCGCTGCTCCCACCACCATGCCACGGCGCCCGCGAGCAGCACGAGCCCGCCGCCCACCACGGCCCACCCGCGGATGGCCCCCCGGTCCCGCGTCATGCCCGTGAGGTTCCTACCCTACCGGCACGGGCCCGAGCCACCCCTGCCGCTGCTCTCCTAGATGAGCCCGAGGTTGAGGGCTACCTCCCGCGGGAGAATCAGCCGCCCATGGTCACCCATCCGCGAGATGGTGGTGCCGGGCAGCATCCGCCGCGGGGGCACCGCGACGACCTTGTCCCCCACCCGGCACATCAGGATGAGAGCCTCGTGTCTGACGACTTCCACGCCGTCGAACTCCACCCGAGTCGAACCATCGATCATGATCCTGCTCTCGGTCCGGCTCGGGGAACGGGAGGGCGCCATGCGCGCTCCTCGGTGGTACGCGCGTGGGAGCCGTGCGCGCCGTAGCAGGGAGGTAGGTGGGACCGTACACCCTGGCCCTCGCTGGGCGCAAGAACCGATCGGCCACCGGCCTTGACAATATCTCCGCGGCGGCCGTAAGCGGGCGCTTTCCGCAGCCCGGGAGGTGCTCGGCATGCGCGAGACGGGATCATCCCAGCCTGGAACCCGGTGCGCGCTCGTCTCGTTCGCGTTGCTCCTCGGCTGCCACTCCCTCGGCGTCGGCTCCGGCCTGTTCGTCGAGTGAGAGGGAGGGTCCATGCCGAAGTTCAGCCGCGCGGAGCTGGAGCAGGCCTTCCGGACCTACTGGCGCTCGGGCGCGGTGGGGGAGGATTGGGACGCGTGGGCGGATCTCTTCACCGAGGACTGCCGCTACTTCGAGCACTTCTACGGCCCCATGCGGGGCCGGGAGACGGTCCGCGCCTGGATCAAGCCGGTGATGGAGAAGTACGGCGAGATCTACACCGCCTACGAATGGCACGTGATCGACGAGCACAGCGGACGCGTCGTGTTCTACATGCAGAACCGGCGCGACCATCCGGGCGGCCAGGGCACCCTCGACTTTCCGGGTGTCTCGATCCTCGAGTACGCCGGGAACGGCCGGTGGAAGAGCGAGGAGGACTACTGGGCGGTCAAGCAGCGCGAGGTGGCGATGCGCGAGTACGAGGAGGCGTGCCGCCGTCACGATCCCGACCATCCCCGCAAGCGGACGCGCTGGAACTGGGGCGACGGGCCCGAATGGACGCGCGGCGGCCGCTCGTGGGCCGAGCGCCCGCCGGTCAAGTAGCGCGCCGCGTGCAGACCGTCGAGGAGGGGCTCGCGATCCACCGGCAACCATCTTGACGTCCCAGCCTCGGCGGGGCATATAGCTGCGGCCTTCTCTTCGGAACAACGAGCATCCACGGCTGCTTCGCAACTTCTGTCTTGCTAGCGTGATCAACCGACGCCGGCGCGGGCAGGTTCGTCCTGTCGGCCAGCCGAGGGCACGGGTGAGCACCGTCCCATGTCGAACGTCGACGGGTCGACGCGGCCGGACAGATTGGAACGCGCGTGCCCCGGAGGGGGTCGCCCGAAATACCGGTCCCACGTCCAATCTTCCCGTGCGCCCCGCGGAGCGCACAGGGCGCGCGGAGGATCGACGCTTGCACGTGGTCGCCCACGACCGACCTGCCCGGAGCGCGGCTCGAGGAGGCTGGGGGAGTGTGAGAGATGCGGCAACGGCCGAAAGCTCTCGGTTTTGCGATATTGCTGGCTCCGCTCGCAGCACTTCACGTCGGGAGCCCGGCGCAGGCCGCGTCCGTCGCGCTGAAGTGTCGGCGCGCGTGTCACGACCGGATCGCCGGGTGCGTCGCCGCCGGGGGCCGCCGAGGGCCCTGCAGGAAGAGCATGCTCGGGCGCTGCAAACGCGAGGGTGTCGCCGTCTGCCAGGGCCAGGCCGGAGCCACCACCACATCGACCACTACGCCGACCACCACGACGACCCTGACCGGGGGCGGCTTCCTGTCCGGTCTCGTGACCGATCCGACGGTGGTCTTGACCGAGCCCGAGACGCCCAGGCCCGCGTACGAGCTGCCGGTGAGGCCAACGGTCTTCCACGTGCCGATCATGCGCATCGCCAATGATCCCGGCCTGCCCACGCTCCCCGTGAGCGGCACCTGGGGTTCGGATGCCCGCCACGTCTACTCCAAGCAGCAGCCCTGGAGCGCGGACGAGAGCCTGATCAGCATCGAGAACAGCGGTGGCCCTTCGCCGCTCATCCTCGACGGCTTCACCAATCTCCCGAAGTACGCCCCGTGCAGCAACTACGACCTGTGGGACTACCGCTGGCACCCGAGCCGCGCCCACCCGCACGAGCAGATCAATGTCGACTCCAGCGGCACCCGGCTCTCGTGGTTCGACGTCGTGTCCTGCACGGAGACGCGCTCCTGGGCGCTGCCGATCGCAGCCGACTACGGCATCGGCTCGGGCGAGGGCAACCCGTCGAACGACGGCCGCTTCGTGCTGATCGGCGGCACGCGGCAGATCTACGTGCTCGACATGGACCCGCAGCCGCCGTTCGCGCCCTATCCCAACCAGCGCATCGGCCCGGCGCTCGACGTTTCCAACTGCGGACTCTCGGACTGCTCGATCGACTGGTCCGGCATGTCGGCCTCGGGCAAGTACGCCGTCGTCTCGTACAACGGCGACAACCCCCGGGTGTTCGACGTCAACGCCTCGACGCTGGCACTCACGCCGCACGCGATGTCGACCAGCTCCTACCGGTGCCAGGGCACGGCCGCAGGCGGCTTCCTGTACAGCCTCGGCCACGCCGACGTGGCGGTCAACCCGTTCGACGACAACGAGGACGTGCTCGTCGGCCAGGACGAGTGTCTCATCACCGGACAGACGGTGAACGGGGTGCTCATCTCGCACGTCATGATGGCGCGGCTCCGCGACGGCCAGATCACCGCGCTCACCGATCCGAGCAACGAGGCCTACGCGCACCACATCTCGACGCGCAACCTGAATCGCCCGGGCTGGGCGTATGTCGACTACTTTCAGGAGGACGGCAAGCGGTTCAGCGACGAGGTCATCGCGGTGAAGCTGGACGGGAGCAAGGCGGTCCAGCGCTTCGCCCACAAGCACAGCGTTTTCGACGGGTGCTACCGCTGCGAGTCGCACGTCGCCCCCTCGATGGACGGTCGGCGCATCCTGTTCGCCAGCAACTGGGCCGAGCACTGTGGTGCGTCGTGCGGCCCGCCCTCGGAGGTCGAGGACTACCTGATTGATGCGCGCGCACCCTAGCCCAGGGCCAGGCGCTGCCTACCCCACCCGCGCGAGTCCGAGCCGTCCCTGCCAGCGGTGCGCCAGCACCGCGCGCAGCGCGGCCGACTCCGGCCGCGACAGCTCCGGGTCCTCCGCCAGCCACGCGAGCGCCTCGTCGCGCGCGGCGCGCAGCAGCGCCGTGTCACGGAGCAGGTTCGCCACCCGGAAGTCCGGCAGCCCCGCCTGCCGCGTGCCGAGGAAGTCGCCCGGCCCGCGGAGCGCGAGATCCGCCTCGGCGATGTGGAAGCCGTCCGTCGACTGCTCGAGGGTGCGGAGCCGCTGGTAGGCCTCCTCGCCCGTCCAGTCCGGCACGACGAGGAAGCAGTGGGCGCGCGCACGGCCCCGCCCGACGCGGCCGCGGAGCTGGTGGAGCTGCGCCAGGCCGAAGCGCTCGGCGTGCTCGATCACGATCGCGGTCGCGTTGGGGACGTCGATGCCGACCTCGATGACGGTGGTGGAGACGAGCACGTCGTGCTCGCCCGCCTTGAAGCGGCGCATGACGCCGTCCTTCTCCTCGGCCTTCATGCGGCCGTGGACGAGGGCCAGGCGGAGCCCGGCGAGCGGCCCGGCGGCGAGCTCGTGCACCATGGTGGTCGCGGCACGCAGCGCCGACTTCTCCGACTCCTCGACCAGCGGGTAGACGATGTAGGCCTGGTGGCCCGCGGCGATCTCGCCGCGGATGCGCCCGTAGACCCGCTCGCGGCGCGACTCGCGGCAGAGCTCGGTCGTGATCGGGGTGCGTCCCGGGGGCAGCTCGTCGAGGGTCGAGACCGCGAGGTCGCCGTAGAGGGTCAGCGCGAGGGTGCGCGGGATGGGCGTGGCGCTCATGACGAGCACGTCGACCGACTCGGCGCCGCGGCGCTGGAGCGCCGCCCGCTGGAGCACCCCGAAGCGATGCTGCTCGTCGACGATGGCGAGCCCGAGGCGCGCGAAGGCCACGCCCTCCTGGATGAGCGCGTGGGTGCCGACGGCGAGCGGGATGGTCCCCTCGGCGAGCCCGGCGAGCGCGCTCTTGCGCGCCTTCCCCTTGACCGCGCCGGTGAGCAGCACGGGCTCGACGCCGAGAGGCGCGGCGAGCGGTCCGACGGTCTCGAAGTGCTGCTCGGCGAGCAGCTCCGTGGGCGCCATGAGCGCCGCCTGGTGGCCCGCCTCGACGACCGTCAGCGCCGCCAGGAGCGCGACCAGCGTCTTGCCGCTCCCGACGTCGCCCTGGAGGAGCCGGCGCATCGGATGCGGCGCCGCCAGGTCGGCCGCGATCTCGGCAAAGGCGCGCTCCTGCGCGCCCGTCGGCCGGAACGGGAGGCGCCTCTGCAGCGCGGGCACGAGGCGCGTGGACGGCGGAAAGGCCGTGCCCGGCTCCTGCCCGGCGGCGCTCCGTCGGAGTGCCAGCCCGAGCTGGAGGAAGAAGAGCTCGTCGAAGATGAGCGAGCGGTGGGCGAGCGAGCGCACCTCGCCGAGCGCCTGGAGGTCGGCCTCGGGCGCGGGCGTGTGCACGTGGCGGAGCGCGCGGGGGAGGTCGATCACGCGCTGGCGCGCCGCGACTGCGGGCGGCAGCGCGCTCGGCACGCGCTCGGCGAACTCCTCGACCGCGGCCTGCGCGATGCGCCGCATCGCCCCCGGGTGCATCGCGGTCGGCTTCTCGTAGACGGGCACGATGCGCGGCAGCGCGGCCGGGTCCTCGTCGGCGCCGAGGATCTCCATCTCGGGGTGGATGATACGCCTCGGCCCGCCGCCGAGCGGCGGCTCGACCCGGCCGTGCACGACGAGGCGCTGCCCCTCGCGCAGGCGGCGGCTGAAGTACGGGATCTGGTGGAACCAGACGAGGAGGAGGAGCCCGTCGCCGTCGCGCAGCACGACCTCGAGGACGTGCCGGCCGCGGCGGCCCGCGCGCGCCTCGCGGACGCGGGCGACCTCGCCCACCGCCGTCGCCTCCTCGCCGACGTGGAGCTGGCCGAGCGGCTGGAGCGCGCGCCGGTCCTCGTAGCGGAACGGCAGGTGATAGAGGAGGTCCTCGACGGTCGCGAGGCCGAAGCGCGCCAGCTCGGCGGCGCGCTGCGGGCCGATGCCGCGCACCGCCTGCGCGGGCTGGGCGAGCGCGGCGAGCGCCGTGCCGACCGGGGCCGGCGAGGGCCGGTACTCGCTCCACGGCGGTGGCGCCGCCGCGGCCTCGCGCAGCGTCGGCAGGAGCGCGTGCGCGCGGCGTAGCAGCTGCTCCTGCTCGCGCGCCGAGCCCTCGCGGAGCGCGGCGAGGATGCGCTCCAGCTCGGCGAGCGGCGCCGCGGCGCCGGGCGGCCCGCTCGCGCGCGCGCGCGCCACGCGCTCGGCGAGCGCCGGAAGCGGAAGGCGGGTCTGGTCGAGGCGCCGGAAGTCGTCCGCCGCCAGGTACTCGAGCGGCGGCGCGAGCGCCCGGAGCAGCTCGGCGAGCGGCGCCGCGGCCGGCGTCATGCGCGCCGGTGGTGCTCCTGCAGCGGGCACACCGTGAACGGCCCGCGGCCCATGAGGTCGATGCCCTCGGCGGCCGCCGCGGCGGCGGCCAGCGTGGTGAAGTACGGCACCCGGCACTCGAGCGCGGTGCGGCGGATGTGGAAGGCGTCGCGCTGCGAGTCCGCCCCCGCCGGCGTGTTGACGACGAGGGCCACCTCGCCCCGGCGGAGCGCGTCGACGATGTGCGGACCGCCCTGCGAGACCTTGTTCACCACCTCCACCACGAGGCCCGCCGCGCGGAGGTGTGCACCCGTGCCGCGGGTCGCGAGCAGCGAGAATCCCGCACGCGAGAGGCGGCGCGCCACCGGGACAACGCCCTCGTAGTCCGCCTGGGGCACGGAGATGAAAGCCTGCCCGCCGGTGGGGAGCGCCGTCGACGCCGCGATCTGCGCCTTCGCGAAGGCCGCGCCGAAGCTGCCGTCGATCCCCATCACCTCGCCGGTCGACTTCATCTCCGGCCCGAGCACGGTGTCGACGCCCGGGAACTTGATGAACGGGAAGACCGCCTCCTTGACGTTCACGTGCGCGGGCACGATCTCCCGGGTGCAGCCCTGCGCGGCGAGCGAGCGGCCGACCATGCAGCGCGCGGCCACCTTGGCGAGCGGCACGCCGATCGCCTTGCTGACGAACGGCACGGTGCGGCTGGCGCGCGGGTTCACCTCGAGCACGTAGACGACGCGCGCCTTGACGGCGAACTGCACGTTCATGAGCCCGACCACGCCGAGCTCGCGCGCGAGCGCCACCGTCTGGCGGCGGATCTCCGCCTGCACCTCGGCGTCGAGCGAGTACGGCGGGAGCGAGCAGGCGCTGTCGCCCGAGTGCACGCCGGCGCGCTCGATGTGCTCCATGATGCCGCCGATCACGACCCGCTCGCCGTCGCTCACCGCGTCCACATCCACCTCGACCGCGTCCTCGAGGAACTGGTCGATGAGCACCGGGTGCGCGGGCGAGACCCGCACCGCGACGCGCATGTAGCGGGCGAGGCTCTCGCCATCGTAGACGATCTCCATGGCGCGGCCGCCGAGCACGTAGGACGGGCGCACGAGGATCGGGTAGCCGATCGCGGCGGCCACCCGCACCGCCTCCTCGGCCGAGCGCGCCACGCCGTTCGGCGGGCGCCGGAGATCGAGCTTGGCCAGCACCTCCTCGAAGCGCTCGCGGTCCTCGGCGCGGTCGATCGAGTCGGGCGCGGTGCCGATGATCGGCACGCCGGCGCGCTCGAGCGGCACGGCGAGCCGGAGCGGCGTCTGGCCGCCGAACTGCACGACCACGCCGTCCGGCTCTTCGCGGCGGATGAGCGCGAGCGTGTCCTCGAGCGTGAGCGGCTCGAAGTAGAGCTTGTCCGAGGTGTCGTAGTCGGTGCTCACGGTCTCGGGGTTGCAGTTGACCATGATGGTCTCGAAGCCGTCCTCCCGCAGCGCCAGGGCAGCATGGACGCAGCAGTAGTCGAACTCGATCCCCTGCCCGATCCGGTTCGGCCCGCCGCCCAGGATGACGATCTTCTTCTTGGCCCGTGCCGGCTTCGACTCGTCGTCGCCCGGCTCGTAGGTCGAGTAGAGGTAGGGCGTGTGCGCCTCGAACTCGGCGCCGCAGGTGTCGACGGTCTTGTAGACGGGCTCGAGGCCCGCGGCCTCGCGCTGCGCGCGCACGGCGTCCTCCGTCGTGCCGACGAGCTCGGCCAGGCGCGCGTCGGCGAAGCCCTGCTGCTTGAGCGCGCGGAGCCGCTCGGACGCGAGCGCCTTGGTTGCCGCGAGCGTGCGCTCCTCGGCGATGATCTCGTCGATGTGGCGGAGGAACCACGGGTCGATGGCGGTGAGCGCCGCCACCTCCGCGACCGTCATGCCGCGCCGGAAGGCCTCGCCGAGGTACCAGAGGCGGTCCGCGTTGGGCACGCGGAGCCGCTCGCGCACGTCCCCCTCGCGCGGCTCGAAGCCGTGGCTCCCGATCTCGAGCGAGCGCATCGCCTTCTGCAGCGACTCCTTGAAGGTGCGGCCGATCGCCATTGCCTCGCCCACGGACTTCATCTGCGGCCCCAGCACGTCCGTCGCCTGCGGGAACTTCTCGAAGGTGAAGCGAGGGATCTTGGTGACCACGTAGTCGATGGTCGGCTCGAAGCAGGCCGGCGTCTCGCGCGTGATGTCGTTCGGGATCTCGTCGAGCCCGTAGCCGACGGCGAGCTTGGCGGCGATCTTGGCGATCGGGAAGCCGGTCGCCTTGGAGGCGAGCGCCGAGCTGCGCGACACGCGCGGGTTCATCTCGATGACGACCAGCCGCCCCGTCTGCGGGTGGACCGCGAACTGGATGTTCGAGCCCCCGGTGTCGACGCCGATCGCCCGGATGCAGGCGACCGCCGCGTCGCGCATGATCTGGTACTCCTTGTCGGTGAGCGTCTGGGCGGGCGCCACGGTGATCGAGTCGCCCGTGTGCACGCCCATGGGGTCGAAGTTCTCGATCGAGCACACGATGACGACGTTGTCCCGCCCGTCGCGCATCACCTCGAGCTCGAACTCCTTCCAGCCCGCGATCGACTCCTCGACCAGGATCTCGTGCACGGGCGAGGCCTCGAGGCCCCAGGCGACGTTCGTGCGAAACTCCTCGTCGTTGGTGGCGAAGCTGCCGCCCGTCCCGCCGAGCGTGCGCGAGGGGCGGATGATGAGGGGGAGCCCGAGGTCACGGCGGATCGCCTCTGCCTCTTCCAGGCTTCGCGCATAGCCGCTGCGCGGCAGGTCGAGGCCGATCGAGGCCATCGTCGCCTTGAAGAGGTCGCGGTCCTCGGCGCGGCGGATGGCGTCGACGCTCGCGCCGATCAGCTCGACCTTGTGGCGGGCGAGCACGCCGGCGGCCGCGAGGTCGAGCGCGAGGTTGAGCCCCGTCTGTCCGCCGATGGTGGGGAGGAGCGCGTCGGGCTTTTCCACGGCGATGATGCGCTCCAGCACCTCCACGGTCATCGGCTCGATGTAGGTGCGGTCGGCGAACTCGGGGTCGGTCATGATGGTGGCGGGATTCGAGTTGACGAGGATGACGCGGTAGCCTTCTTCACGGAGCGCCTTGCAGGCCTGCGTGCCGGAGTAGTCGAACTCGCACGCCTGGCCGATGACGATGGGGCCGGAGCCGATGAGGAGGATGGAGCGGATGTCGGTGCGTCGGGGCATCAGTGATCGGTCTCCGTGTCGGATCGCGCGATGACCGCCGCCAGCTCGTGCTTTACCTTCCGGCGATCATGCGTAGCGCGATCGCTTCCCTTGCTCCGTTGGAGGAAGGAACGCAGAGAGCGCGCGGCCAGCGTGTGGCTTCCTACCTTTTCGTACGCGAGACCCTGAACGAGCAGGGGGTCGTATCCGGCGGGCTCCCTGACAACCGCCTGGCAGGCCGCGTCCACCGCTTCGGCGTAATTCGCGTTGCGGTAGGCGTTCCAGGCGAGGTATTGCCAGGCCAAGGCTGAGTTTCGATTGGTCGTTTCGATCATCCGGTCATACGCGAAGGCTCCGAGAACGGCGCCGGCACCAACCGCAAGCCCAGCCCGCAGCACGGTTCGCGCCCGCAAGGTCACCGAGTGCCGCGTCCCAGCGTGTCGGCAGCGTAGCCGATCGCAGCCTTGATGTCCTCGCGCGTAAGCCGCGGATAGGCATCCAGGAGATCCGCCTCGGTCGCGCCCTCTGCCACCTTCTGCAAAAGCAGCTCGACGGTGATCCGAGTCCCCCGGACCACCGGCTTCCCCATCATCACCTTCGGGTCCATCTCGATGCGATCTGTAGCAGTCATGGTCGCGCCTGGCCGCCTCCTTCACATTGACCACTGGCCGCCGTCCGCTGGAGCCCCGAGTTGATCGGCGGCGCTACCGGAGAGCTAGGAATTCTTCGATCGTGAGACGGATGTCCCGCGCGATCTTGCGCAGAAGGGTGGGCGAGATGTCTCGCCCACTGTGGAATGGGACGGTCGTGCAGCGACCGTCCGCATGCCGGAACTGTTTGTGCGAACCACGTTGCCGGACCTCCGAGAAACCGTGCGCTTCCAGCAGGGCAACGACTTCTCGAGGCTTGAGGACGGGGACGCCTCCCACCGTCAGGCGACCTGGATGGTCCGCACATCGATGAACTCGGACTCGAGGTTCGGCTCGCCGTCCTCGAGAAGCATCTCGATGACTTCGCGCAGGTTCTGCTGAAGTTCATCGATGTCGGCGCCCTGCGTGTGGGCGCCGGGCCATCCCGGCACGTACCCGACGAGCACCCCGGTCTCTGGGTCACGCTCAACGACGAACTTGAAGGTCCTCATCGATCCTCCCCCGCTTAGGCCGGACACGATAAACCTCGGTTCGACCCCGCACCAGCCTGCCCTCGGACGAGTGGGCCGCTCAGCACCCGGCCGCATAGCGGACGGCACCTGAGCAGGGCGTTAGGCGCTACTCTGTTACTCATGTCCCCGGTTGTTGACTCGTACTCTTAAGACTGGCTCGCGTATCTATCCGGGATCGGGTTGTTCTGAATGTCATTGATTGCCTCAAGTAGCCGGATCGTCACATCTGCATCGAGCGATTCGCCCTGTAGCGGACCTCGTAGAGCCCTTGCAGATTCGAGGGCAGCTGGACGCCCTCCCTAACCAAGAGAATGAACCGCCGACCGAAGAGAGCCATCGCAGCCCCGATCTCGATGAGTACATTCGGATTGATCTGGATAACCTCCTTACCATCGCTGTCGTGAAGGACGTTCTCCTTGTCCACGTGAATAATCGCCGATCCGCAGCTGCGCATCTCCTGCATCACCTTCTCTGGGACGGGCTTAGAGACCGACTGTCGCTCGACGGACAGAACAGGCTGGAGCTTTCCGAATCCAATCAATTTCTTGATCGGCTCGATGAAGTCGCGGTTCTTGCCGTGCGTCACATACACACGCTTGCTTGCGGCGTCGAGTGCCGCCGCACTCGGACCCGAAGGCTCGAGGACTTCGTCACGACCAGACTTGCCTGGAGGGGCATGTCGCTCTGAGTCTCCCTCTATCGCTTCGTGTTTGGCCGTATCGTCATCGTACTCCTCGTCCTGTGCAGACTGTTCAGAGGTGTCGCGCTTGATGGGTGCGATTGCCGGAGAAACTCCCTGCAAGTCGACGTGCTCCTTGTCGTTGATGGCGTGGATGAAGCCCACAGACTTGGCGCTCTCAACTATGAGGTCAAAGACCTGCTCGGCTCGGTCGTCGGGCACACCCATGTCGCCAAGGACATTGATCGCGATGTCTCGGCGGGGAATGGGCGACCCGTCGTACTGCCGCAAGAATTCGCCGACTACTCGCGGACGGAGTAGGGCCTCGCGCCGAGCCGCGAGATCCTCGCCCTCCTTCTTGGGTCGAACGATGCGCATCCCTAGCGGCTCAATCTCGATCTGCGGAGCTTGAGCACCGCCCTTCGTCAGACCATATGCGATCGCAGACCCCGTAAGCATCCGGAAGTTCCCGGTGTTCGGCTGAACGCCCATCGCCGAGGCGACTCGCAACGGGGAGGTCGGCCGTCTCGCATAGTGCTCCGAGATTGCGCGGGGCACCCGTAGTGCCTCCTCCAAGGTCCGCGCCGGTACATCCGTCTGGCTTACGTAGCTGGCCCGGCCCCGAGGCAACGCAGCGCCCTTGTCGTTTGACTTCGGCTTCACCTTGCTCGGTTTTCTACCGGTAGAGCCATCCTTGCCTGCCATGTGGATCCCTCGTGATCCGTGTGCCTGACACCTCGCTATCCCGCGCCGCGCTCCATCATCTCCACGAACCGCCGGAACAGATACCGCGCATCGTGCGGCCCCGGCGACGCCTCGGGGTGGTACTGCACCGAGAACGTCGGCTGCCCCTTCACCGCGAGGCCCTCGGAGGTGCAGTCGTTCAGGTTGAGATGCGTCACCTCGGCCCGCCCCCGGAGCGACTCCACGTCGACCGCGAACCCGTGATTCTGCGCCGTGATCTCCACCTTCCCCGTCGTGAGATCCTTCACCGGCTGGTTGCCCCCGTGGTGGCCGAACTTGAGCTTGAACGTCTTCCCTCCCAGCGCGAGGCCCATGATCTGGTGCCCGAGGCAGATGCCGAACACGGGCACGTTGCCGAGGAGCTGCGCCACCC
>Ga0209057_1000700_pt1 | contig 29077 bp, 23 predicted proteins | sample GraSoiAngelo_146_FD_185903 | JGI IMG/M metagenome (GOLD analysis project Ga0209057, IMG submission 185903) | Grasslands soil microbial communities from the Angelo Coastal Reserve, California, USA - 14_1009_05_30cm (SPAdes) (version 2) | ecosystem: Environmental > Terrestrial > Soil > Grasslands ... | reverse complement strand
CCGTCGGCGGTCATCTGCCCTCCTCCGCGCGTTGATCTTGCGTCTCGATCATGCCACGTAACCCAGCGCCGTATCCCACCTGGTGGCTGTCGGCTATCTAGGCGCGTCCGCAACCACGCTCTCAGATCGTGTTGGCCGCACTGTCGCGCTGCTCGGTCGGCGCGGATACGCCGTCACGACCTCGCGCCTCGCCGAACTCTGTCTCGGGGGATCCGTTTCCGACGCGGAGGTCCGTTGGGCGGTCGCCGCCCATCCGAACTTGACGATCGCCCGGAATCTCGTCATCGAGCGGGGGAGCCAGAGCCGGCTCGAGGACGTCTGCAGCCGGGCCCAATGCCACCATGCAGAATCAGGCCGCTACATCGACCTGACCGTGGATTTCGTCCGCCACCTGGTTGCTTTCGCGCCGTTCATCAGGAGCGTTTCCATCGCCGGCTCGCTGGCAAGCGGCGGCTTTCGCGCCACCGACGACGTCGACCTGAACCTCATCGTCGACGACGGCCATCGCCACCTCGCTTACGTCGTGGTGAACTTGCTTGGCCTCGGGCACGCGATGCGGCATCGGTCCAAGCCGGTCGACGATCTCACGCGGCGACCCATCGCGCCACGGCTGATGACCGCCAACCTCATCCTGGAGTCTTCTCAGTGCCGTCCGCTCAAGAGACAGGACGAGGACATGGCATTTGAGCTGCTCGTCGCTCAGCCGGTGTTCGGAATGGAGGCGATCCAGGAAATCATCGACGCCAACCCCCGGTTGCTCGAGCACTTTCCGCAGCTCGCGAGCCGGGCCGCGCCGCTCCTCATCGATCATCCGAGGCGGCGCCTGCCGAAAGCCATTTATCCCGCGTTTCTCGACCTGCCGGCGCGCCATCTCGGCGAGTCAGCGTGGCGGTACATGCAGTGGACGCGGCGCCATAGCCCGGACGCGCTCGCGCGTGTCGCCTACGTGCGCTCGACCATGCGGCCGTACACCCTGTTCGACGAGCCGTGATCGCTGTCATCACGATCGCCGTGCTGGCGGTGACCAGCGTCCTGCTGTTTGGATTCGGGCTGAACCTGCTCTATCTCACTCTGCGGGCAACGCGGCTCAAACCGCCGCCTCCGCGAGCTCTCCTCACAACCGCCGAACTTCGTGTATGTGTGCAGCTGCCCATCTACAACGAGCGATACGTCGCGGAGCGTGTCCTCGACGCTGCGTGCGACATCGATTGGCCGCGTGACCGATTCGAGGTGCAGGTGCTCGACGACTCGGACGACGAGACGGTGCAGATCCTCTCCAGGCGCGTCGCGCACTGGCGCCGAAGGGGCGTCGATGTCTCTCACGTACGACGCGGCTCGCGGGCGGGCTTCAAGGCGGGCGCGCTCTCGTACGGCCTGGGGCACACGAGCGCCGAGCTGATCGCGATCTTCGACGCGGACTTCGTGCCGCCCACGGACTTCCTCCGCCAGACCGCCGGATCATTCCAGGACCCGTCGATCGGTTTTGTGCAGGCGCGCTGGGGACACCTCGACGAGGGCTATTCGTGGTTCACCCGCCTGCAGGCGCTGTTCATCGATTTCCACTTCCTCGTCGAACAGGCGGTGCGGTCCGCCTCCGGATACTTCGTCAACTTCACAGGCTCGGCCGGCGTCTGGCGCCGGGCGGCGATCGTGGACTCGGGGGGCTGGACCGCCAACACCCTGACCGAAGACCTCGACCTCAGCTACCGGGCGCAGCTGCGAGGCTGGCGGGCCGCGTACCTCGAAGACCTGGTCGTGCCCGAGGAGCTCCCGGTCTCGATCGACGCCTACCGAAGCCAACAGTCGCGATGGGCGACAGGAAGCTTCCAGTGCGCGTTCAGGCTGCTGGGGCCCGTCTGGCGGAGTCGCAACCGCCTGGCGACCAAGATCCAGGCGACGATCCACCTGCTCGCGTACGGGGTGGGTCCGTTGATGCTGGTCCAGCTCGTCTGCTATCCGACCCTGCTGCTGACAGTCGGCAGGCACAACATCCCCTGGCAGCTCGGCGACGCGTTGTTGCTGGGTCTCGGGGTAGCGATCTCCCCGTGGCTCGGCTTCATCGTCGCGCAGACGCGCCGCGGCCGGCCGTGGTGGACGGGCGTGCCTTCCCTGTTCTGCCAGGTGATCGGTGCGGGGATGTCCCTCAACGTGATCGTTGCGTTGCTGGCCGCGTTCCGCACGGGCGGGACCTTCGTGCGGACCCCGAAGCACCATATCGTCCAGCGAGGCCAGGAATGGCGCGACCAGGCATACGTGCGCGTCGGTGATCCTCGCGCCCTGCTCGAAGCCGCTTTGGGACTGGGCGCCCTCTCGATTCTTCCCGTCGCGATCGCCATGGACCAGACCCTGCTCGCGATCTATTCGGGGTTGTTCGCATTGGGCTTTCTCCTCGTCGCCTCCTTGAGCCTGGTCGACCTCATGGAGGTGCTCGCGCTCCGCCGGCTCGGCCGTCGGGCGCTGACGCTGATGCGCGCCATTGCGCCGGCACTGACCCTCATGGCGATCGCCGCGGCGCTGCTGCTCGTCGCCGCACAGATGCCTGAGCCTTTCGAAGACGGCTACAGCCACTGGCTTATCGCTGCCAATCTCGCCGCGACCGGGACTCTGCACGACCCGCTGTTCGGGATGGAGGACACCTGGCTCCCCGGCTATCAGGTGCTGGCCGCGGCGGTGCTGAAGCTCTTCGGCCTGTGGCAGCTTGGCCTGCTCAAGGCGTTGAGCGCCGTGCTCGGTGTGGCGATCGCGGCATGCGTTTACGCCCTTGCTCCCAACGTCCGCCAGGCACGCCTCGCGGTGGCGCTGCTCGTGCTCAACCCCGTGTTCCTGTTCACGTCCGGCTCGGCGGTCGCGGAGCCGCTTCTGACCGCGCTGTTGATGGCCGCGGCAGTCGCCGCGACGCGAGGGAGGATGAAGGTCGCCGCCCTGCTCGCCGCGTTCGCATGCCTGACGTCGACCAAGGCGTGGATCTGGGTCGCGGCGGCCGCGGCTTATGCGGCGATCGAGGCTGTCAGGTCGAGGTCGGCCGGCGGCTTTCGGGCACGGGCGGTGACGTGGGCGATCCCCGCGCTGGCCGCGGTCTTCTTTCTCCAGCTCGGTTTTGCGCCGGCGGGCCATTCGATGGCGCGCGGCACGGTGGAGGCGATGTCGGCTTCCGTGCGAGGCAGCCTTCCCACAAGCGGCCTCTCACGGCTCGCTGAGCTGGCGACCACGTACGGCCTCGCCACTCTCCCGCTGATCGCGTTCGCTGTCCTGGGCGCCGTGCTCGCGGTGCGGCGCCACGCGACAGCCTTGTGGCGCTTTGTCTACGTGCCGGCGCTGGTCTACCTCGCCGCAGTCTTCGGGCTGGTCGCGGCGGGCACCTACAGCGGAAGCCACCGATACCTGTATCCCGCGCTCCCGGCGATCGCGCTCCTGGCGGCGGCCGCCCTCGACAGGTATGCGGGGGCCGTCAGGCTGGCCTCCGTCGCGTCCGCCGCGATGCTCGCGGTGGCGTTCGTCCCAGTCTTCTCGGCTTTCGCCGCGCAGGACGCGGGCCTCGCGGCGGCGGGTCGCGCTTCCAGCTGCGCCCCGGGAATGCTCGTCACGGACTCGCCGGTCGCGGCGTACTTCAGCGGCAAGCCTCTGCCCGAAATCACAGGCTCGCAGGCGCTGCCGTACGGCCGTGGGCAGGCGCTGGAGTGGATGCACTTGCACGGAGTCGGCTCGTTAGTCGTGGAGGACATCAGCTATTACCGCGCCACGACCGTGTTCCCCGACCTGGCACGCGGAACCGCCGCGCCCCCCTTCACGTCGCTGGGAGCACAGGCCCGCTACCAGGTGAGTGGCGGCAAGGCGGTTTACGCATACGGGCTGGACGGAGCGTGCCTCGTCCAGCAGCTGTACCCGGGAGTGGACGCCTCCATCTGGCCGGCGCCGTCAGAGGGCAAGACGGCGCCGCTCGCCAAGGGCGTGGCGCTGCGGGTGGGCGCGATCCCGGTGACCGGCGAGGGTATCGGACTCGGCGTGCCCATCGTTCACTACCCCGACGGTTGGGTCTACGCCCGAACGTTCAGCGACGTCGATCTATCGACGACCGGCGCCACGGTCTGGAAACGTACCTTCCACCTGGATGAGATCGGCGGGGACGCAGCTCATCGCTACCAGTTCGTGCCGATCGCCTCTCGCGGAGACATCGCTGTGACTTACACGATCGATGGGCGCGTTGTGTCGATCAGCGTCGCGCCGGTTTGGATCGCGCCCGGATATTCGGAGGTCGGCATCCTGAACGAGCAGTCGGCGGCGTTCAACGACCTCGCCGCCGATCAGCAATCGACGCTCACCGGCGCCGCCTTCGGCAGCTGGGTCCCCGTGACCGGTCGGTGGGCACGCGTCCGCTCGAGCTCGCTCGGCGTGGAGTGGTCGGTTTCCACGTTGCCCGGGGCGGCGCTTTACGGAGGGCGCGAGCAGGCACCGCCGGACTTCAACTGGGCCGGGCTCGACTACATCTTCCCGGGGTCGTTCGGCGGCACGGACTATCAAGTCATGGTGCAGGAGGCGAGATGACAGAACAGATCGACGTCGTCCTGGTGTACCCGCAGCGCGCACCCAAGCAGGGACGCCACTGGATCATGCCGTCGCTCGGCCTGATGTATCTCAGCGCCTCGCTTCGGCAGGCCGGATACACCGTGAGGCACATCGACCACACGTTCCTCGAGCGGCGCGAGGTGCTCGACGAGATCGAACGCCTCCAGCCGTCCGTGATCGGCATCTACTGCATGATCACGATGCAGGACGAGGCGCTGTCACTGGCCGAGCAGGTGCGCGGCAAGGCGCTCACCGTCGTCGGCGGACCGTATCCCTCGGGCGAGCCCGAGACGTTCGTCGACCAGTTCGACCTGGTCGCGGTCGGCGAGGGCGAGGAGACGATCGTCTCGATCATGGAGCACCTCGGCGACGGTCGATTCGAAGAGATCCCTGGGGTCGTCTTCAAGCGCGACGGCCAGCTCGTCAAGAGCACAGCGCGGCAGCGGAGCAAGGACATGACGCACCTGCCGCTGCCATATCGCGGCGACGTGCCCAACGACGACTACATCCTTTACTGGCGTAAGCACTGGAAGGACGCGACGACGCCGCTGATGTCGACGCGCGGTTGTCCTTTTCGCTGTGACTTTTGCCACAAGTCGGTGTTCGGCGACCTGTTCAGCGCGCGGCCGATCGAGTCTGTGGTGGCCGAGATGCGCGAGATCGCAGAGCTCGGCTACGACCACATCTGGATGTCCGACGACCTTTTCACTCTCAACTACAGGCGCACCTTCGAGCTCGCCGAGGCGATCGAGGAGGCGCACCTGCCGTTGACTTGGGAATGCCTCAGCCGCGTGACGCACGTCGACCACGCGCTGTTCGAGCAGATGCACCGCGCCGGCTGCAAGCGCATCTTCTTCGGCATCGAGTCCGGGGACGAGCGCGTGCTGAAGGAGATGAAGAAGGGGATCACTCCAGAGGGAGCTCGCGCCGCTGTGGAAGCCTGCGTCGCAGCGGGGATCAAGGCCGCGGGCTTTTTCATGGTCGGCTACATCGGCGAGACCACCGACTCGTTGATCCGCAGCGTCAACTTCTCGAGCAGCCTGCCACTCGATTACGTCAGCTACACCATCGCCTACCCGCTTCCAGGCACCGGCTTTTACGAGCGGGTGCGGGAGCGGCGCCTCCATGGCGAGTGGCACAAGGTGAGGCACAATCGCCTGCTCTTCAACACCGACTTCTCCGAAAACAAGCTCCGCGCGGCGATCCTGAAGGGTGCGATCCAACACCGGCTCAACCGCATCCACATGCGGCTTGCGGCAAGGGCGTTCCAGCTCGCGACCGACCCGGTGCTGCGCTTGATGAAGTAACTACGATGACCGCCGTGCAGCAGGTCTGGCCAAGCCTTTTTCGTATTGTCGTTGGCCTGTACTGGCTTTACTTTGCGAGCCAGAAGTGGCAGGGCGTCGGCTGGATGAGAGCGTTGATCGAGTCCACCGGGCGGGTCAACCCGATCCCCGGTCTGCACGAACTCCTCGTCTCGGTGGTAGCTCCGAACTGGCTTCCCTTCGCCCTCGCACAGGCGGCCGGCGAGACGCTCGTCGCGGTGCTGTTGATCCTCGGTCTCGCCACGCGCTGGGCGGGGGTGTTGGGATTTCTGCTCGCCGCCAACCTGGCGCTCACCGTCGCGTTTCTCGCCAACGACGACGGGTTTCGGTGGCTCTACTACCTTGCGGTGCTGGCCAACGCTCAGATCATCGTGTCTGGACCGGGTCCGGTGGCGCTCGGCCGCTTCGGCTGGGTCCCGGCCTGGTTGCGTTAAAGCCTGGATCCACCGGCCCCCGCGGAGCAGATTCGCGCTGGGGCGAGCTCAGCCGAAGGCGCCGCGAGCACCGGACCGGAGCGCACCTGTGGGTGCGTGAGGACCGGAGCGCAGCGGCAACGCCCGGATGAGCCGCCCCAGTAGCGAAGCTGCCCGCGGCGGATCGGTGGATCCAGGCTAAGTCCGATAGGCTAGGCGCCGTGAGCGTGGACGCAGAGGGATATGGGTTCCCTGAGCATCAACGGACGTTGTCCCGTCTGATGGACGACATCCGCATCCTTTCGCCCGCTGGCGTCGAGCGCGCCGCTCAGGGCTGGGACCGCCACGCGCGGTTGCAGGGCCTGCAGGGGATCCACGAGGCCGAGAAAGCGGCCCTGCACGAGATCGAGAAGGCCGATCGAGGCCCGGCCTGGGACGAGGTCCGCCGCAACCTGTTCGGACTGACCGAATCGGGCCAGGCGCTCGTCAGCTGGAAGGCGGAGCACGGCGAGGTCGGCCACAAAGCTGAGGACGCGGCGTTCATGGCCGCGCTTGGCCTGGTCGCCGGCAACCTGATCAGCCCGGAGCAGGCCAAGACCCTGCTGCGCCCGCTGTCGGAGGCGCTGCCGTGGCTCCTGCCCGAGGAGAACCAGCCGGTCGCCTGATCCGATTAGCTCGCTGGGCTTCCCACCAGCTCGGCCAGGTCCGCCAGCTGGAGCGCGGAGGGATCGACCGGTCGCCGGCTCTCGATCAGCTTCCCGCCGAGCTCGTTGGTCGTCGCGTCGTTCATCGACAGGACGCCTTGAACGATGCCCTCGCGAAGGTAAAAGACCGAGAAGGTCAACGCTTCGCGGTCGCCACGCCAAACCGCCGTGTCATCGCCGGAGGCGTGGCCGCGGTATTCCAGGCTCACGTCGTACTGGTCGGACCAGAAGTACGGAAGTTTCGAATATGGTGCATGGCCCCCGGCGATGGAGGCGGCGATCCCGCGTCCCTGGCCCTTGGCAACCTCCCAGTGCTCGACGCGGATCGACCTGCCCAAGACCGGATGCTGGTGCAGCGCGATGTCGCCGCCGACATAGACATTCTCAGCCGCGCGCAGTCCCTCGTCGACTCGAACACCGCCACCTTCGAGGGCCAGGCCAAGCGCCTTGGGGAGGTCGAGGTTCGGCTCGATGCCGACCGCGACCAGCACAAGGTCGACGTCCTCATCGGTCCCGTCGGAGATCGACACGCCGGTTACGCGATCGCCCTCGGTGTGCCAGCGATCGACTCTCGCGCCCGTGCGGACGTCGACGCCTCTATCGCGGTGGATGCGCGCGTAAATCTCGCCGACTTCTCGGCCAAGCGCTCGCTGCAGCGGCACCGGCAGCGCCTCGACGATCAAAACATCCTTGCCGAGCTTGCGCGCCGACGCCGCCACCTCGGCCCCGATGAAGCCGGCACCGATCAGCAACAGCCGCGACGCACGGTCCAGCGCTTCGCGCAAGGCCCGGCTGTCTCGCAATGATCGCAGCGTGAGCACGTTTTGCGCCGTCGGAACCTCTGGCAGGCGCCGTGGCGTGCCACCGAGGCCCAGGACCAGGAAGTCGAACCCAACATCGCCCCCGCCGGCCAGGTTGACCTTGCGCTCACTCAGCGACCCACCCGTGACACGCTGGTCGAGGCGCAGCTCGATCCGTTCCTTGGCATATTCAGCCTCGTCGTGGAGGAAAACCTTGGGCACGTCGATCTCGCCACGGAGAAACTCTTTCGATAGGTAGGGACGGTCGTAAGGACGGTCATCGTCGGCACTGATGACGACGACCTCGCCATCGAAACCGCGCTTGCGCAGAGCAAACGCCGTCGCGTCTCCCGCTCCCCCGCCGCCGACGATGACCGCGCGCGCCATCTACGTTGCAGACGATACGCGGGCGTGGTGCAGCCAGCCGTGCGGATCGGGGGCTGCGCCACGCTGGATGTCGACGAGGGCCTGCCGCAATCGCATGCTGACATCGCCTGGACCGCCATCGCCTACCGTCCACGAGGCGTGCACCGATTTCACCGCCGCCACTGGCGTGATCACCGCGGCTGTGCCGCACGCGAATACTTCGCTTAGCGACCCGTCCTCGCATCCGGCCCGCCACTCGTCGACGCTGATCCGTCCTTCATCGGTTTCGTAACCAAGGTCGCGCCCAAGCGTGAGCAGCGAATCTCGGGTGATCCCAGGAAGCAGCGTTCCGGTCAGGGCCGGGGTCATCAGGCGAGCATCGGGGCCGCGGCCGAACACGAAGCACAGGTTCATGCCGCCCATCTCCTCCACCCACCGGTGCTCCTGCGAGTCGAGCCAGACGACCTGGTCGCAGCCGTGCTCGGCCGCTTGCGCCTGGGCGAGAAGACCGCCGGCGTAGTTGCCGCCGGTCTTAGCGGCGCCTGTGCCGCCCGGCGCCGCCCGGCTGAAGTCCTCGCTCAACCAGACCGTGACCGGCTTGACCCCGCGAGGGAAGTAGGGTCCGGACGGCGAGGCGATCAGAAGGAAGGTCACCTGGTCGGCGGGGTGAACGGAAAGCGTCACCTCGCTCGCGTACATGAGCGGGCGGAGGTACAGGCTGTGCTCGGCCGCCGACGGCACCCACTGGTGATCCGCCTCGAGCAAAAGGTCGATCGCCTCGAGGAACGTCTCCTCCGGCAGCTCGGGCAGCGCAAGCCGCCTGGCCGAACGGCGAAAGCGCGCGGCGTGGGAGTCGGGGCGGAAGGCTGCCACGCCTCCATCTGACTGGCGAAAAGCCTTCAGGCCTTCAAAGACCGCCTGGGCGTAGTGGAGGACCGAGGTGCCGGGGTCGAGAGAAAGCGGGGCGTACGCCGTCAGCTCGGCGTCGTGCCACCCGCGGTCGGCGTCCCAGGGGATGCGGACCATGTGCTCGGTAAAGAGGCGGCCGAAACCAGGGTTCGCCAGCAGTCGCTCGCGCTCGAGGGCCGGCACGCGGCGCCGCACGCGGTTGACCTGGAACGGGATCGATGAGGTGCGCGATCTCACGGTGCGCCAAACACTACCTTTCGCCAGGGGTTGGCCGCCGGGCGCAAAAAGAGGCCGGGTCTTGCGACCCGGCCTCGCGAGAGGAAGGAAGGGGTTCTTGTTTTAGAGCTGGTGCACGGCGGCGACCGGGACGGTCACCGCTATCGGCTCGACCGCGGGAATCGATTCCGCCGGAAGCTCGATCGTGGCCGTCTCAGTGGCCAGGATCGGCCTCTGGGGCCGTCGGAGGCGCCCCCTTCGCGCCGGGGGCGGGCTCCCGACCACCGGGTCGAGCATCTGCCGCAGCTTCAGCTCCAGGAACTTGTCGAAGTCGTTCATCTGTAGCAGAAACGCCTCCCACAACAGGAGTACCCGTGACCCCCAGAGTTTTCGGCGGCCGGCCCGTCGACCGGCTCCCAAGGACCCTCCGAAACGCCCCTAAAACCAGCCTACGCCGCCCGTCTGCTGGTGTGAACAGCCGCCTGGTTTTCATCGTAACCGCTCCGGCCGGGTTTGGCGACAGCGCCGTTGGAGTCGAGGTTGTGGGCCAGCTTGACCAGTCGCAGTCGGGTTCGGCCGGGGCCGAGGAATCGCGCCGCCATGACCACGAAAGGCTTGACCAGGACGCTGCTCGCCGAACCGTTGACTTTGAAGAGCGCTCGACGAGCAACCATCGCGATTAGAGAACGCCGCCGAATCGCCGAGTACCGCCGAACCGAAGCCTGCATCCCACACCCCTTCGTCCGATCAGAGGAGGCGCCTTACTGAAGCAACCAGCAAGCGCCCCTTCACCTCATCAACGCCTCGTCGGGAACCAGTACGCGCGCGTACACGGTGAAGATGTTCCGCTTGCCGGTGGACGATGGAAGTAAACTCCTGTTTAGGCGTGTGCGGGCACACAAAGGGGGGAGTGACCTGGAAACTGTCGGCCTAGAGGCGGGATACGGCGACGTCCTGGAAGCGTTTCAGGCCGCGTCCGCCGAGCTTGCTCGATTCAAGACGGTGCCCGAGATCGCGGAAGCTGCGTTGCGCATCGCCCTGTCCCTGACCAGGTCGTCCGTTGCGTTCCTCGCCCTCCAAGACGAAGGCGGCGAAGACAAACGCGTCTACTCGATGGCTAGCGACCCGCTGGAGCGGCTGCCGGACGATGAGATCGAAAGGATCTTTGCGGCAGCGGCAAGCTTCTCGGGGCCAATGCCCACCGCCACCTGGAGCGGCGTGAGCGGCACCGCGTCGCCCGCCATCCGGTCGACCTGCGCGCAACCCCTGCGTGCGGCCGGCGAGACGATCGGCACGTTCGGCGTCGCAAGTCCAAGCGGTTACACCGCCGTGCAGCAGCGCATGTTCGCGATCTTCGCCAACCACGTCGCGTCGGCTCTCGCGATCGGCCGGCTCGCGGAGCGACGCAAGGAGATGGTCGACACGCTGGTCAACCTGCGCGCGGACCTGGATCGCAGCGAAAAGCAGAGGCTCATCAACGACGAGCGGGCCAGGAGCGCCGAGCGCGTCGAGCAGGCCCATATGGCCTCGGTCGATGCGATGCTCGCGATCTCGCGCCACGCGCGCACCGGGCACGGACTGCCGGACTTCTACCGCCGGCTGACCCGCAGCATCGCCGAGCTGGTGGTGGCACGGCGCGTGCTGTTCTGGCAGCTCACCGACGAAGGAATGCTGGTGCCGATCGCGGGCGCGCATGGCATCGATGATGCGTTTCTGGCCAGGCTCACCCCCACGCCTTGCAGCGCCGACCGGGACGACCTCGCGAGTCGCGTCGTCTTCCACGACCTCATGTTCCGAGCCTCGCGGTCGGATGACTCGGGTGACTTCGAGTACGTGCTCGACGCTCTCAATGTGGCGAACGCGATCGCCGTGCCTTGGCGTGCCGGCGACCAGCGCCTCGGCCTCGTCGCCGCGTATGACTCGCGCCGGACAGAAGGCTTTTCGCGCGAGGATGCGTGGGTGCTGCATAAGGCCGGCCTCGCGGCGGGACTGGTCTGGCAGCTCAAGTACGTCGAGACCGACCTGAAGAAGACTGCTGAGAGGCTCCAGAAAGTTGACGCTGCGCGCCAGGTCTTGTTGAAGAACGTATCGACCGCGGTCGACAAGGCACGCAAGAGATTTGCCGGCGACCTGCACGACGACGCGCTCCAGAAGCTCACAGCCGCCGAGATCCAGCTTCAGCGTCTGCACGACTCGAACGGCGACAGCACGGAGGTGGTGGCGGAGGCGCAATCCCTTCTCGCGCAGACCGAAGAGGCGCTGCGCCGATTGCTGTTCGAGGTCCGACCGCCCGCGCTCGAGGTGCCTGGAGGTTTCATTGAGACCATCCGCGAGCGCATCCGGATGTTGAAGTCACTGACAGGCGCCGAGGTCGAGGTCGAGCTCGACGTGCCCGACGATCTGTCCTACGAGTTCCGCTCGATGCTGTTCCGCCAGCTCACGGAGGCGATGGCCAACATCGAGAAACACTCCTCCGCGACGCGAGTCCGGCTTTCATTGCGAGTGGCGGATGGTGGCATGCACGGCGTGGTGGAGGACAACGGTCGTGGATTCGTGATCGCGGACCGCGATCGCTTGCCGGGTCATCTCGGGCTTCTCGCCCTCAACGAACGCGCGCTGCTCGCCGGCGGCTGGAACAAGATTCACAGCGAGCCGGGGCTCGGGACGACTGTTGAGTTCTGGCTCCCCCTCTCGGAATCTAAGGTTTAGGGCGTGAAGAACGAGCCCACGCGGGTCCTGGTCGTCGAGGACCACCAGGTGGTGGCCGAGGGCCTGGCCGCGCTGATCAACGATCAGAAGGACATGAAGGTGGTCGGCCACGCGGGCTCCGTGGCGGAATCGCTCACGCGCGCGGCCGAGCTGAAGCCCGACCTGGTGCTCGTCGACTTCCGGCTCACCGACGGAACCGGCGCCGACGCGGCATCCGGGATCCGGCAGCTCCGCCCCGAGACCAAGCTCATCTTCCTCACCAGGGAGGACACCGACGCGGCGCGCTTCGCCGCGCTCGAGGCGGGCGCCAGCGCGTTCATTCACAAGTCGCGTGCCGCGCAGGACGTCGTCGACGCGATCCGCACGGTCGCCGAGGGTGGTTCGCTCTTCACGCCGCGCGGCATCGCGCAGCTGCTGAACAGCCGGCGCGAGGTGGAGGCGCAGCTCGAGAGGTTGACTCCGCGCGAAAAAGAGGTGCTGCGGCTGATGGCCGAGGGCACGGCCAGCCGCGAAATCGCCAGCAAGCTCGGGATCAGCTACACGACGGTCCGCACGCACATCCGAAGCCTGGGCAGCAAGCTCGGCGTGCACTCCAAACTAGAAGCGATCGTCAAAGCCCGCGAACTAGCCCTCGTGGAGTAATTAGACCCGCAGCCTTTCACCGACATCACCCTGGCGGCCGGACTTGCTCCGGCCGCAACGCACAGGCCACAAACGTCGCCCAGGCGTAGCTTCGAGTGGCTACTTAGACAAATCCCAACCGTATACCGGAAAGAGAGCAGCGCCTGCGGCGAAGCCGCACGCGCGATGAGAGAGAACCATTTGGGTTCCCTCTCATACCGTTAGGCTCCTGAGACTCGGCGTCGGCTGCCTGTCCGGCCCAGGATCCTGATCTCCGGTGCGGGTCGGTCCTCCTGCTGCCAGCGCCTCACCGTCTTGCGTCGCCTCTTGTCTTCGTAAAGGTCGCTGTCCGCCGCCTGGTACACCGCCTGCCAGTCCTGTCCCGCCCGCCACGCCGAAATCCCCACGCTGACGTCCACCTGACCCGCGGGCCGCATGCTGAGTGCTGCGTGATCGACGGCGCGGCGCAGGCGAATCGCAACGTCTCGCGCCCGATCGATATCGGTCTCCGGCATCGCGACCGCGAACTCGTCGCCGCCGACGCGCGCGCAGACGTCTGACGCGCGGACCACACGCTGGAGCTGCTGTGCGACGAGCCTCAGCGCCGCGTCGCCCGCGCTGTGCCCAAGACGATCGTTGATCCGCTTCAGGTTGTCGAGGTCGATCATCATCAGCGATAGGCGGCGGCTGTGCCGCTCGGCGAGGGCAACCTCGCGCTCCATCACGCGCTCGAACTCGCGGCGGTTGGCGAGCCCGGTGAGATGGTCGGTCCGCGCTTCATTGGCGAACTGACGCGCCCGATCGATTGCGATTGCGACCTGGTCGGCGACCGCCGCCATGAACAGCAGATCGCCGGCGCTGAACAATCGATCAACGATCGTTCCGACCGTCATCATGCCGACCGTCCTACCTCGGACACGAAGCTGTGCGCGCAGTGCATTCCATTCCAGGCCCGAGACGCGATCGACTTGGGATTCCGCCCTCCCGACGGCAGAGGCGGCCGCTTTCACGTGTGGTCCGACCTGACGGGCGAAGTCATCGAGCTGATCCTGGTCGAGGCCGACCGTGTGCACGAGCTTGTATGACGACCGTTCTCGCAGCCATAGGCCGCCAGTGCTGAGCCGCAGCGCAGCCAGCGATTCGACGAGCGCGACCTCGGCGGTTTCATTCAGGTCGAGCGAACGACCCATTGCGGTGACGATCGACGCCAGACCGTACATCTCAATTTCGCGCGCGCGGTGCTCTTCATCGATGTAGTCGAGATAACCGCGAGCGATCGCCGCGGTGAGTCGCTCGGTCACATCCTCGATCCGGCTCTGCGCTAGCGCGATGATCTCGTCGTAGTGCGGCTTGCCCTGGATCGGACGGGACAGCAGCTCGATGGTGACACGCCGATATACGGCCAGCATATCGATGAGCGCTTCCAAGGGCAGGCCCTGCGCGGCCCGCAAGCGTCCGTAATCGCGGGATCGATCCGCGTACTCAAGCCAGGGTGGCTCGAGGTCGGTGCGGAGGGCGGACAGCATCATCTCGATGAAGCCGGCCGAGGTCGTGACGAGGTCCTCGCCCGTTTGTTCGCCGAGTGCAATCAGCTCCGGAGACCTCGCGCGAACGACCTCGAGCGCCTTACGTCCGCTCTCTCGGGAATCGACGCCCAGGCCGCTCGCCAGCGTCCCGAGCACGTCGATCGCGTGGCTTCCGCCCGGCTCCGCCCCTGGGTTCATCCTTTGTAGAAACGTTGCGGGGCATCCAGACACCTGCTACTGCAACTGCGTGAGTCAAAATCCGCCCAACCGTACGGCGACCGGCCGTAGGTTCATGAGCGAGAGTAGGGGCCAGGTGAGAGCCCTCACCGAACTCACGGGGGGTGAAGGATTGACTATGGCGGAGCCGATCTCTGCGGGGACCGCCGGCGGAGCCGCTGAACCTGCGAACGCGTATCGAGCAGGCAACGAAGCTGACTTCGAGCGACTTTATCAAGCTTCGTACGGAAAGATTCTCGGCACTCTGACGGCGATGCTGGGCGACCGGGCCGCGGCGGAGGACTGCGCTCAGGATGCATTCGAACGTGCTTTCAAGAAATGGTCGGCCTGGCAGCCGATCGCGCCCGCCGAGGCGTGGGTGCACCGGATCGCGATCAACGCGGCGGTCTCATACCAGCGCAAGATGCGGCTGCGCGAGGTCGGCGAGGTCATCCGCCGGCTGGGCCGCCCTGGACTGGCTCCCGACCCGCAGGAGGTCGTCGAGCACCGCGACCTCGCCATGGCGCTGGCCAAGCTGCCGCCGAAACAGGCGGCCGCCATCGTGCTCCGCCACTATCACGGCTACACCAACCGGGCCATAGCGCAGGCGCTAGGCATTCCCGAGCGCACCGTCGCCTCGAGGCTGGCGGTCGCGAAGGAACGGTTGCGCGTCATGCTCAAGCACTCGTACGGCCCCCAGGCGCTGATCGAGGAATCGGCCGAGCGCGGCTACGCAATCGCCGACTGACCCGGCCCAGGAAAGAACACCGACCTGAAGGGCCTGGCCTGGAGACCAGGCTCTCTTCATTTCAGAGCGGCGCCGCCAGGGGTCAGACCGGCTGCGGTCGCGTAGCGGGCCGCATCCGCTTCATCAATCGCACGAGGCGCCTGCGGAAGGGGCTCCATGCCCGCCTCGGCTCCAGTTGATCGTCCCTCCGCTCATAGCGAGGGGCGTTGGTGTTGGCGCAGAGCTGGCAGCCGCAACCGTGACCGGTGTCCGGGAGCCGCTTGCCGTGCTTGTCGAAGCGGGCTTGCATGTCTGTTGCGGGCTCAGCAGTGCGTGCCCGGCATGTAGTAGGCGGTCTGGCCTTTGCACGTCGCGTGGACGAGGCCGGCAGGCTCGGCATACCACTCGTCGCCCTGGCCCATCGCATCGAGCGCCTCCTGCATGAAGTTGTGCCAGATCGGCGCGGCCACGAAGTAACTGTCCGAGTTCTTTGTCATCTTCACGCGCCAGTCGGCGTTGCCGCCCCAGACGGCCGTCACGAGATGAGGCGTGTAACCGACCGTCCACGCGTCGGCGAATGAGTCCGACGTTCCGGTCTTAACGCCAACGTGCCGTCCGCGCAACGTGAGCAGCGAGTTGCGGCCGAAGATCATCGCCCGGTTGTTGTCGTTGGACATGATCGCCTGCATGATGTATGCGACCCGAGCATCCAGGACGCGCTTTCCGGGGTCCAACGCGTGCAGGTAGACCGGCTGACCACCGCGGGTGATCAATTCGATGGCATACGGCTCACGCAGAACGCCTTGAGTCGCCAGGACTGAGGCGCCGGTCGCCATCTGCAGCGGAGTCTCGCCGTAGCCGCCCAGCGTTAACGACGGGCCGTACGTGTTGACTGGGTCGTCGGTCGTGTAGTTGGGGAATCCGTTCGCGTCGGTCCCATGGAGCTGGTAGGGGGGCGCTCCCATCGCACGAGCCATCTCGACCACCGAGGACACACCGATGCCGAGCTCTACTTTGACCGCCGGGATGTTGAGCGAGTTGCCCATGCAGGCCTGCAGCTGGCACGTGCCGTGCGTGCGGCCGTCGTAGTTCACGGGCGAATACGCCTCGCCGGAGACGGGATCCCGATAAACGAAGCGGCTGTCGGCAATCGGCGTCGTCATCGTGTACTTGCCGCTGTTGATCGCAGCCGTATACGTGAAGATCTTCATCGACGAACCGGGGTTGCGCGGCGGCCACACCGCCAGGTTGTATTGCCCACCGTAGCCGCCGGGATTCGCCGATCCGACCATCGCGACGATCGCCCCGGTGGTCGGATCGAGCGCGACGAGCGCGCCCTGCGTCACGTTGCGATATCGGATCGAATTGATGTACGAGGTCACGTCTGCCTGCCCTAGTTCCTGCAGCTTTGGGTTGAGGGTCGTGACGACGCGTAATCCACCGGTATAGGTGACGTCCGAGCCGTACTTGTTGACGAGCAAGCCTGTCACGTAGCGGACGAACGCCGGCGCCACCACGTGGTTTTCCGGCATGAACATGTGCGCGGGCGGCGCGATGTCCTCTGCGAATGCAGTGGCCGCCTCGCTCGCGGTGATCTTGCCATCGCGGATCATCGCGTCCAGCACTGTCTTCTGCCTCTGCTTCGCCGAGGTCCAGTTGATGAGCGGGTTGTAGAGCGTCGGTCCTCGAATCACCCCGGCCAGCATCGAAGCCTGCGCCAGGTCGAGATCCTTGGTCTGCTTGTGAAAGTAGATCTTCGAGGCGGCGGCGGTGCCCCACGCCGTGTTCGCGAAGAACACGCTGTTCAGGTACCACTCCAGAATCTGCGCCTTCGTGTAGCGGCGCTCGATCTGGAAGGCGAGCAAGGCCTCGCGCACCTTCCGGTCAAGGGACGCCTCGTTGCCGACGAGGCGGAGTTTGACGAGCTGTTGTGTGATGGTTGAAGCCCCCTGCGCGGTCGAGCGCGACTGCCAGTCGACCATCGACGCGCGCACGATGCCCTGGGGGTCGATGCCGGGCTCCTGGTAGAAGTTATGGTCTTCGATCGAGATGACCGCCTCAGGCAGGAGCGTGCCCATTTCGGAAAGCGGCTCGTAGTAGTTCTGGTAACCAGGCGGATGTAGGTCCGCGAGCAGGGTTTTGTTGTCCGCCGCATAGATCAGCGTGTCCTCGGGCACGGTGGAGGTCACCTGAGTCGGATCCGGTAGCTTGTCCGCAAAGGCGATGTAGCCGGGGGAAGTGATGATCAAGCTCGGAATCGCGATCACCAGCAGCACGACGAGCCGCACCATCCAGCCGGCCGGTCGCGCAACCCTGCCCTTGGTGAGAACCTCCGCCGCGCTGGCGCGCCGCCGCACGCCGTTTGGCCTACGAGGCCAGACGGTCTGATTCCGGCGGCTGAGTGACATCTTGTTCTCCCTGAGGGGGCTCGATGGGTCCGGCGCTCAGAGGCCCGTACCATCCGATGGACTGCGCGCTCAGGAGCGCCTGAATGTCGATGACCTGGCCGGCCCGAAACCTGGCCGGCCGGAGGCTGCGCTGAGCCGCTCGCGCCGCACCGGTCGCCTTGATGGCGAAGCCGTTGATCGCCGGCTCGCCGGCGGCCGCGTACCAGGCGCGCGCCGCATACTGCAGATGCGCGCTGGCTTCGCGAAGCGACTCCAGCCGAGTACGCGAGTCGAGCTTACCGGCCTCTGCCGCCTTGGCGAGGCGACGCGCTTCGCGCGGCAGCATCACATCGCGAAACCAGATTGACGCGTCGACCATCTTCGTCAGCACGGCCGATCCCACGACGGCACTCGCGGCCGCAAGCCTGCGGTTCACGTCTGCGGTCGGGTCCATCAAGGCGACGCTCCGCGCCGGCACGGGCGCCGGCACGGGCAGCTCCATCCACTCGCGAAGCCGGACGCGCGGCCGCCAGGCGCGGGAGTTCCGCCAGGAGCTGATGAACATGAGGGCGAAGATGTCCGCGCCCGCGATCATGATCAGCCAGCTCGCGATCGAAAACCTGTGTTCCGAGACCCATGCGCTAACACCGCCGAACATCAGCCCTATGAGCGTGCTCACGATCTGGTCGGCTGCCCACGCGGCCGACGCACTGAGCTCACGTGCGGCCGGGTCGGTGATGCTCATCACGCCGAGTACGCACGCGGTGACGAGGGCGATCCAGAGGAAGACCTCGACCGACCTGGGGATCGATCGCCTAACCGGCGGCACAAACGTGGCCGCGACCATGCCCATGAAGAGGGCGATCGAGAACTGGAGAAGCAGCGGCACTTCCACGCCTTAAAGAACGCGCCCGCCGGGGGGAGTATTGGGGAACGCCCGGGCCGCGCGTCCTTAATGAAGTCGCGGCGAATTGTTCACATTCGGCTCCCGGCGCGTTGTCTGGATGGCGCGGACGCTGACCCGCTCGGCGTCCACGCCCTCGACTCATCGATTTTGGCTGATACCGATGGCAGTACTTCTGATCATCCTCGGGGTGACGATCGGGCTTGCGATCCGCGCCGGCCTCTACCGACGGCGGTGGAACGTCGCGGACTCGGACACGAGCCAAGAGTCCTGGCTCGTCGACACGTATGCCCGCACCTTCGTGCTCGTCCTCCTATCCCTGCTCGGGCTGCTCGCCCTCGGCTTGATGTATGGAAACGTCCTGGGCGCAGTCCACGCCAGCCCCTAGCCCGGATCCGCCGGCCACGAGGATCAGACTCGCGCTGAGCCGACCCCCATAGCGAAGATGCTCGCGGCGTCGGCGGAGCCAGGCTGGAGCCCGACCTCGGTTAGCCCAGGTCGAAGCGACGTTTAACTAGCAGAAGCAGTCCCCTACCCCGGGCTGCTTCGTCTTCTTGCCGCCTGCGGTGGCGATCTCCGGGCCAAAATGCGGGGTTTTGGTCCATTTTCAAGCCAATTCACATCGCTTGAACCTATTTAACCCTCATGCCGTGGGTGCACTGGCAGGCCACCCGTAGGTTGCCCCCGTCATCCAGCGCCACCTGTTGGTGGGTGCGCGCAGAACGGGGGTCTCATTGCACTCACTTCGACAGCTTCTCTCCCATTTCCGATCGCGCCCAAGAGCACATCTCGCCCTTGCTTTCTTCGCCGTCGCGAATCAGCTCAGCGTCGTCTCGGTCGCCGCCGCCCCGGCCGTGCTGTCCGTGCCCGCGCTCCAGGCCGCGCGGTCGGCCTGCGAGCCTGAGTCTGGTTGCGCGACCACGGCGCCGTCCGACGACTCTGAGCTGAGCCTCCCCGCGGGGCGGCACCAATGCCTCGACTCCGGCCCCGCCGCCGCATGCGAAACCACGATGTCTGCGGGCGATGCCGCGCCAGGCATTCCCATGCTCCCCGACGGGCAGGCGGCGTGCGCCCCGATCCCGGACAAGCCCGTGCCGACGACGTCTGCGGCCTGCAGCGACACGCCGCTGCCGCCGATGGCCGCCAGAAGCGGCGGAGCCGAGCCCAGCCCGGCGGTCATGCCGAGCGTGCCCATGGCGCAATTCGGCCCCCAGGGGCCGACTCGCGTTGCGTTGAGGGCCGACAGCGAGACGCTGGCCGCGGGACTGCAAGCGACCCTGTCCGCAACAGCGAGCTCGAGCGTGAGCGGAACCAACCTCGCGATCGAGGTCTTCGACGAGACCTCCCACGCGCTCGTCGCGGCGTGTCCCCGCGGCAGCCAGTGCACAGTCTCGTACGCAGCTGCGTCCGGCGTTCACAACTTCGTCGCCTTCGTGACCCCACCCACGACTCAGATCCCCAGCGGCACGATCGCGCTTTCGTCTAACCGCGTCAGCGTCGGTTGGCTGAGCAGCGGGCTCTCTGTGAGCCGCAACTTCGCGGGACAGGGTCAAAGCGTCACCCTCACCGCGACTTCGACCATCGATGTCCAACAGTCAAACCGCCAGCTGGAAATCGTCGACCGCACCGCGGGTTCGCGCCTCACATACTGCAGCCGCGGCACTGTGTGCACGACGACGATGAAGCAGGCCGCCGGGTCGACTCACGAGATCGTCGCTCACGTCACCGGCGCGCCAGAGGCGCTGTCGAGCCCCGTCCACGTCACCTGGCTGGGAGTCAGCCTTTCGGCCACTTCCATCGGACCCAAATCAGGCGGAACCGTATACCTCAAGGCGACGACCAACACCGACCTCGGTCCGACCCCATGGGTCGTCGCAATCTATGACCAGCAGGGACGCTTGGTCGAGCAGCCCTGCAAGACAGGCGTCACCTGCACCGCGCGGGCGGTGATGAGCGCGGAGACGACCCCCACGTACACGGCGATGATCGGTTCGCCGCCGGATGCAAACCCAACGTTGATCGGAAAGGTCTTCCAGACTCCGACGGCAGCGGTCACCTCCGGCCTGGTCGACGTCCAGGCCAAATCGGCCACCGTCCAGCCCACGCACTTGCTGTGGGGCGTCGACTCATGCAAAGCCTTCACAGGGGATCCGACAGGCCAGGAGCTTTACCCGGCGGTCGCCGGCGCCCTCGGGGCGCCCGACTTCTGGGGTCGCTACCTGACGAACACCGTTTGTCCGGGAATCAGCGCCGCCGAGATCTCGCTTGCGGCGCAGCAACATATGGGCATCCTTCCGATTTACAACGACTACGACTGCTCGAACGTGTCGTCCTATGCAACCGGACACGGCTACGCCGTCGAGGCCGCTTCAGCGGCGGACGGATTGGGCATCCCCAAGGGTCGAGTGCTCGTGATCGACATCGAGCCCTATGGTCCCTACTGCCCCGGAGCCGCCAACGTCGACAGCGGCTTTATAGAAGGCTGGTTCGAGGGGATTCGCCAGGCCGGCTACATTCCGGGTTTCTACGGCAACGGCACGGCCGGGACCGAGTTCGCTTCAGCGTGGTGCGCCGCGGTCAGCCGGCTGCCCACCATCGCCATCGGGTCCGACCTATGGTCGTTCGAGCCATCCCTGCTGGGCAATTTCTCGAAATCCGGAGCCCCGAACTTTGGCCCGGACGACACCGGCTGCGCTGGCAACGCGACGGCGTGGCAGTACGTGCTCGGCACCAACCCCCGACTCGAGGTCGACCAGGACGAAGCCCTCTCCAACCTCGCCCTGTGGTACCCGACCTGATCCGTAACTGAGCTCAATACCTCCCCTGACGCGCCCGGGTGGCACCAACCGCCCGGGCGTTTTCTTTGATGCCCGTTCATCGTTTTTACACAGGTCAAGGGGAGTTAAGACGCAATGGAACGAAGGGACACTGACATCGAACGCGATCCGGCGACCGGGCAAGTCCACGAGCACCGGGTCGTGAGCGAGGATCCGGGAGTGCCGCCCAGCCAGGCGGAGGTGGTCAGCACGTTCAACCCCGGCTGGCGCGCGGTGCAGCTCGTCTATCTCGCGTTCGGCGTGATCGACGGACTGCTGGTCATCCGCCTCGTGCTCAAGCTGCTGGGGGCCAACCCCCACGCCGCTTTCGCGAGCTGGATCTACGCCGTGACAAACGTCTTCCTGGGCCCGTTCAAGAATCTCCTGCCGACCATCGGCAACGAGCAGTCGCTGCTCGAGATGTCGGTGGTGGTGGCGATCCTGGTCTATGCCCTGCTCGCATGGGCCATCGCTCGTTTCGTCGAGATCGTCTTCTACCGCAACGTGACGGTGTCCAAGCGGTCCAGCGGTCTCCGCCCTAGAGGCTTCTAGCCAGCCCTCAGCCCGGGCGCGGCGGCCAGGTCCCGGATGTCCTGGACCTGGCGCGTGATCCAGCGCGCGATGTCGTTCGTCCGCACCACCTCGCGGGCCCCCTCGTTGCGGCGACGCTTCTCCTCGACCCCCATCACGATCGCCTGATGCATGGCGTTCGCGGTCGCCTCGATGTCGAAAGGGTTGACCGACAGCACGTGCTGGTGCAGCTCCTCATGGGCTCCCACGTTCTCGGACAGCACGATCACCCCGTCGGAGCGATTCACCAGCGCGCCCTCTTTCGCCACGAGGTTGAGTCCGTCGTACACCGAGTTGACGACGAGGGCGTCGAAGTTGCGCATCGCGGCCATCGCCTTGCGTACGCTCTCGCCCAGCTCAAGCCGGATCGGCTGCCAACCCTGCGCTCCGTACTGGGCGTTGATGCGCAGCACTGTCTGCCGGACCTTGCGCACATAGTTCCGATAGACGGCGACGTCCTGACGCGACGGCTGCAAGAACGCCCAGAACTGCACCCGGCCTTTGAGCTCGGGATGGTGCGCGAGCAGCTTCTCGTAGGCGAGAAAGCCGCGGATGATGTTCTTCGAGGGGTCTGTACGGTCGATGCGTACGATGAGGTGCTGGGGCCGCCAGTCGCGCAGCTTTCTCTCCTCCACCATGACGCCGTGCGAGTAGGAGAGCCGCGTCGTGCCCGCCACGTCGATCGAGATCGGGTAGGCCCGCGCGTAGACGACGCGTCCGTCCACCAGCACCGCTTTCTCACGCTCGTCCACCGCCAACCCCGCGTTCTCCTCGCACGTCATCAAGAAGTTGCGCACATCGAGGCTCGTCTGGAACCCGACGATGTCGCAGCCAAGCAGGCCGAACAGGATGGCGTCACGCATCTCGCGTGGCAGGACTTTCCAGTACTGCGGTGTCGGCCACGGGATGTGGACGAAGTGCTGGATGATCGCGCCATGCAGCTGCTCGCGCACGAGCTTCGGCACCAGGTACAGCTGGTAGTCGTGGACCATCACCAGGGGCCTCCCGGGCAGGCCCCTGGCCACCTCGACCACCTTGCGCGCGACCTGTTTGTTGACCTCGACGTAGCCGTTCTTCCACGCACGGTGAATGCGGCCGTTGATGACCGGCTGGTGCGCGAGGTCCCAGAGGTAGTGCTGGACGAACCACAACACCGGGTTTGAGATGACCGAGTAGTACTGCTCGTACTGCTCGGGCGTGGGCGTCGCGTAGTGCAATCGTGTTTCGCCCCGGATCAGGGGCGCTTTCCACGTCGTGCCGCGTTCCTCGATGAGTGCACGTTCGGCGTCGTTGCGAGCGCACGCCACCCAGTCGCCCGCGGTGACCTCGGCGAGCGTGAGCAGCGCAGTGATGACGCCTCCCGCGCCGCGCGTGAAGCCGCCGTCCGGTCGCGGTTCGTGGGGCGCCCGGTTGGCGACCACGATGGTCGAGCTGTGCGGCAGCGTGCGCGTCACGTAGGCGCGCAGCGATGTGCCGGGCCGGCGGCGTTCGACGCTGTCCAGGAACGGGGGGTCGGGATTTCTCATGGCCAGCATCAGCTCGGAGAAGGTTGCGGCCCCGCGGCCGGCGGGCTGGCGGCAGGTGGGCTGGCGGCAGGCGAGGCCGAAGGCGACGCCGAAGGCGACGCGGAGGCTGAGGCTGAAGGAAGGATCGACGGCAGTACGGAAGGCACTGGCAAGGGGCTTCCGCTAGGAGACGCGCTGGGCGACGCAGACGCACTTGGCGTCGCGGTGCATGCGCCCTGGAGGAATGGATCCTGCGCGTCCCCGGCGCAACCCTGCACGACTCCCGGCGGACGCTGGTACCACGCGCGCATGCTCGTCGGCAACCCGTTGACGAAACGCTTCATGATCGTGAGCCCGACGTTTTCACCATATGCTCGGATCAGTCCGCCCCCACCGTTGGGCGCCGTGTTGCCGATCCACACCCCCACCACGATGTCGGGGTTGTAGGCCATGATCCAGGAGTCGGGGATCCCACCCTTGCCGTTGTCGCTGGTCCCTGTCTTGCTCGCCATCTGGCGGTTCCAGCCGAAGCTCCACGTGTTCTGGTAGTGCTTCAGCACGTCGGTCATCAGAAAGGCTTCCGCGGGCGTGAGAACTGTGGTACTGGTGGGGTTCTCGTATTTGAACGCGGTATGTCCGCTTGAGTCCTGCACCTCATTGATCACGCGCAGGTCGACGCGCTGGCCCATGTTCGCGAAGGTCTGGTACCCCTGCACGTGCTCGTATAGCGTCACCGCGCTGGCGCCGATCGCTGTCGACAGGTACGGCTCGAGCTTGCTTTTGATCCCCATCGCGTGGGCAAGCTCGACCACGTTGTTCATGCCTTCCATCTGTCCGACCTGCACCGCGGGGATGTTGCGGGAGTAGAGAATCGCCGTGCTGGCCTTGATGTCGCCCATGCCGCCGTTGTCAAAGTCGCGCGGCATGTACCCGTTGAAATTGGTCAGCCGGTCGTGGAGGATGGTGGCCCACGTGATCTTGTGGTCGCGCAGGGCGGCTTCGTATACGTACGGCTTGAAAGACGATCCCGGCTGGCGCGGCGAGAGCACGACGTCGAACTGGCCCCCGATCTCGTCGTTGCCGTAATCGGCCGAGCCGACCCAGGCCCGTATCTCGCCGGTCTTGGGATCAGCGGCCAGCAGCGCGGAGTTGTTGACGTTGAATCGGCTGAGGTCCTGCACGCCGTTGGAGACAGCCGCGGCGGCAACCTGCTGGAGGTTCAGGTCGAGCGTGGTGCGCACGACGATGCCGCCCTGCTGCACCGCGGCGGAGCCGAACAGCTTTTCCAGGTCGACGAGCACGTGGTCGACGAAATGGGGCGCCTTGCTCTGCCGCGCGGTCGACTGGATGTGGAGCTCTGACTTGACGTCCTCTTGGGCTGCCTTGTCCGCCTGCTCCGAGCTCAGGGCGCCGGTCGACACCATGCCCGCGAGGACGTAGAGCTGGCGCTCATGCGCGAGCTCGTAATGGACCTTCGGGTCGTACGCCGCGGGAGCCTGGATCAGCCCAGCGAGAAAAGCCGCCTCTGCCGGGGAAAGGTCCTTCGCGTCCTTGTTGAAATACGTCCGCGCCGCCGCACCCACGCCGTACGCGCCATGCCCGAAATAGACGCGGTTCAAGTACATGCTGAGGATCTGGTCCTTGGAATACCGCTGCTCGAGCGCGATCGCCAGCACGATCTCCTGGACTTTTCGCGTCACCGATTTCTGAGGGGTAAGCAGCTGGATCTTCACCAGCTGTTGAGTGATCGTGCTGCCCCCCTGGTGCAGCCCGCCGGATGTGATGTCGACCCATGCGGCGCGCGCCGTAGACATGGGGTCGATCGCGCCGTGGTTGTAGAAGTTGCGATCTTCGGCCGCGAGGACGGCTTTGGGCGCGTAGGGGCCCATCTCCTTGAGCTGCAGCGTGACGTGGTAGTGACCGGCCGGACTCCAGTCTTCGATCAGCTTGCCGTTGCGATCGAGCACCATCACGTCGCCCGCCGCGAGCACGTTCTGGCTGGGGTCAGGCAGGTCCTTGATTGCCCACAACACGTACAGCGTGGTGGCGATCAGCAACGCTCCGACCGCGGCGGAGATCCACGCCTTCTTGGCCCACAGCCATGCCAGCGGACGGAGCCAGGGCGATTGCTGGCCGCGGCCAGCGACCGGTCCGGATGACACCCTTCGCGCTCCTCCTCCGAGCGCTCATCTGGGCGGACCTAGTCCGCGTTTGAGCGCTTCGTCAGAACAACGCTCGCTAAATTCGCGCTACCCGAGATTCGAGTTCAGCTGAACTCGACGGCGATGTAGGCGTAACCGTTCGCTGCGACCACCCACGCGGTGGCGACGTAATGGTACGGGCCCATGATGTTGGCGTAGTGGTCGGGGCTCGCCATGAACATGGAGTTGAGCTTTGGATCGTTGATCCCACCGGACCAGTAGCCGATGTTCTCGCCGGCCTGATGGCCCAGACCACACGACAGGTCAACCTGCGGTCCGTTGGTGTGCGTGAGAGAGCCCTGCGCGGCGATGCGTCTCGCGTTGCTCACTGCCACGTTGTAGAGGCAGCCGCTCCATGTCAGGGGAGCAAGTCCGTGCGCGGCCCGGTCCTGGTTGATCAGCGCCTGCTGCGTGGAGTTGACCACGATCGATGGCTGCGACGCGGGCGGTCGCGCGGCCGGCGGCTCACCGGCGGCAGGATTGGAGGGAGCGGCGACCTCGACGGGGCTCGGCGGGTCGATCTTGTGTGGAGGATCGGGCACCGGGTCGTAAGCGCTGAACGACGTCCCTGCCGCGGCCTGGCGCGACGCGGTCAGAGCCGGCGCGGCATTGGTGTGCTGGCGGGCGAGCGTGACCGCGCCGACGCTCGTGGCGACGGCGACCGCGATGAGGATTCCCCCGAACCATGAAGCTAGCCGCATGGCAGACGGCAGAGTGTGACGGGCGGTGGGGGACTATCCGGCGCGCGTTTGGGTTAAGGCTTGTAAACAACCGGCGATGGATCTCGCGAACGCGACTATTCGGGAAGGCGGCTCTTCAGACGCTCAAACCCCAAGACGAGATAGGTTTCCGCGACTCGGTGCCACCCTGGCTTCTGCATCCACATCGCCGACATCGCCCGCAGCGCAAACTGGAGCGCCTCGTAAACCCCAAATCGATGCAGGGTCGCGTGGGGTCGCAGCTCGCGGTAGCGGCGGATGAAGCGGACACGCCCCTCCTCCACAGCCACCGAATCCCTCCAGTCTTTGGGACGGGACGGGACCAGGTAGGCGCAGAACTTTCCCAGGTCATAGCTCGTTTCAGCGGTCGCGTAATAGTCAAAGTCCAGGAGCGTGAACTCGTCGTTATGGACCATGAACTGGTCGTACTTGAGGTCGCCGTGCGTCGGTAGCCATTCCTCTTCGACTGTCCTCTGCACCCGCTCCCGCATGTGGGTGATGAGGTCTCTGAGCAAGAAGTGACCGTCCGGATGGACGTATGCGAACTTCTCCGCGACCTTGTCGAGGCGTGCCAGCTCGGCCTCGATCGTGATTCGCTCATCGTTGTCCACGCGTGATTCGTGAATCACGGCCAGGGCTTCGGCCGCCGCTTCGGGCACAAGCATGAACTCGGCGCTGGTCCGGCTTCCACCGAGTGGTTTGCCCCGTATGCCCTCCTCGATGAGCATGTTCATCTCTTCGACATAGCCCAGCGGCCGCGGCAACTTCAAGAATCCGGGGTACTTGGCCGAGGCTTGCCAGAGGCCCTCCACGATGCCGTTCGTGCGAAGGCCCCGCCGGCCTGGCTGGACCTTGCCGAAAATCACGTTTCGGCTTCCGCCGACGTCGATCGTGTAGCGCAGGATCGCGCTGACCTCGGGGAGATAGCGCACACGCTCGACCTCGATGTGTCGCGCCCCGGCCAGCATGTCCTCGGGTTTGTCGAGCCCCAACAGGACGGCCGCCATCCGGATGGGGTCGTTCGCGAGGGGCAGATTGGACATCGAAAGGTCGTATGGGTAGAACCAGTAGGCGTGCCAGGTATCGGGAAACAGCCGTGGATAGCCGATCCCGTTGATCGGGTCACACGGGTTGCCGGCTCCGTGCCGCTCGAGGCGCGCGCTGAGCTTCTCCCAGGCCTCAGGGTTCAAGGCGCCCCTGGCGACAAGTCTCAGGTCGCGTTCTTCCCCGTCCTTATATATCTCGACGGCGAAGACCGACCAGTAGGAATTGGGGGGGTCCACGCGGTCCACACGGTGACGGATGGATTCGACCTCCCAGCCGCTACCAGCCAGCGTTTCTTCCACGAAAGCGGCGACCGACTCCTTGTCGGTCGCCGCCTCCATGGTTACTAAAGATGCAGTTCGCGTTTCCATTTCAAGCGTATTGCCCAACAAGGGAACGCTGAGCGGGGCGTTCTGCGACATATCCCTTCTGGGTAGAGGGGTTGGTGTCCGGGATGGCGGCAGGCAATCGCTCATTTCCACGTGGAGGTGGGCATTTGGAAGCGTTCGGCGAGTTCTTAGCCAGTCGACCCGTGCTCGCGCGGCGCCTGGCCGTCAACGCGTTCGTCCTCATGGCCGGACTTCTCCTCATGCTTGCTCGCACGTCTCCGGCTCTGGCATCGGACAACTCCAATGGCCAGGGCAAAGCACGCGACCATACGAGTGCTTCCGCGGTGGCTCAGCGCCAGGACAGCCCGACGGCGAAAAACGAGAGTCACGTTGGCGGCGGTGACGGCGACAGCAGCGGAGGGAAAGGCAAGGGCGGGGGCGGGACCGGCAGCGGCAGCCAAGCGAAAGCAGGCGGCAGCAGCCAGACGAGCGGGACAAGTCAGGCCAGCAGCCAAGCGAGTCACAGCAACAGCAGCAGCAATCAGACGAGCCAGACAAGTCAAGCCAGCAGCCAGTCGAGTCAGAGCAACAGCAGCCAGTCGAGCAGTGGCAGCAGCCATGCATCTGCACCTGAGCCGAAGGCCAGCTCGGGCGACAGCACCAAAGCTTCCAGCTCTGGGCAGTCGAGCAGCAGCAGCAGCCAAGCATCTGCACCTGAGCCGAAAGCCAGCTCGGGCGACAGCACCAAAGCATCTAGCTCTGGGCAGTCGAGCAGCGCCAAGTCGAACGGCAGCGCAAACGCAGGCGCTGACGCGAGCGTAAAGAGCAGCGGAAACGGTCACGCGAGTGCCGGGAGCAGCAATGCATCGTCGTCATCCGGCAACAGCGCAAAGGACGCCGGTTCCAGCAAGGGCAACAGCACCGCCGGCGCCTCGATGACGGCTTCCGGCAACGGTAACCACAAGGAAGTGGGCGAAGGCAACTCCGACTCTCGCGGTGATGTCGCGGGAGGCAAGTCAGGCAACGGTGACGATCGCACCAAGGCCACCAAGAAGTCACACGACGAAGACGAGGGCGATCGCAGCACCGGCTCGACAGGCCAGGGTTCAGCCCAGACCACCTCTCAGGTCGGCAACAGCTCCGGCTCCGAGGGCAATGGTTCGGCCCAGACGGCCTCCCAGGTCGGCAACAGCTCAGGGTCCGCCGGCAATGGTTCGGCCCAGACGGCCTCCCAGGTCGGCAACAGCTCCGGCTCCGCCGGCAAGGGCTCGGCCCAGACGGCATCACAGGTCGGCAACAGCGCCGGTTCCAACGGCCAGGGTTCGGGCCAAACGGCCTCCCAGGTCGGCAACAGTTCAGGCTCCGCCGGCAACGGTTCGGCCCAGACGGCCTCCCAGGTCGGCAACAGCTCAGGTTCGGCCGGTAAGGGCTCGGCCCAGACGGCCTCCCAGGTCGGCAACAGCGCCGGTTCCAACGGCCAGGGTTCAGGCCAGACGGCCTCCCAGGT
>Ga0209057_1000697_pt1 | contig 29145 bp, 27 predicted proteins | sample GraSoiAngelo_146_FD_185903 | JGI IMG/M metagenome (GOLD analysis project Ga0209057, IMG submission 185903) | Grasslands soil microbial communities from the Angelo Coastal Reserve, California, USA - 14_1009_05_30cm (SPAdes) (version 2) | ecosystem: Environmental > Terrestrial > Soil > Grasslands ... | reverse complement strand
AGCTCGTCCTGCGAAACCTCGGACGCGTTGACCATCTAAGTCACAATCCCCCAAGACAGAGAATCCGCGGACAGGCAGACTGTCCCGGGCTATGTAACGGCGACCGCCGGCAAAGTTTGCGCGACTGCCAGGACCAGGAAGGCCCCGATCGAGCCGCCGGCTTCGGCCACCGCCTCGGCGGCGGCCGTCAGGGTGGCGCCGGTGGTGCAGACGTCGTCCACCAGCCCCAGGCGGTCCCCGGGCGGCTGGGAGGCGGTCCACTGGAAGGCCCCGGCCAGGTTGGCCCGCCGCTCGGCCTGGCTCAGCCCCACCTGGGCCGGCGTGGCTCGGACGCGCGTGAGCCCACTCACCAGCGGGATGCCCAACGCGCCCGCGAGCTGGGCGGCCAGCCGCTGCGCCTGGTTGAAGCCACGCTCGCGCTGTCGTCGGGGGTGCAGCGGCACGAAGGTGAGGGCCGACAAGGACACGCCGGCGGTCGCGATGGCGCGAGCCAGCGGTGGCGCCAGGACCGATGCCAGCTGCGGCCGCGGCCGGTATTTGTAGCTATGGATCGCCTGTTGCAGGCGCCCGTCGAACCGGCCGGCCGCCAGCAGCGGGATGCCGGCCAGCGTGCTCACCGCGGGGGGTCGCAGCGTCCCAGCGCAGGCGGCACACCAGGCCGCGCCATAGGCGCCACAGCCGCCGCAGCGCGGCGGAAAGAGGAGGTCGAGCAGGCTCACCTCAGGCGACCAGGAGCTGGTCGCCCGGCCTGATGACGTGGCGGCGAATGGTGCCGGCCGGAAGCTCGGCGACCTTGTCGGCCCGCCAGACGAAGGGGACCATCCCGATCCAGGGCAGTAGGCGCTCGTAGGTCTTGACCACCACCCCCTTCTTGTCGACGAAGACGGCATCGATCGGAAAGCGCATGAACATCATGTGGATCCCATTGCAGCCGTGGATCAGAAGGCCGCCGTTCTCCGGCAGGCCGCCCCGCCCCATCAGTCCCACACCGCGCGCGAAGAAGTTGCTCGCGACTTCGAGGGGCTGCGCCACGACCGTGCCGTCTTGTTTAGTTAGCCGCAAAACCTCTTTCATGTATTACGTCTTGATTTTATCAGCGGAAGAGCGAGGCCGCAGGCCGAGCCGCGCTTTCGCGCGCTGCGGACGAGCGACGCCGTAGGCCCGAGTCAGGCACACGAGCGCATCCTGATTTGGCGCGAGTGCCGCGGCGAGGGCCGAAACGGAGTCGCAATCGTCCGCTCAAGTTTCCGTGTAACTGCGCTACTTGTGCTGGAAAGTGTGAATGATAATGATCACTGCGGGCCCCATCAAGACGATGAACAGGGTCGGGAAGATGCAGCCGATCATCGGGAAGAGCATTTTCAGCGGGGCCTGCGCGGCCTGCTCCTCCGCCCGCTGACGGCGGCGGCGCCGCATCTCTTCCGACTGGATGCGGAGCACTTTCGCGATACCGACACCGAGCTGTTCCGACTGGATCAGCGCCTGGATGAAGGTGTGCAGCTCCTCGACGCCGGAGCGGCGACCCATGTCATCGAGCGCCTCCAGGCGCGGCCGGCCGAGCCGGATCTCGTTGAGCACTTGCGCGAACTCGTCGGAGAGCGCGTTCTTGAATTTTTCCGTGAGCCGCCCGATGGCGGCGTCGAAGCCAAGGCCCGCCTCGACCGAGATGGTCAGCAGGTCGAGCGCGTTCGGCAGCGCCAGGCGCAACTCTTTCTGCCGTCCCTTGATCTTGTTGTTGAGCCAGACGTCGGGGAGGAAGCGACCGAGTACGAAGCCGAGGCCGAGCGCCCCACCCTTGAGCGGAAGGCTCGTGACGCCCATCACCCCGACGAGCCCCAGGGCCACCAGGGCGATGACGATGCCGACGATCACCTTGACGACCTCGAAGCCGTTGACGCTGAGTGCGTAGGGCCGGCCCGCGAGGTTGATCTTGTTCTGGACGATAACCTGGCGGTTCTTCGCCATGCGGGCGGTCAGCAAGCTGCCCAACCGCTCCAGCACGGGCTTGATGAAGCGCTCGCTGAACGGCAGCGAGAGCTCGATTTCGTCGAGCGTCAGGTTGTGGTCGCGATACTGCGCCAGGCGTTCCGCGATGAGGTCCTGTCGGGGTTTGGCCGTGAGGGCCTGCATCACGATGATGATGCCGCTGAAGGCCAGGAAGGCGAAGACGATGCTAAAAATATTCATTCGCTACACCTGGATGTTTGTGATTTTCGAGATGATGCCGTAGCCGATCGCGATCGAGACGAGGCCCATCCCGATCAGGACGTAGCCCAGCCATTCGTGGAAGAGCGGCGTGATATAGCTCGGCGAGATGAAGGTCAGGATCAGCGCCAGCGCGAAGGGTAGACCCGTGATGATGTAGCCCGAGGCGCGGGCTTGCGCGGTCAGGGTGCGAATCTCGCCCTGGATCCGGATGCGTTCCCGGATGGTGAAGGCGATGGTGTCCAGGATCTCGGCCAGGTTGCCACCGACCACGCGGTGGATCTGGACCGCGGTGACCATCAGGTCGAAGTCTTCGGATTCGATGCGCTTGACCATGTGCTGCAAGGCGTCATCGACCGAGACGCCCAGGTTCATCTCCCGGACCGCCCGGCTGAACTCATCCGCCATCGGCGGTGAGGAGCTCTTGGCGATGGTGGCCATCGCCTGGGCGAACGAATAGCCGGCCTTGAGCGCGTTGGAGAGCAGGACGACGGTGTCGCCCAGCTGGTTGTTGAAGGCCTTGAGCCGGCGGCGCTGCCGGAACTTGAGGAAGAATCCGGGCGCGAAATAGCCCACGGGAACGCCGATCAGAGCCAGGATCGGGCTGTGGAAGCGGAGGAACAGGATGGCGCAGAGCAGGACGATGAGGCCGACGATGACCATGACGTATTCCGAGACCCGGAGTTTGAGGTCGGCCTTGGCCAGCTCGTCGGTGAGCTTCGAACTGCGCCCACCCTTGTTGCGGGTCAGGCTCTTGTTGAACCTCTCCAGGAACCCTTCGACGAAGCCACCTTTCTTGCTGCCAGCGGCCTCGGGGTTGTAGCTGTCCATGTGCAGCTCGTTCTCTGCCCCGGGCTGCCGGTTGTTGGACATCAGCGCCATGACCACAATCAGCGCCGCGATCGCTGCCATGGCCGCGAAGACAAGCTGGATTGACACTTAGTGGCCTCCTTGTCCGGCAGGATCCGGCGCCGGCGTAAAGATCTCCTTCGCCACGCCCTCGCCTGACGACTGCAGGTGATCGAAATATTTCGGAATGATGCCGGTGGCCGTGAAGTAGCCCTGCACCTTACCGTCTTCGCTGACGCCGGTCTGCTTGAACACGAATATGTCCTGCACCTTTACCTGGTCGCCGTGCAGTCCGAGCACCTCGCTGACGGCGATGATCTTCCGCGACCCGTCCCGCAAGCGGCTCTGCTGCACGATGACGTTTATGGCGGACGAGATCTGTTCCCGGATCGCCCGGGAGGGCAGTTCTGCACCCGCCATCAACACCAACGTTTCCAGGCGGTTCAAACTGTCACGCGGCGAGTTCGCGTGAATAGTCGTCAACGATCCGTCATGGCCTGTATTCATCGCCTGGAGCATGTCCAGGGCCTCGCCGCCGCGGCACTCGCCGACCACGATCCGATCGGGGCGCATGCGCAGCGCGTTGACGACCAGGTCCCGGATGGCGATCCGGCCGCGCCCTTCGACGGTCGCGGGTCGTGACTCAAGCGTTACAACGTGCTCCTGGTTGAGCTGCAGCTCGGCGGCGTCTTCCACCGTCACCACCCGCTCCTCCTCCGGGATGAAGCTGGAAAGCACGTTGAGGGTCGTCGTCTTCCCCGAGCCGGTGCCGCCCGAGACGAGCATGTTCAGCCGGGAGCGGACACAGGCCCGCACAAACTGTGCCATGGGGTCGGTGATGGTGCCGAACTTGATCAGGTCGGTGATCTTGTAGGGGTCTTTCGAGAACTTTCGGATGGTCAGGATGGGCCCGTTCAGGGCAAGCGGCGGGATAATGACGTTGACACGGGATCCGTCCTTGAGCCGGGCATCGACCATCGGCGACCCCTCGTCGATGCGCCGCCCGATCGTCGAGACGATCCGGTCGATGACCCGCCGCAGCTGGTCCTCGCTTTCGAACTGGACGTTGGAAAGGGTCAGCTTGCCCTTGTGCTCCACGAAAATCTGGTCCGGCCCGTTGACCATGATCTCGGTGATGGTCGGGTCGCCGATCAGCGCCTCAATTGGACCGAGCCCGAGGAAGTCGTTGAGAACCGAGTCGAGCAGCCGCTGCTTCTCCGGCTTGGCCAGGGAGATGCCCATCTCCGCGATCACGGCGGTGAGGGCGTCGGTGATCTTGGCGGCCCGCTGCTCCCGGTCCTCGTCGCCGGAGTCATCGGCCGACTCCTCGATCAGGCGCGCCTGGAGGCGGTTCTTGATCCGCTCGGCCTGGAGCTCGGACGGGGTGCGGCTGCGCGTGGCTGCCGCCAGAGACTGGCGCGGGCTCTGTCCGGCCTGCGGGACGTAGGCCCCGTCGGGCGGCGCGTTGGGGTCGGGGCCCTGCTGTTTCTGGACGCGGTCGAGGAGCGACATCTCTCAGGCCGTCCCTCGAGCCACCACAAATGGGAGCGACTCGTTTACGCAGCGTGGTACGGCAGGGTAGACAGAAGCCCGCGAGGTCATCTCAACCTTTCTAACGGCGGGCGAACAGACCCTTGCGGGGTTTCTTCTCGGCGGACTCCGCCGCCGCCGCCGCCGCCGGGACCACCGGCATCAGCTTGGCCACCAGCTCGCGAATCCGCTGGCTGATCTCCGACTCCGGGTGGGTGGTCACGAAGGGATTCCCCCGGTTGATCGAGTTGATGACCAGCTTGGGATCGTTGGGGATCTGTCCGGCGATCGGGAAGCGCAGGTTCGCTTCCACGCTCTCCTTGTTGAATTCCGAGTGGGCGTCGGACTTGTTGAGCAAGAGGACGACGCGCTCCGGCGGGATGGAGAGCGAATCGAAGATCTTCAACGCCAGCTTGGTGTTCTTGATCGCCGGGATGCTGAGCGAGGTGACCACCACCACGCGGTCGGCATGGTCCAGCACCTCGAGGTTGATCTCGCCCAGGTGCGCGGAGCTGTCGACGATGATGTAGTCGAACATCTTGCGTAGCTCGCTGAAGATGCGCCGGACGTGGTCGACCGTGACCAGGTCGGCGAGCTCGGGACTGATCGGTGGGAGGAGCACCTTGATGCCGAAGGGTCCGTCCACCATGATCTCGCGGATGAACTCGGGATCCATGTGGTCGATGTTCTCGATCAGGTCGGTGATCCCTTGCGAGTGGTCGAGGTTGAGGAGCACCCCGATGTCACCGAACTGCAGGTCCAGGTCGACGAGCGCGACCTTGCCCTTGGTTTCGTTCGCCATCGAGACCGCCAGGTTGGCCGCGACCAGGGACTTCCCGACACCACCCTTGCCCGAGTAGAAGAAGAAGACCTGGCCGTGCTCGCCCCGGCGCGGGGTCTCGCCATCCGCCGGCGGGGCGGGCGCCTTCTCCGTCCCAGCCGTCGTCTTCGCCAGGAACGACTCTTTCTTCTGCTCCAGCTGGTATACCCGCCGGATGCTGGCGATCAACTCGTCCCCGCTGAAGGGTTTGATGAGGAACTCGCGGGCCCCCGACTGCATCGCCCGCCGGAGATAGTCGCGCTCACCCTGAACGGACATGATGATGACGGGTGAGTTGGGAACCTCCTGGGCGAGGGTTTCCGTGGCCTGGATGCCGTCCATGATCGGCATGTTGACGTCCATCAGCACGATGTCCGGAGCCAGCTTCTTCGCCTGCTCGATGCCTTCCTTTCCGTTCATGGCCGTCCCGACGACCTGGATGTCCGGCTCGAAGGAGAGCAGCTTCTGGAGGTTATCCAGGGTGCTGGCGATGTCGTCCACGATCAGGACCTTGATTGGTTCGCTCATCTGATCATCTCGTTAAAGAAAGCACCCCGCGAAATCTTCCGATTTCGCGGGGAGCCTGTCAACGTTTTTCCGAATGTGGTCCCTAGCGGATGCGGTACGTGCTGGTGAAGCTGTCCATCGAGGTCGCGGTGGAGTCCGGGTCGGGGACGTCGTAGTCCTTGACTGACTTGAGCACGAACTTGTAGTTGGTGTTGTCCAGCGCCCACTTCAGGTCCTCGGCCTGCTTGAGGGTCACGATGACGGTCAGGGTGGAGCTGATCCCACGGGTGTTGGCACCGCCGGCCGGGCCGACGCGGATCACGTGGAGGTTGGTAAAGCTGACCTTGGTCAGGGCCTGCTGGGCGCCCTTTGGCGCATAGCTGACGATGACGTCGATCCGGTCGTCGGGCTGGATGTAACCGCCCACGCCGACGAGTTCACCGGTTGGGATCTGCACGGCCACCATGCCGGCGGGAATGGGCAGGAACGCCTGCTTCGCCGGCTGCACGCCGCTGACGTCGCTGACGACGTCATAGTCGATGATCGCCGAGCCGGTATGGATCGGGATCGCCGCGAACTTGCCGACGACAAGGTCCTTGGCCCGGAACGCATAGGGCGGTGCCTGGTCCGACGAGAACTGCTGCACGCTGACCATGTCCGCCGTGATCTGCGTCGATGCCGGGATGTCCTTCAACGCCACGACCGCCGGCACATTCTTCGATCCTCCAACCGCGATATTGCCGCCCGAGGTTCTGCCAACGAGCAAGGCCCCTCCAAACGCCACAATGGCAAGGAAAACACCGAAGATCAAGAGGATGCGGTTGCTCTTCGGCTTAACCTCCGTCGCCAATCGACTCACCTCCTGAAAACTCGGCGCCCTCGCTCCAAGGCGTGACGCTCCTTCGGGTCATGTATCTATCGGCGAGCGCCCTTCCTTGCGCAAGCCGGAAAAAGAAAGAGAGCCCGCTTGCGCAGGCTCTCTCTTGTTGCTCCCAAGAACGAAAAGGGCTTACTGGCCCAGGCCGCCCGAGATGTTGCAGAAGACGTTCTTGACCTGGTTGCCGAGGATGATCAGGACTACGATCACGACCACCGCGATCAAGACGAGGATAAGGGCGTACTCGACCATACCCTGCCCTTCCTCACGGTTGAGCAGAGCGCGAAGCTTGAGATAAAGGTTGGTCAACATGCTAGTTTCACCTCCTTGTGGAGCAGATCGAACAGGACCCAGTTTCACACTGGCCCGCGTTCAAATCAACGAAACCCGCGCAGAGGAACGGCTAAGAACTTTTGACGACTCCGTAACAGGAATCGCCTGGGTTGCGAACGCTGTTACCGCGAGCCCCGCAGGGCGAGGACTAGCGCTTGGCCAGCGCGATCTCGACCTTGACCTCGGTTCCGCGGCCCGGTTGGGAGCGAATCTCGAGCGTCCCCTTTTCCAGCTCGGCGCGCTCACGCATGGAGAGCAGTCCCAGGTTCTTGTTCTTGTGCAGGTTGGCCTCAGTGCGGGCCACATCAAATCCCTGACCATCGTCCTTGACCGTCACCGAGACGCGGGACGGTTGCAGGTTCATGGTGACCTCCGCCATCTTCGCGCGAGCGTGCTTGTGGACGTTGGTGAGAGCCTCCTGGATGATGCGGAAGAGGACACCCTCGGTATTGCCCGGCAAGCGGCGCTCCTGGCCGACCACGTTGAAGCGGGTGGCCAGACCGTAGCGATCGCCGTACTCCTTGATGAACTTTCGCAAGGTCGGGACCAGGCCGAGGTCGTCGAGCGTCATCGGCCGCAGGTCGAAGATCAGCTGGCGCGTTTCCTCGAGGGCATTGCGAACGCTGTTCTTGAATTCCGCCAGCTCGGTCACCAGCTGCTTCGGATTGCGGTCGAGCAGCCGCTCCAGGATCTCCGCCTGGAGCACGAGGTTGGCCATCGACTGGGCGGGCCCGTCGTGCATGTCGCGGGCGATGCGCATCCGCTCCTCTTCGATGATTTGGAACACCTGGCGCGACGCGTCGCGAAACTGCCTGTCGCCTTCGGCGGCGGTCGGCGGACTGCCGTTCTCGCCATACATCCGCTGCAGGTCGGCCAGGATCTGGCTGGCGGACCGCAGGAACTGGCCCTGGTCTTTGAGCTCGGCGCGGCGCGCCGTGAGGAATTCGTACTCCAGCTGGACCCGCTCCACGCTCAGCTGTGTCTCGCGAATGTTGGCGAAGGTCTCCTGGACCTCCGACGGGGAGAACTGCTTGAGGTTGTTCAGCAGGTGCTTTTCCACAACCCGTGACTCCTCGGCCTGGTCCCGGACCTGCTCCAGCGACGCTTCCAGGTCCCGCGATTTGGTTTCGGCCGTCTCCAGCTCCGCCTCGACGATCTGCAGGCGGGCCGTGACTGACTGGTGAATCAACACGAATGGATCGAAGGTCTCATCCGTGGCCTGGATCGCACTCATATAGGACTACTAGGACTATGGAAAACGGTGTCGCTTTCTGGCTGGAGCCCCGTTTGGCGGCCCAATGATAGCAGGAAAATCAGCGAATTCACGCTGAATCTCCATACCAGATGAATGACAGGGCGTCCTTCATCATCGGACGGGCGCTGCCCATCGGCGTCTTTGGCTTCCTGGTGGCGATTCAGGCGGAGCTGGCCTTTGCCGGCGTCCAGAACGCCTCCCAAGGGGGTCTCGACCGGACGCAGGTCATGTACCTGCTCAACCGTATCCTTACCGTCGCCTTCTTCGCCTTCCTGGTGGTCATCTACGCGATCCGCAGCAAGGCCATCGCTCGCGATCACAATCCGGTGGCGATCGCCTCGGCGTTGGTCGGCAGCTTCGTCCTCTACGGGCTTTTCCTGATTCCCGGCCAGGGCCGCAGCAGCGACATCTGGGTGCTGGCGGGCAGCGATATGTTCCTCGCCTGCGGCATCACCTGGGCCCTGTACTCGCTGAGCTATCTCGGCCGGCGCTTCAGCATCGTCCCCGAGGCGCGTGGGCTGGTGACCAGCGGACCCTACCAGCTGACCCGGCATCCGATCTACCTGGGCGAGATCCTCGCCGGCTTCGGGCTCGTGTTGCCAACCGTGCTCAGCCTCCACGCCGTGGTCTTCGCGGTGTTTCTCGGGGCGCAGCTGGCCCGCACCTATTTCGAGGAACGGGTGCTGCGCAGCACCTACCCGCAATACGAGGCCTATGCCCGGCGCACCCGCCGGCTCATCCCCTTCGTCCTGTAGATTGGCAACCCTGGCCCGTTCCAACGCCCCGTTCCCACTCCAGCCAGGCCCCGACCGGTGGCTGAGCCGAGCCATCCGCTGGCTCGACCTCCCGCACTTCTTCACCATCGCCATCTTCCTGACGATGCTGATCGCCGCGATTCAGCCGGTCACCGACCCGGATTTCTGGTGGCATCTCACGACCGGTAACTGGATCCTGAGCCACCGCGCGGTGCCCCACCAGGATCTCTACACCTTTACCGTCCACGATCACCGCTGGATCACCCACGAATGGCTGAGCGAGGTGCTGATGTCGGCCCTCTACGCCATTGGGCGCTTACCGTTGCTGAGCCTGGTCTTCGGCGCCGTCACCGCCACCGGCTTCTTCCTCGTCTACCGGGCGATCGACCGGCGCGTGAACTTCGTAATCGCCGGGCTTTCGCTCGCGCTCGGGGTGGCGGCGGCCAATCCGATCTGGGGCCCCCGCATCCAGATGATCACCTTCGCGCTGACCGCGCTGACCTACCTGTGGGTCAAGCGGTTTTGCGAGGGCCGCAGCCGCGCGCTCTACCTGCTGCCCGCCGTCATGCTGCTCTGGGTCAATCTCCACGCCGGCTTCGTGCTCGGCTACGCGATCCTCGGGATCGCGCTGTTGGTGGAAGGGGCGCGCCTCCTGCTGCGGCGTCCCGGGGTGATGTCGTTGCCTCGCCTGCGGGCTATGGCGGCCATCCTCGCCGCTTCGGTCGCGGTCGCCATCGTCAATCCCAATGGCTGGGACATCTACCTCTATCCCTTCCAGACTGGCGGCAGCCCCGAGCAGCAGCGCCTGATCGTCGAGTGGTTCTCCCCGAACTTCCAGATGTCCCAGATCTGGGCCTTCGAGGCCATGATCTTCCTCATCATCGGCGGGTTGGCGCTCGCTCGCCGCATCGAACCGCGGCAGTTCCTCCTGCTGCTGGTCGGCCTCGGCCTGGCCCTGCACTCCGTGCGCAACCTCTCATTGTTCATGCTGGTCGCTGTCCCGGCGCTGGCGGACTACGCCCAGCAGGCGGGGGAGCGGATCTCGCTCCGCCGGCCACGGCGGGTCCCGAAAACTACGCCGGTGACCTTCGCCCTCAACGTCGTCATGATCGTCCTCGTCCTGGCCATCGTGGCCGCCGCCAGCGCACCGAGCCTGGTGCAGCGCGTCGACGGCAAGCTGGTGGCACGCGACTTCCCCATCACGGCGGCGGACTTTCTCGTGCAGCACCCCCCTCCCGGCCACATGCTCAACGTCTACGGCTGGGGTGGCTACCTGATCTTCCGACTGGACGCGCAGCGCACCACACAGCCGGTTTTCATCTTCGGCGACGCGGCTCTCGACGGCGACAAGTTGTTGCGTGATTACGACCATCTGCAGTCGCTCGGCGTAGACCAGGCGCAGCTCTTCGAGCGATACCAGATCAACTGGGTGATCTTCCACGCCAACGATCCGATCATCACCGAGCTGCGGCAGATCCACAACGCGCCGGGAGTGACCGGCTGGTTCGAGCTCAAGACCTTCGACAAGGCGACCATCATGATGCGCGACACACCGGCGAACCGCGCCTACGCCGCTGCCGCTCTTGAATGACGGCCGCGGAGCGTGGCATTCGGCGCCGCCAGCGGCTGTTCGTGGTCTTCACGGCGGTGCTGGTCCTGGCCTACGCTCGCCAGCTCGTTAACGCACCGACCGCGGGGCAGGACTTTCGCGCGTTCTTCGCGGCGGCCACGCTGGCGGCGCACGGTGGCGACCCCTATGACTGGACGGCGCTGGGCCACACCGAGGAGGCGCTCTACAACAGCCCCGGGCACATTCGTGTTGGCGATGCGGCCTACTACGACTTCCTCCCCTATCCCGAGGGTCCATGGCTGGCGCTCGCGCTCGAGCCGCTGACCGGCCTGTCCTGGCGGGCGGTCTATCCCATCTTCGCGGCCCTGATGCTGCTGGCGATCGCGGCCGGCAGCTGGCTCGTCCTGTCGCGGCTGGGCTGGCCCTCGACGCGCCGGCGCATCGGGGTCGTGGTTGCGACCCTCTCCCCCATCGTCTTCTTCAATATCTTCCAGGGACAGGTCACCGCTCTGGTGTTCCTCGGCTTCGCCGCCGCCTGGTACCTCGCCTGGCGTGGGCATCCGGTGGCCGGCGGATTGGCGCTGACGCTGGTCTGGATCAAGCCGAACCTCGGCCTGGCCCTTCCCCTCGTCGTCGCGTTACTCGAGCCGGCCGCCGCGCGCCGGCTGTTGCTCACCTTCGCCGCGGGCAGCGTGCTGGCCTTCGGCGCCGCGGCCCTGGCCCTCCCGGGCGTTCTGATTCACTGGCCGGCCGAGATCCTCTCGCACTGGCGGGCGGCACAGGGCTCGCAGCCGGACATCGCCTCGATCCATAGCTTCTACTACCCGGCGCTCGGTGGCCCCTTCAAGACGATCGCCCTGCTGTTGGTCGTTTTAGCCGGATGCGCCTACGCCGCCCGGGCGCTCGGCCGCGTGCGATCCCCACTCGCCAGGGGCTTGACGGTTCTCCTGCTCTGGTTCGCGCTCTTGCCCTATGTCCACTCCTTCGATGCCATCCTGCTGCTCCCCCTACTCGCCGTCCTCGTCGCTGCGGACCAGCGTGGTTGGGGGGATGCCACGACCGAGGCGACCGTGTGGGCCTTCGCCATCATCCCCTTCGCCTATTTCGTGGGTTGGCATGTCTTCTTCTTCAACGGCTTTACGGCGATCCCCGTGGCGTTGCTGCTGCTCGCCTGGCACCGCCGGGTCGTGATACCACGTCTGGACGAAATCGCAGAGGTGCGCGCCGCGTGAAGCGCTGGTACGGCGTCCGGCGCTTGTACGAGGCATCGTTTCGCGACCGGGTGCTGCTCATGCTCGTGCTCGGCATCGCCGCCTACTACGTGACCTGGTCGGTTGTCCAATGGCTGACGCTGACGCCGGACAGTCTGCGCTTCGATTTCGTCAACTATTTCGGCGGCGCCCAGGCCGCTGCGCGGGGGACGGACATCTACGCCGACTTCAAGCAGTCCTGGGGAACACAGGCGTGGGTGGTCGCATACATCTACCCACCCTTCTTCGCGCTGGTGCTCGCGCCCCTCACCGCCTTCGGCCTGCTGGCCGCGGCGCGCATCTGGCTGCTGGCGGTGCACGCCGCCTTCTTCGGATCGCTGCTCCTCATGCTGCGGATCCATCCGGAACTCACGCGCAGCGGCCGGCGCCTGCTGTTGCTCGCCAGCCTCGGCTTCATGCCGGTGTACCTCAACCTCAAATTCCAGCAGGTCGCCACGGTCTGGTTGCTATTGATCACCGCGACACTGTGGGCGGCGCTGCGGCGCCGCACCGGTTTGGCCGGGGCTTTCATCGCGGCAGCCGCTTCCCTCAAGGTCTCGCCCATCTTCCTGATCCCGCTCTTCGCGCGCCTGGGCCGGTGGCGCATCGCCCTCACCGGAGGCGCGATGCTGGTTGCCCTCACGGTCATCACGATGCTGGCGGCGCCAGGCAGCTGGCAATTCTTCACCGTCGTGCTCCCCCGCATCGGGCTGGGGACCGCCAACTGGGACAACGGATCGATCGACGGCCTGGTGAGTCGTATCGCGGAGCTCGCGCCCACTCTCTTTGGGAGCGCGACCCAAACGATTGCCAAGGTGGCCATCGGCGCCGCCGCGGTCACCGTCATCGGCCTCACCCTCTGGGTCGCGCGCCGCGGCGGTAACGAGGCCTGGAGCCTTCGCCTCAGCGTGTCGGCGCTGGTCACCGCACTCCTGATCGTGAGCAGCGTCACCTGGCAGCACCACCTGGTGACCCTGCTGCTCCCGCTGGCCACCGGCGTCGCCTGGATCACCGTCCGCCGGCCGGGCGCGCGTTACGGTTGGTGGCTGCTTGCCGCGTACGCGATGTGCTGGATGGACCGCCGCGCCTTCCCCCTGCCAGCCGATATGCAGGTCCACTCCTGGAGCGACGCGGCGCTGGTGCTGGCCGGCACCTCCGTCAAGCTGATCGGGCTGCTCCTCTTATGGAGCCTGCTCCTGCAGATGCTCCGCGTCGAAGCCCGATGGGCGTCGGTCAGGCAGCTCGACCAATCGGTGGCCGGCGCTGCTGCGCAGCCCGCTGCCTGAACTGCCAGCCGTACCAGGCGACGACCGCGGTCATGACGATGGGACCCAGCGGGATATCGGTACCGCGCAGGTCGATCAGGACCGCGAGGTCGATCGCGAGCAAGGCGGGCATTGGGTTGGGCAACGCACCCTGGCGGTAGAGCACGATGGCGAGCCACACCGGCACCGCCAGGATCAAGAGATCGTGGGGCAGCGAGTGGGGTGAAGCAAGCACCGCGAGCGCACCGGCAAGCGTGGCGAAGGCAATCAGCGAAGGGAGCCGGCGCCAGGCCAGCCAGCAGAGCGCCAGGAGCACGGCCAGGTAGAGCGCAATCGCGACCATGGTCGCGGCGCGGGTGGGAAGCGCCGCTCCGATCACGCCGATCCAGGACTCGTTGAGCCGGATGGCGACGGCCTGGTTGGCGCTGAGCGCGTTGTGGACCATCGCGCTCAGGCCGCCGGCGCCGCCGGCCAGCGGGCTCAGCAGTACGATGGCGCCGCCCGTGGCCGCGGCCCCCAGCGATCGCCAGCGTCGGGCCGCGAACAGGATGGTGAGATACACGGGCAGGTACTGCGGTTTGACGGCGAGCAGCATCCCCGCGCCGGCGGCCAGCGCGGGCGAATCCGAGCGCAGCGCCAGCACCATCATGGCGGCGCCCAGCAACAGCCAGGCGGTCGGCTGCCCCTCCGTGAACGCGCCCCAGGTGGGAACGGCGGCGAGCACACCGAGTACCGCCAGGCCTAGATATTTCCCGCCCCCGCGTGCGGGGGAGGGCAGGGTGGGGGCGGCGCGCATCAGCAGCAGGACCGCGACCAGCAGGAGGGCCGCGCTCAGGAGCTGGCAGAGGCGAAAGGCGACCTCGAACGGCAGCAGCGACAGCACCGCGTAGGGCAGCGCGGCCGCCAGCGGCAGGCTGAATGGAAGGCGAGGGTCGATCGCGCCGTCGGGCGCTACCCGGCGCATCATCGCGCCCAGCTCCGCCTGGTCGTAGGGAGCCGCGAGATGGCCCTGCCGCAGCAGCACACCCGCGCTGTAGTTGATGGTGAAGTCGGAGCTCAGCCGCGCGGCGGGCGACTGGGTGAGGATGACGGCCAGTCCGGCGGCGGCCAGGGCCACGGTCACCGCGAGCACGGCTCGATCCACCGGCCGCCTCACGGGCGCACCCGAAAGAGCGCGGCCGTGTCCTCGAGATCGATCATCTCCAGGGCGGGATCCGGCGCGAGCCGCGCGGCGAAGGCTGCGTCGGTGGTGAGCACGTAGTCGATGCCGTTCGCGCGCAGGAATGTCGCCCGCTGGGCCGCGCCCCAGGTGGTGAAGAAGGCAAGCGCATCGTCCGACTTGCGGCGGGCGTCGATCGTCATCTCCGGGTGGCCGTTGAACGCGCGCGCGTCCGTCTGCGCCGGGACGAAGATCCCGTCGAGATAGGTACTCAACACGACGTCACGCGCCGACAGGTGCGGAGCGAGGCGCGCGAGCAGGACCGACTCGGCACGGCTCTCGTATTCGGCGTACGGATCGAGACGGAATGCCGCGATCCAGTAGGGCTGCGCCAGGCTGACGATGCCATAGAGGCTCGAGCCTGCCAGCATGAGCGCGAGCACGCGGCGGCGCCAATCGACGTCACGCACGCGGCGCAGCACGACGAGCAAGCCAGGGGCGGCGCAGAGGCCAAAGGGCACCGAGCTCGCCATGAAGCTGCGGCCGAGGGTGCCGCTCAGGCCGGGGACGAACATGAAGACCGTCATTCCCACGATCCAGAGCGCAGGGAGCACGAGATCACCGCGCAACCGCCGGCTCGCGAGGGCGACGATGATCAGTCCGCTGGCGACGAGGTGCGAGAGCACCAGGAAACCAAACGGGTCGCCGACATCCAGTGACGTGCGCACGACGCGCAAGGCATCGGGGGTGGTCGCCCAGACCCAGAGTAGGTAACCGAGGTAGGGCAGCTGCACGAGCGCCGCCGGAACAACAAAGGTGACGGCCCGCGGCTGATGGCGCAGCAGCGCCCAGCCGGCGATGGTCACAAGTGCCAGCAGCGCGAGCTGCGGATAGATCAGCTGCAGGCCGACGACCGCCAACACGCCGCTCGCCGTAAGGCGTTGGTCGCGGCCATGACGCAGCCGCAGGGCGACCACCATCGTCCAGCAGAGCAGTGCCAGCGCCCATGGCAGGTGCGGCGCCATGGAGACCAGGTCGGCGACGCTGCTCCCCGGCGAGCTCATCTCTGTCGCGCGCGTCGTGAGCGGGCCGAGGTGGATGTCGCGCGGCAGCACGGTGCCGATGCCCCCGCCCAGCACGCAGAGCACGAAAGCCCAGCGCCGCAGGAGGTGCGGCCGAAAGAGTTCCCGGATCAACAGGCAGACGGCCGCCAGTAGCGCCGCGGCGGCGAGCAGTCGCGACGCGTGATAGAGCCAGGGCCCCGCTGCCCAGCCGACCAGGTGGGCCGGCCAGAGGTACCAGGGATAGAGGAGGATCCCTGGCAACATCTCGCCGGTATACGCCGGATGGAAGAGCCAGGCACCGTGCCAGCCGGCGCGCCACATCGATTGGTACACGTAGGCATCGCGCGCGATCACCACGTAGCCGGGGAACGCGCTGCCTGACGGTACGCGAAGCGCGGCGAGCAGGATCGGCGGCAGGGTCAGCAACCCGATCGCCGCGGTGAAGACCGCCGGCCAGCGCCAGGCGAACCGCGGGAGCCGATGGCGCCACGCCGTGGGCTCCGCCTCCCACCGCCGATGCGCGACGGCCATCAGGCGGAAAGCCGTTCGGCCTCGACGGCCGGTGTCGGCGCGAGGCTCAGGTTACCGAGCGGTAGGACACAGAGAAACAGCGTGATGACGACGGCGGCATAGTTGTCGTTGAAGAAGCGGGCGAAGAACGTGAAGGCGAGCAGCACGCCGGCGTAGCCGGCCATCCAGCGCCCGATGGTCGGGCGGCGCAGAAAGGCACGGGCGGTCAGCCACAGGACCGGCAGGGCGGCGGCAAGTTGGAAGATCAGAAAGGGAAAGGCGTCGGTCCGCCGCGCGATGACGTGAAGCCTGTACAGGAGGTCGCCAAACCCGTAGCCGGCGATGGGATAGGCATCGGCAACGCCGCCGCTGGTATAGAGGACGACATCCGTCCAGAAGCCGCGCGGGTTGGCGACAAAGAACGGCAGGATGGTGGCGATCGGCGTCACGGCCAGCGCGACCAGGCTGGTGACGACCTCGCGGCGGGAGTGCTGCGCGCGCCAGCGGATCAGGAGCACGAGGAGCAGAAACGGCACCGCCATCCAGGCAAACGGCTTCAAGGCGACGGCGATGCCCAGGGCGCCCGCGGCGAGTGTCGGATGGCCGCGCGCGAGCAGGGTGAGGGTCAGCAGCACGATCGCGAGAAACTGGATGTCGGTGCGGCCCGACCACAGGTAGAGCGTGATCATCGGGCTGGCGTAGACGGCCGTGATCAGCAGGAAGCGGCGCTCCGAACCGATGGGCAGCGTGACGATCGCGATCAGTCCGATGACGCCAAAGGCCATCAGGACGAGGCGATAGTCGAAGGGAACGCCGAGTGCGTCGGTCAGGAGGCGGAACGGAATGCCGGCGAGAACCGTGAGCGGGTAGTAAGCCAGGTGATGCAGAGCGGGGTTGGCGCCGGGTGTCAGGTCCCAGCCGAACGCGGCCATCGGGGTGTTGGACCAGTCCACGCCGTAGATCGGCTGGCCCCTGAGCAAGCGGTCGACGGCAGATTCCAGTTGGAGCAGCCCGTCGTGCTCCATCGTCAGGCCGATGCGCGGGCGCTGCAGGATGCCGATCAGCGTCGGACCCATCGCGGTCAGCAGGCCCAGCAGCGAGATGCCCCAGAGCTTCAGCCGCCAGTGACCCGTGCTCGCCCTCAGCAGCAGGAGGAGGGCAAACAGTCCGACGGTGCTGGCCAGGGCGAGCCAGATCCCGTAGCGCTCGCGCAGCACCCAGAGCAGCACGACCTGCAGTCCGCCGAGGATGCCGAGGTACCCGACGGGAGTGGTCAGCCGGGCGGCGGCCCGGGTCAGTGACGCCCGAAGTCCACCGGCCGGCGAGGCGGCGCCAGCCATGACGACGGTGTAACGCCGAGTGTGAGGAACCCCTTCTCCCGCCCGTTATAGCTGGGCAGTGTCGACGCCTCCCTTCGCGGCTCCGGCCGGCACCGCCGCCCCGGCCGTCCGGAAGGTTCGAGCGGCCTTCGTCGCCCAGGCCGCGCTGATCGGTTCGGCGCTCGCCCTCTATGCCCTGGTGCTGGTCCAGGGCGGCTGGCATCACCAGGACCTCGACGCCTACCTGGCGGCCGCCCGGGCCGTCTTAAACGGCCAGCCGCTCTATGCGCCCTTCCTCCACCATCCGTTCCCCGACCCGGCGTTGCGACCCGCCTACATCTACCCGCCGGTCTTCGCGCTCCTCGTCGCACCGCTGGGGCTCCTTTCCGACGCCGCCGCGAACATCCTCTGGCTCGCGGTCGGGCAGGCCGCACTGGTCGCGGCCCTGCTCCTGACGCTCCGCTGGCTGCGGCCACCGGCGTGGGCGGTAACGGCGATCCTCTGCGCCACCGCCAGCTTCTATCCCCTCTGGGTCGATGCGGTCCAGGGCCAGGCCAACCTGCTCATCCTCCTCCTCGTCACCGGCGGCATCGCCGGCATCGCGCAGGGCAACGCCAAGTTCGGCGCCGCACTCGGCGTGGCGGCCGCGCTGAAGTTGACCCCTCTTCTCCTGCTCGCCTGGCTCCTCCTGGACCGCCGCTTCCGCGAGGCGGCATGGATGCTCGGCGCCCTCATCGGCGTCACCGCCGCCGCGGCGCTGGTGCGCTTCGATGACACGCTGATCTTCTTTCGCCAGGTTGTCCCCGCGCTGGCGCACGGCTCGGCGATCTACGCCAATCAGTCGCTGCAGGGCATCATCGCCCGGGTTGCCACCAACAATCCATACACGCCGCCATGGACGGTTGTGTCATGGGCTTATCTGGTCGCGCCGACCTTGATCGTCGCCTTCATCGGGCTCTGGATGGTGCGGACGCGCCGTCAGCCGGCGATGCTCCGCGCGGCGGCCTTTCTTCCCCTCGTACCGCTCGCGTCGTCGGTCACCTGGCCGCATCACCTGGTTCTCCTTCTGCCGGTCATCTGGTTCGGCTTCATCGCGATCGCCGGGCGCGGGTGGCCGCTCCCATCGACGATCGCAATGGGTCTTCTGCTGCTGCTCTTCAGTGTCGTCGCCCGCTGGCCGGTCGGTCCCGCCTTCAACCAGCCCGGCTTTCGCGCGGCCCAGACGGCTGACCCGACCGTCTTCGTCGTGGCCAACGCCTTGTGCTTCGGGACGCTGGCTCTCTTTCTGCTGGCACCATGGCTGCTGCGCTCCCGCTGAGTCGGCCGTCGGCCACGCCGTTGCCGGCATCTCGGCAATGGCCGCGGTTCGCACTCGTTCTCGCTGTGGTCGTGGCGATCATCTCGCTCCTCCCCTATCTGCTCGCCTATCTCTGGACCCCGCCGGGGCATCACTTCGCGGGTTTCTTCTTCATCGCCGACGATGCCACGACCTACCTCGCGAAGATGCGCCAGGGGGCGGACGGCTCATGGCTCTGGAACGACCCCTACACCAGCGAGCCCCACGGCGGCGTCTTCCTCTTCTCCTTCTACCTGCTGTTCGGCCACCTGGCGGCGCTGCTTCATCTCCCGCTGATCGCCGCCTATCACCTGGCCCGCATCTCCGGCGCGATCGCCCTCGTGCTCGCCGCCGACCAGCTCTGCCGCCGCGTGCTGCCCACGGAGCTCCGCCGCCTCGCGCTGCTGCTCGTGGTCCTGGCATCGGGCGCCGGGTTTCTCGCTCAGGCGCTGGGCAACCCCTCGGTCTTCGGCAGCCGGGTCGAGGCACTCGACCTCCACCTTCCGGAGATCAGCGGCTGGTACTCGATCCTGGCGATCCCCCATTTCACGTGGGCGACCGCGCTGATCATCGTGGCGCTGCTGGGCTTGCTCCGCATCGCCGACGCGCCCGCCTGGCGTCCGCTGGCGGTTGCCTCCGCCGCGCTGATCGCGCTCACCGCCATCCATCCGCAGATGATCCCCGTCCTCAGTGTCATCTGGGTCGCCTATCGAGGCGTGCTCCTGGCATGGGGCGAGCGGCCCTCGATCCGGTCGATGGCGGCCCAGCTCGTGCCGTTTGTGGCAACCATCCCCCTGCTCGCCTACAACGCCTGGATCCTCTTCCGCGATCCGACGATCGCCGAGTGGGCACGCCAGTGGCGGCATCAGGCGCCCGGACCGGTGAGCCTCGTGGTGAGCCTCGGCCTGCCGCTGCTGGCCGCCACGGTCGGGATGGTGATCGCCTGGCGGCGCCGCGACCGCGGCCTGGCGCTCCTCGTTGTCTGGCCACCGCTGGTGCTGGCGCTGCTCTACCTGCCCAACATCGCGAACATCCAGCGCCGGCTGCTCGACGCGCTCTACGTGCCGGTTGGCATCCTCGCCGCGGTCGGCATTCGCAGCCTGACCTCGCGTCTGCGTCGCGCGCGCACGCGCCGGATCGAGGCGATCCTCGTCACCACCTGCTGCCTCTCGTCGCTGATCGTCTTCGCCATCGCGTTGCGATTCGCGTCGGGGGCGTTCGCGGAGGCCTACGTCGCCGACGATAGCTGGCGGGCCATGCAATGGCTCTCGTCGCATCGCAACCCCACCGATCGGGCGCTGAGCTCACCGGGTGCGGGGCAGCTACTCCCCGCATGGGCGGGCGTTTCCGTCTATGTCGGGCATTACAGCGAGACGCTCGATTATTTCCAGAAGATCCGCAACGTCTCGGAGGTGTTGAAACCGGGTGTACCCGAGGCGACGGTGCGAGCCTTCCTGCACGACAACGGCATCACGATGCTCTACTGGGGCCCGGACGAGACATCGACCGGCTTCCAGCCCGCGACCCAGTCCTATCTTGAGCCCATCCATCAGGACGGGGCCGTCACCATCTACCGCGTTCACTGGTGACGATCGCCGGCCAGGAGAGCGCGGCGTCAGGATTCCTGTTCTAATTTGCGAGCATGAAGACGGTAATCACCGGAGGCGCTGGCTTCATTGGCTGCAACCTGGCGGCCCACGCGATGAGAGCTGGCGACCAGGTTGTCGTCCTCGACAACCTCGCCCGCCCTGGCGCGGCGGCCAACGCTCAATGGCTCGCCACGCTCGGTGGCGACCTCTCCGTCATCCACGCCGACGTTCGAGACTATCAAGCCGTGCGCGCGGCGGTGCGGGACGCGCAAGCCGTCTACCATCTTGCGGCACAGGTAGCCGTTACCACATCCGTGATCGATCCCAGGAGCGATTTTGAGATTAACGCGCTGGGCACGCTCAACGTGCTTGAGGCAGTACGGGCCGAATGTCCTGGCGCATTCCTCGCGTACAGCTCAACGAATAAGGTCTACGGTTCGATGCAAGAGGTTGGCGTGCAGCGCAACGGAACTCGCTACGAGTTCGCTCATCTCAGCGAGGGAATCGGCGAAACCCAGTTACTCGATTTCCACTCCCCCTATGGCTGCTCCAAAGGAGCAGGCGACCAGTACGTGCGAGATTATTCGCGCATCTACGGTCTCCGCACCGTCGTTTTTCGGCAAAGTTGCATCTACGGACCGCGCCAGGTTGGAAGTGAGGATCAGGGGTGGGTCGCGCACCTCATGATCCAAGCGCTGAGGGGAGACACGATCGTTATTTATGGAGATGGGCTGCAGGTGCGTGACATCTTGCATGTTGACGACCTCATCGCATGCTATGCGGCGGCGCACAAGGCCATCGACGCCGTCTCCGGAAAAGTATTCAATATCGGTGGTGGTCCGCTGAACACCCTGTCGTTGGTTGAACTGATTGCGTACCTCCAGGAACGGCTCGGTCACCCCGTGGCGTACGAGTTCGCTCCCTGGCGTGCCGGCGACCAACGTGTCTATGTGAGCAACGTGAGTAAGGCACGCGACGAATTGCACTGGAAACCATCGATCGACGTCCCTATCGGTCTCGATCGGTTGATGCAGTGGCTTCGCGAAAGCGACCTCGCGCGCCTCGCCTAGGACAGCGGCGTCTGGCGGTTTCCGACTAGGCGGAAGCCCGCCGCTCGTCGGTCTTGGCTGCCGGAGTCGGATGTCGTCGGACACGGCCCGGGATGGCCAGGAGCTCGAGGAACATCGCGGCCGAGTGCCGGATCGGATGCACCCGGCTCTGCGGCGAGTTGATCCAGCGGGTCGGGACTTCGACGATCTTGAACCCGGCCTGCTGCGCGCGGTAGAGGACCTCGACATCGAAGCCGAAGCCGCGCGTCTGCAGCTGCGGGAAGACCCGGTCCGCGACTTCGGCCGTGAAGGCCTTGAAGCCGCACTGCGTATCTCGCACACCGCCGAGCACGAAGATTCGCACCAGCCGGTTGAAGATCTTGCCCATCGTCTCCCGATACCAGGGCTGGTGGAGTTCCACCTGTGACTCCCGCAAGCCGCGCGAGGCGATCGCGACCCCGGCACCAGCACGCAGCGGTCGCAGCAGCTTCTCCATGTCGTCGATCGGGACGCTGAGATCGGCGTCACTGAAGATCCGGTAGCGGCCGCGGGCGGCGGCCATCCCGAGGCGGACGGCGCCCCCCTTGCCCCCATTGCGCTCCGCCACGACCAGCGAGAGCTGCGGCCAGCGGGCGGCGCGCTCGCGAACGAGCTGGACGGTGGTGTCGCGGCTGCCATCGTCCACCACGATCACCTCGGCGGGAACGCTGATCGTTGCGAGATGGCGCTGCACCCGATCGAGCGTCGCCGGAAGCCGGAGCGCCTCGTTGAACGCCGGAATCACAATCGAGATCTCAGGCGTCATGCCGCGCGTTCTACCTTCCGCATCTCCGCTCGAAACGCGAGCAGCTCCGCAAACGCGCGGATCACAACGCGGATGTTCGCCCCGGTCTGCTTGCCCGCTTTCCTGGGGTAATGGTGCACCGGGACCTCGACCACCCGGGCATGAAGCTGACGAGCCAGCACCAGCATCTCGGTGTTGATCAGGGCTCCCTCCGAGTGGAGTTCCATGCGCGCGACCAGGTCGCTGCGCGTGAGCCGGAAGGCGCAATTCACGTCGCGCACCAGCCGGCCGAAGAGGAAGCGCACCAGCGTGAAAAACGCCCACGCATTGAGCCGCCGCAGCAGCGGATCGCGACGATGCTTGCGGTATCCGGCCACGATGTCCGCATCCGCCGCGCGCGCAAGGAGCAGCCCGACTTCCGCCGGGTCGAACTGGTTATCGGCATCCATCAGGAAGATCCACGACAGGCGCGCGGCGCTAAATCCCGACCGTAGCGCCGCTCCGTAGCCGCGATTGACCGGGTGGCGGATGACGCGCAGATTCGGGTGCACCGCCTTGAGCCGTTCCAGCACCGCCGGGGTGCCGTCCTGGCTGCCGTCATCGACGACGATGATCTCGAATCCGCGCGTGAAGGTCTGCAGGGCGCTGGCCATCCGGCCCACCGACTGCTCCAGGTTGGCCTCCTCGTTGTAGGCGGGCATCACCGCGCTGATCTCCACCGCCGTCACGGGCGCGGTCATGGTGCGAAGCCTACTCGGATGAATACGGTGGCCACATCGTCTCGGCTGAGCAGGCGAAAGTCCGCGTCCTGGCCAAGGACGCCGGTCAGCGGGTGCGCGCTGGGCAGCACGATGGCGTCGGGGTGGGCCTGGGTGAGGACGTCCTGCCAGCCGGACGCGAGGTAGCTGACACGGAGGTAGCGGCTGAAGACTTGCGGGCCGTAGACCTCGACGCGGCCGTCGATGTAGACCCGGCCGCCGTCGGGATAGAGACGCCAGAGCAGGTACCCGCCGTAGTCGTAGTAATTGAAGACCCGCAGCGGCCGGCCGGCTCGCGCCAGCGCGTCCGCCGCCTGCACCGGGAGCGCCGCCTTGATCGAGGCGGCCTGCGCCTCCGGCCGCAAGTTGGGAACGGCCCGGTAGGCGATCATGCCGGTTGCCACCACCATCAGGAGCAGCAGGTTGATCGCGCCCAGGGTCGCCGTCTGACCCATCGGGCGGGCGGGCGTCCAGCGCAGGGCCGCCTGCGCGAGCGGCCGCTGATCAGTCCGCGGGAACAGGCTGGAGGCGAGGCCGAGCAACGCCTGGGCGCAGCGCGCCATGAGCGGCGCGGCGGCGAGGACGAAGAGCGGCACGTGCCGCTGCGACGACAGCGCGAGGTAGAGGAGCGCGAACGCGAGCAGCCACTCGCTGGTGCGGGCCCGCACGCGACCCGTCGCCAGCCCGGCGAGCAGCAGGAAGATGATCCCCTCCACGAGCAGCCCCGGCAGTGAGTGGAAGTCCGGCGACGCCCATTCCTGGATGTTGTTCTGAATGAGGGGCGAGGTGAGGGTGCCAAGGGAAAAGAGGATCGTCTGGATGCCGAACGGGTTGATGAACGAAAGCACGCAGCCCGCTCCGATTGCCGCCGCGAGAGCTGTCAGGCGGCGCCGCGGCATGGTGCCCTCCCCCGTCCGCCAGGCGTCGACCGCTTCGCCGGCCACAAAGAGCCCGCTGATGATGACACCGACGACGAACGCCGAGTGCAGGTTCGCCCAGAGCCAGATGAAGGGCGGCAGCATCCACGCGTGCAGCCGGCCCGCCCGATACTCGATCAGCCCGAGCAGGAGCAGGCCGCAGAACAGCACGTTGAGCAACTGAGGCCGCGCTCCCCAGGCGGTCGAGCCGGCCAACGCGCCGACCAGGGTCAGGACCACCGCCGCCGAAGCGGTCAGTCCAGTCCGGCGCAGCAGCAGGTAGAGGCAGACCGCGGCCGCCGTCACCACCCCGGCGAAGACCGCAACCAGCCACGGCAGACCGCCCGCCTGGAAGAGGAGGTACATCGCGAGATCGGCCAGCCATTCATGCACCACCCAGGGATGGCCAGCGGCGCTGAACGAATACACGTCGGCGTGGGGGATCGCGTGCGTCGCCAGCATCAACCGCCCGTTTGCCAGGTGCCACCAGAGGTCGGGATCGAGTGGCGGCACCGCCGCCAGGCTGAAGATGGCGGTGAATAGGAGACCGCGAAGCACCACCGTGCTGGTCACCCGGCGAAGCGCGCCGGCGCAAGCCACCATCATGGCAGCGCGGGCCGTCCCCACGAGTCGCGGGTCATCGGCGGTGGCACACCCTCTGTAACGGGCGGGTCACAGGCTTCCTTCATCCGCGTGCTTACCCTCGCGCATCACGTGAATGACGAAGCGGGGCAGCGCGAGCATGCGGCGCCAGCGCCATGGCTCCCGGCTCAAGCGATGCAGCCATTCCAGGCCGTGATCGCGCATCCACCGAGGGGCGCGCCGAGCTCGACCGGAGATGAAGTCGAAGCTTCCACCCACGCCCATGCCGACGATCGCGCCCGAGCGGGCGAGGTTGCGGGCGAGCCAGGCTTCTTCCGCGGGAGAGCCATAGCCCAGGAAGAGCAGCTCGGCACCACTCGACCGAACCGCCGCCGTGGTGATCGGGTCGCTGGCAGGATCGGGTGAGCCGGAGCCGAAGCCGGTGTGGCTGCCGGCCAGGGTGAACCCGGGATACCGATCTCGAAGGACGCGACCGGCCGCTTCCGCGACTCCCGGCGCGCCCCCCAGGAAGAAAAAACGCCAACCCTCGCCGGCGCCGCGCGCCGCCAGCTTCTCGACGAAGTCGACGCCGGGGACACGCTCCGGCAGGGGATGGCCCAGCCGGCGCGCTGCCCATAGCACCCCCGCTCCATCGGCCAGCGCCAGGTCGGCGCCGCGAAGCAAGGCTCCGAACGCCGGGTCACGCCCAGCGTGCATGATCCGCTCCGGATTGACGCTGATGACCAGGCGCGGACGCCCCTCGGTGATGGCGCGGGCGACCCAGTCGATCGCCTCGGCCTCGGTCAGCGGGTCGATCGGCACCCCGAGCAGGGTAAAGCGCGTCACGACGCCAGCGCCTGCCGGTAGACCTCCGCGGTCTCACCGCCGAGGCGCGCGATGCTGAACGCCTTCGAACGCGCCAGACCCAACTTACGCAGGCGCGCCTGATCATCGTCGAACCGAAGGAGCCGTTCCATAGCCTGGGTCAGCTCCTCGATGCTTTCCGTGCGCAGCACGACGCCAGCATCCTCGACGAGCTCGGCAAGCGCTTCGTCCGACGACACGACGACCGGCGCGCCGCAGGACATTGCTTCCAGGACGGGAAGGCCGAAGCCCTCATAGCGCGAGGGGTAGACGAACACCGATGCGCCGCTGTAGATCGCCGGCAGCACATCGCGCGGGACATAGTCGAGCGCGATGATGTGCGCGCGGGGTCCGGGTTTCCGGAGCTGTTTCGCGAGCCGCTCGGCGCCGCGGTTGGTGCGGCCGACATAGACGAGCGCCGAATCGTCGACGAGGTCGGGCGGGAGTAGCTCGTAAGCGGCGCGCAATCGAGTGAGGTCTTTCCGCGGATCGGTCGTGCCCACGTACAGGATGTAGCCGCCAGGCAGCCCGAACTGCTTTCGCACGCTCGCGATCTCGTCGGCCGGCCGCGGCGTGAAGATCGGATCCGCGCATAGGGGGACATAGGCGACCCGCTCCGGCGCGATATGGTACAGATCGATGAGCTGCCGGCAGATCGCTTGCGAGGAGACCATCAGACGCCGCGCGCGGCGGATGCTCTTCGGCCCGAGCGTCCCGAAGTACCAGCGGGCGCGTGGGTGCATGTCCGCGGGACGGAAGCGATAAACGAGGTCGGGCACGGTCAGCACCAGTGGGACGCCGCTGAGCATGGGTGCGACGCCGAGCACCGAATGCAGCAGCGGGAGGGCGCGCGGGTAGGCGCCGAACCGCCATGGGACCGACCACTGTTCTCGACCCAACCGCAGGCCACGAGGCACTCGCGGAAATGGCACGAGGCGATGGCCCACGGCCGCGTCACCGAGGTCGGCAATCACATCACTCGGCACGAGGACATCCACCGACACGCCGACGGTGTGCAGGCCTCGAAGGATGTGCAACGCGTGGTGCTCGAGACCGGTAAACGGCCGAGCCGCGAACAACATGTCGACCGCGATGCCTTCGGGCAACGAATTGCCGCTGGACATTTCCGCGATGCTAGCGGAAGACACGGGATCCCGAGGCGGCGGCGCCGGTGACGGTGAGGTGATCGTCGGCATCGATGGCACGCCCGCCGTCCGTGCGTACCTCACCGGGACGGAGGTCTACGCCCGCAGCATCATCAACGCCCTGGCAGCCTCGAGGGGCACGCGAGGCATGCGGATCTATGCGAATGCCGTCGATGCGCCGCCCTGGCTGCCGGCCGGGGTCGAGTGGCGTGGCATTCCCTTCCCGCGGCTCTGGACGCACTGGCGACTCCGGCAGGCCCTGCGACGGGAGCGGCCGGACGTGACCTTCATTCCGGGCCACGTGCTCCCCATCGGGCTCGGGCTCAACTCCGTGGTCACCATCCACGACGTCGGACACCGCCACGAGCCGCGCGCCTACTCGCGCACCGCGCGCTGGTACCTGGAAGCGACGACCCGCTACGCCGCGCGTCACGCCAATCGCCTGATCGCGGTCTCGCGGTCGACCGCTGATGACCTGACCCGCTTCTACGGCGTTCCCGGCGGCCGGATCGCCGTCGTGCACTCCGGCATCGGCCCGCGCATGCAGCCGCAGGATCCGTCCCGCGTGGCGGAGGTGCTGCAGCGGCTCAAGATCGGCGGTGCCTACTTCCTCTATGTCGGACGCAACCACCCGCGCAAGAACCTGACGATGTTGCGCCGCGCCTTCGACGAGGCACGGCGTCGGGGCCTCGACGCCGACCTGGTTCTCGTCGGACCGGGTCACGACATCGCATCGGCGGGCTCCGCCAGGGTATTGCCGTATGTCTCCGCCGATGACCTGCCCGCGCTCTACGCCGGCGCCATCGCCCTGACGCTCCCCTCGCGCTTCGAGGGCTTCGGCTTCCCCGCACTCGAAGCGATGGCGTGTGGCACCGCCGTCATCGCCTCCACCGCCGGCGCGCTCCCCGAGATCGTCGGCACCGCCGCCATCCTGCTGAGCCCGCACGACGCGGGCGCCTGGAGCCAGGCGATGCTCGAGCTCGCCAGCGACGGTGCGTTGCAGCGACGCCTGATCGCGGCCGGCAGCGCGCGCAGCGCCGAGTTCAGTTGGACCAATGCGGCGAGCAAGACCTGGCGCGTGCTCGACGCGGTCGGCGGCCGAACCTAGTGGGTCACGACGCCGCGACCCTTGCCGCGATCCTGTCGGGCGCGGGGTTTATCGCGGCGCAGGAAGAAGCCGCCGATCTCCTCGCGTGCGCGGCCGGGGATGACGAGGTCCTTGACGCGCTGATCGCGCGGCGCCTCACGGGCGAGCCACTGGCGTGGATTACCGGAAGGACCTCGTTCTGCAAGCTCGAGATCCGCGTCGACCCGGGCGTCTACGTCCCACGCTGGCACAGCGAAGCACTCGCGCAACGCGCCGTCACACGCCTGCCGCGAAACGGGACGGCGGTCGACCTCTGCGCCGGGAGCGGCGCGATCGCCCGGACCCTGATGAGCCGCCGTCCCGCGGCGCGTGTCGTCGCCTCCGACATCGACCCGCGTGCCGTCGCCTGCGCGGCCGCGAATGGCGTGGAGGCCTATCTCGGCGATTTGTTTGCCCCACTCCCCCGCGCGCTCGAAGGCGGCGTCGACGTCGTCGTCGGCGTCGTGCCCTACGTGCCCACGCCCGAGCTGCCGCTGCTGCAGCGGGACACCTTCGCGTTCGAGTCGCCCCTCGCCTACGACGGCGGACCGGACGGCACTGAGATCCTCCGACGCGTGCTGCGGGACGCGCCCCGGTTCCTTCGGCGCGGCGGCGCCCTTCTGCTTGAGCTCGGAGGCGAACAGGCCGGACTGCTGGGCAGCGATCTCGCGCGCCTCGGTTATATCGACGTCAGCGTTCTCATCGACGAGGACCGTGACCTCCGCGGCATCGAGGCAACGCTTAGTCGGGAATTGGGAAAGGCGGAACCGCTGAATCACCGTAAGCCGCATTCATCGGACTAAAGCGTTGCCCGCCGGTCTTCTTCCGCCGGTCCGTGGCCTTGGGGAGCTTCAACGATTTGGGAGCAGTTTCCGAAGTTTCGTCATTGGCGGAATTGCGCGTATCGCGCCGGGACGGCTTTTTGGCCCGAGCCATGCTGCCCCTATTGTATTTTCGACTCGACAGGAGTTGCGCATACGTCGGTTCTACACTCCTGTCACAGTCCTCGACGCACGCGACGGGCTCACTACCGACTCGTAGACCTCGCGGTGCGCCGCGGCGCTCGCCGACCAGGTGTAAAGGGCCGCACGCGCGCGGCCGGCGGCGACCTGGCGCTCGCGCAGCGGCCGGTCTGTTAGGAGGCGGAGCAGGTTGTCGGCCAGTGCCTGGGCGTCCTCCGGCGCGCTCAGCAAGGCAGCATCACCGGCGACTTCGGGAATCGCTCCCGCGTTGGAGGCGACGACCGGCGTGCCCGCGGCAAACGCCTCGAGCAGCGGCAGCCCGAAGCCCTCATCGAGCGATGGAAACAGCACGGCCTGCGCCATCTGGTACAGCGCGGGCAGGTCGGGCATACCGGCATAGCCGACGAAGCGGACCCAATCGCGGAGCCCGAGCTCGCGAACCGCATCGACCACCGCGTCGTATTTCCATCCAAAGGCGCCGGCGACGATCAACGGCATCCGCTGGGGAGCCGGGATCCGCGCCAGCGCGCGGAGCGAGGTGACATAGTTCTTGCGCGGCTGGATGGTTCCGAGCTGCAGCAGATAGCGATCCGGCAACGCGTACCGGGCCCTGACCTCGTCCTTGACTGACGGCGACGCGGGCAGAGCGAACTCGGTCTCCACACCGTGCGGGATCACGCGGCAACGATCGGGTTCGATGTCGAAGAGGCGCACCGTCGCTCGTTTGGTCGCCTCCGAGGGGCAGATGATCATGCGGGCACGGCG